>TARA_B100000686_G_scaffold349302_1_pt1 | contig 25241 bp, 24 predicted proteins | sample TARA_B100000686 | Tara Oceans TARA_B100000686 (sample SAMEA2622733) | marine metagenome | biome: marine biome (ENVO:00000447); feature: marine epipelagic mixed layer (ENVO:xxxxxxxxx); material: "saline water (ENVO:00002010), including plankton (ENVO:xxxxxxxx)" | depth 150 m | reverse complement strand
TATCAGAGGTTATGGCTGCATCGCAGCCTAAAAACTCAATGAACTATTGCTATAGTTTCGTCTATATTAAAGCAACTGAAGGTGGTGACTGGGTTGATAAAAAATTTATTGATAACTGGTCTCAGGCTCAAGCAACGCAACTCAAAGTTGGTGCGTACCACTTCTATACATTTTGCACAGCACCTGAAGTACAAGCTAAGAACTTTATCAAAACTGTGCCTAAGCTCAACACATCACTGCCACCAGTAGTCGATTTAGAATATGCAGGCAACTGCTCAAAAAGACCAAGTAAAGCTGAGTTTACTGCAGCTCTTCAAGTCTACATAGAGCTTATCGAAAAAACCTATGACACTCTACCAACTATTTACACGACGACTGACTTTTATGATGACTATTTAGTTGATACTCCTTTTGCTTCATATCCTCTTTGGCTACGAAGTGTATTTTTTGAACCAGACTTTAACAATTTTTCAAATGTCATCATATGGCAATACTCTGATAATAATAGAGTAGAAGGCTTTGAAACATTAGTTGATTTAAATATCCTTTTACCATAGCGCTCTTTTGAATCAAGCACTATGAGGCTTAGTCTGTTTTATTCCACTTTAGTAGCCTTAAACTATTGAGGACCACTAATAAAGAACTTGTCGACATTCCAATAGCAGCAAGCCAAGGTGGTACTAAGCCTGCAGCTGCAAATGGAATTGCTACTAAGTTATAAGCAACCGCCCAAATCATATTTTCACGAATTATTTTTCGTGTACCATTTGCAGTAGAAATGAAGATATTTAAATCCTGTAAACGATCATGAATCAAGATGACATCTGCGCTTGATTTTGCCAGCGCAGTGCCCTGCCCCATAGCTATACCAATATCAGCTTGAGCTAATACTGGACCATCGTTAACACCATCTCCAACCATTAAAACTGACTCTGCTTTTTGTAATTCTTGTATATAAGCTTGCTTTGAAGCTGGTGTTGCTCTGGATTGCCACTTTTGAATCCCCAAACTTTGAGCAACAGTTGAGACAGCTGTCTCATGGTCTCCACTCAGTAATGAAATCCCATGAGGTTTTAACTCATCCAGTACAACTTGAACATCATCGCGGATTTTACTTTTTAAATTAAAAACAGCAATAGGTGTTGCAGGCTTTGCTATCAGTAGCAGCTGAGTTATACCTTCTGCTGAATTAAGATGAGCTTGAATAGAAGCTCTTATTTCAGCGGAAATATTATCTTGCTCCAATCGTTGCAAAACAATATCTGGAGCACCTATTAAATAAGATTGTTCTTGATATACACCTTGTATACCAACGCCAGGCAAAACTTCTATGTCGGTTGCAACATCATTTGATTGGCGATTATGAGTAAAAGCTTTACCTATTGGATGCTCAGTTGTTGCCTCAAGTGCAGCAGCAATAGAAAGAGCTGAGTCTTTAGTATTTTCTCCTATCACTTTAACTTGATCTATCTCAAATGTACCTTCAGTTAAGGTGCCTGTTTTATCGAAAACAAAATGCGTAATTTTGGCTACTTTTTCTAAAGCATCGCCCTTGGCAACAACAATCCCCTGTTGGGTTAAACGAGCCAGAGCTGCCGCAATTGCAGCAGGTGTTGCAAGGGATAATGCACATGGACATGTCACAATTAGAAGGGAAACGACTATAGGGATAGCCTGAGATGGATCATACCACCACCAAAAACCACCAACGACGATAGCAAGAATAAGAAGTCGTAAAATAAAGTAACCTGCTACTTTATCTGCCATACGAGCAAGTTTTGGCTTTGCATCTTGGGCCTCAAAGAGCAAGCGCTGAATATGACCAAGCTGAGTTGCACCCTGCACCGCCTTGGTTCTAACCTGCACACTTTGCGTCTGGTTAACCGTACCTGCAAACACCTGGTCACCAATTTGGCGTAACACTGGTTCAGACTCGCCAGTTAGCATGCTTTCATCAACAAGACTTTGCCCTGAAATAATTTCACCGTCTATTGGAAATTGTGAGCCAACTTTAACAAGTACAATATCTTTTGGGCGTACCTGTGTTAGCTCTTTTTCAATATCGCCTTCATCTGTAACTACCGTCACTGTTTGCGGGATATCAGCCCATAAAGCTTCACTTGCTTCAGTAGTTTTATAGCGAGCTTTCCATTCTGCAAATCGACCAAGTGTTAAGAAAAATAAGAACATATTAATCGAGTCAAAATACAGGGTATGAACACCATGCACCAACCCAATAAAGGAATACACATAGGCAACTATCAATGCAATTGCTACCGGCACTTCCATATTGACTTGCTTTCGAAGCAAGGCACCTGCAGCACTTATAAAATATGGTTTGCCTGCGTACAGCAAAACAGGTGTGGTTACAAATAAGCTAAACCAATGAAAAACTTCCAGCCATACTTGTGGCATGGAATCTTCCATATAAATGGTTAATGCAAACATCATGACCTGCATCATACCTATGACAGAAACAAAAATACGCTTTAGAAAGTCCCGCTGCTCTTTCAGCTGCATTTTTTTCGAGTCAACAAGAATATAGGCAGGAAAGCCAGCTTCAAACATCTGCTTTTTAAGCTCAGGAATACTTTTGACTGATTCTGATTCAAAAGTTACCTGTCGCTTTAATGGGTCACACTGAAACTCGTAGTTTTGCTGCGTTTTGTCTTTATCCATTGCAGAGGTAAAACGTTTGACACAACCTCCACAGTGAAGATCAGGCACGTAGAATTTCAGCATTGAGTCAGACATGACAAAGTTCCTGGATAGATTTTAAAAGGCTTAAACTTAATGATGCATTTGATGTTGGCTGTGATCCATCTTCATGTTCATGTGCTTGGAGTGATCCATATTCATGTGCTGGGAATGATCCATTGACTCCATTTGCATATGATCATGATTCATACCTGTCATGGCATGCATCATGTGCATAGGCATACCTTCAAGAATAATCACCCAAGCTCCAGCTGCAACTAACCCCATTTGAAACCATGGGCGAGTTGATGATAAACGTTTTAAAAACCATTTAGCGCCATAGCTTACTGAAATAAGTGCAGGTAAGGTGCCTAAGCCAAAGCCAGCCATCATAAGCCCGGCTTCGAAAGGTTTTAAGGTGGCGCTTGTGGAAATCATCATAAAGACCATTGGGCATGGTAAGAACCCCCACAGCCATAGCATCTTTGGTGAAGTTGCCTTCTTCTGATGAGAGCAGTTTGAATGACAAGCATGAGTTTCTTTTGTCGTATCAGAGGACTTAAAGAAAACCGATTGATCGTTTTTTCTAGCGTTCTTTAACGGAGAAGAGTTTGCTACTCGTTTAGACTTAGCATGTGACCACCAGCTTATTAATCCAGCGGCAACAAGTGCTACACCAAGAATCCAGCGCGGGAATTCCATAAAGGAACTAAAGAATGAACCAGCAAGTACCGCAAAGAGCACATAGGTAGTAATCCTCAACAAGTGCGGCCATAAACCATAACCTTGCTGTGCGACTAAAACAGAAATGCCACCGCACATTAGTACACAGTGGGCACTTGCTAAAACCCCTGCCATTAATCCACTGGAAAGGATTAACGATGTCTCAGCAATACTCATATCATACCCCTTACTGGGTCTTATTTATCAACAGGCTCTTGGGGTCCATCATCCAGTTCAAGAGCTTGTCGTTGAGCTTCATCTAGGTTTTCCAGCTGATCATTATCAACCGCCCAGAAAAAAGCCCAACCAGCAATAATTAACAGAACTGCACTTAAAGGAATGAGAACCCAAAGCATCATCATAAGGCTGGAGTACCTTGTTGTTCTTCTGATGATTGAGAGTCTTGCTTTTCATCAGTTTGCTGAACCTGAGGCAGAGCCTCGTCCTTTTTTTCTTCAATTGCAAACTTACCTACGTTATGAGGTAAGAGATCGTTTGGCGCATCCCAAGCAAGATGTACTGTGTACAAACTTGCTGTAACCGCCGTTGCGAGAATTGCAAGAATAAACCACACCATTGGTGATTTATACCAGGCACCTGAAGGTGAGCTCATGGTGCTTACTCCTATATCAATTAGTTCGACGGACGTGGACGCCAGAATAGCGTACGTTCATCAATTTCTTTACCAGTTTCTAAATTCGTAATAACAAAATGAATTTTTTCTGGTTTACCTGTTGATTTAGCATCAGGTAACCTCACACGCACTGGTAAGTCTGTCATTTGGTTAGCCGGCAAATGTTCTAAATCTTCTTTTTTAAAGATAAGCTCCGCATCAGGATATTCTTCAAGGGATAAATCAACTGCAAGCGGTCTTTGCTGCTTGTTCATGATTTTAAGCGTATAGACATTATCCACATAGCCAGTTTTTGCTATTTGGAAAAAAGCATTTCGATCACGAATAATATCAAAAGCAACAGCTGATCTTAAACTGATGAAGAGAATAAAGCTACCAGCTAATACTGTCCAAAGACCAATATACAGCAGAATACGTGGACGCAAGATTAACGACCAAAAAGACTTCTTAAAAAAACCATTATTTTCAGCAGCATTGATATGCGGACGATCTTCTAAAGGTACTGCAAGCTGATCGAATGAAGCATAACCTACAAGCCCACGAGGCTTATTCATTTTATCCATGACATCATCACAAGCATCAATACAAGCCGTACAACCAATACATTCGTACTGAGAGCCGTCACGAATATCAATCCCCGTTGGGCAAACCTGAACACATAAAGTACAGTTAATACAGTCACCCGTTGCATCAGCCGCTGACGTACCTCGGCGAGGCTCACCACGCATAGCGTCATAGCTTACAGTCACAGTTTTACGATCAAGCATTGCTCCCTGGAAACGAGCATAAGGGCACATATATTGGCAAACCTGTTCCCTTAAAAAGCCTGCATTACCATAGGTTGCAAAGCTATAAAATAAGAACCAGAACCATTCCCATGTACCAAGATCAAAATCCATTACACCAACAGCAAGCTCACGAATTGGCGTAAAGTAACCGACAAATGTAAAACCTGTCCAAAGCGCAAATGTAATCCATAGCACCTGCTTTGCAGTTTTACGCCAAATTTTTTCGAATGTCCAAGGTCCATTATCAAGCTTAATTCTTTTACGATGCGAGCCTTCAGTCAGGCGCTCCATAAAAAGGAATGCCTCGGTCCAAACAGTTTGAGGACAGGTGTAACCGCACCATACGCGGCCTGCAACAGCGGTAACAAGAAATAAACTTAGTGCTCCAATAACAAGAAGCCAAGTTAAAAGATAGAAATCTTGAGGCCAGAATGTCAGACCAAAAATATGAAATTGTCGAGCAGGCAGATCAAATAGAACAGCTTGTCTACCATCCCATGTCACCCATGCCAATCCATAAAATGCAACCCAAACGGACGCAATAACCCAGAATCGAATACGTTGGTAACGACCTTTAACTTCACGTGGGTAAATTTTCTTTTGCGCTTCATAAAGCGAAATATCTTCTGTGGGAATCTTTTGTAGCTCAGTCACACTTCAACCTTACACATGTCGACCACATGGAGTGAAAAAATGCCAAGCTAGCATATAACTTGTCAGTAAACAGTAACCGCAAAAAGTAAGCTGTGACTCTCTATTACTTCCAACGATTACTCTTATACTGAAGGCCTATCACTGTAGCTCAGCTAGGTTGACCTTTATTTATTGCTTAAACTCAACGTCAAGCACTCGAATCAGAAAAAAAGCACCTGATATATTTGCAATACCGAGGAGCCAAAATAAAACAAACCCTAAGGTATAACCTTCAGTAGCGGTTAGTTCTATTGGGAAAGTAGCCATATAAGCTAACTCTTCAGGATCAAAGCTTGAGAAAAACACCATGGATGCAATTCCAGCTAAGATAAATGAAGGCCATAAAATAGCTGAGAGAATCCGTACTGCCTTTCGTTCTCCACTGATTCCAATCTTAATCACACTCTCCCTCCTTGAGCGTTACCAGCAACAGGTGCAGGAGGCGTGCTTAAAAACATCAGGGCTGCAGTTGTGGTTAGTTACCGCAACAATAACTAACCACATATATTTTTATATATTACTGCTGTCCTAAAGACTTCACATAAGCCGCCATCAGGTGAATCTGTGCTGGGCTTAGAATTTCCTTATGCGCAGGCATAATACCGTTTCTACCATTGAGAAGCGTTTCTCGAATATCAGCTTCTTCACCACCGTATAACCAAATATCATCAGTTAAGTTTGGAGCACCAATAAAATGAGAGCCTTTTGCATCAGCGCCATGACATGCAACACACATGACATCATATTTAGCTTTACCAGCTGCAACTACGTCTTCAGATGCAGTTTCTCTACTAGTATGGCTTAATATAAACTGTACTACACTTTCGAGTTCTTCGTCAGTCATTCCAGCACCTAATGCAGGCATCATACCCTGACGACCATTTTCCAGTGTCGCAACAATATTCTCTTCTTCACCACCGTACAACCAATCATCATCTGTCAAATTAGGAAAGCCTTTTGCGCCACCAGCATCAGAACCATGACAAGCAGCACAATTATTTAAAAAGATGCTACGACCTGTTTTCATCGCTTGCGCATCTTGCATAAGTTCTTCGTGCGGCATATCTGCATACTTTGCATAATATGCATCAGCTTTTGCTTTGTATGCTTCAAGGTTTTCCTCGTACCGACCTTCTTGCGTCCAGTCTAAGTAACCTTTATTGTCTCCTAGGCCTGGGTATAAGAAAAGGTAACCTAAAGCAAAAAAGATTGTGAAGTAAAACAGATATAACCACCATCTTGGTAGTGGGTTATTTAATTCGACAATACCATCCCACTCATGGCCAGTATTCTCTTTTTCAAGTTCTTCTTTAGGTTGCTTAGAAGTTGCTTTTAACAACCAATACATACCAAGGATATTTAATATTGTGAATATTACTATCCAGTTGCTCCATTCTGGTTTCATGAGTCGCCTCTCACTCTCAAAATTTCTCGGTGCGCTTAATGCTTGGTTCGTTATGAACGATCTTTTTCATCGTCTTCAGGAATTGTGTCGTCTAAGGGGAGCTGCGACATTTTATCAAACGTATTTTTACGCTTACTCGACCATGCCCAAACCCAAATTCCAATAAACCCAATGATCATTAGGGCTGTGAAAACACCTGAATAAAGACCATCCATAACGTACCTCTGTCTCGCTAATAATCTATTTAAACGTTTCTTATTTCTTAACGTTTGTTCCTAGCATTTGCAGATAAGCAATTAATGCTTCCATCTCAGTTTTGCCTTCTACAGCAGACAGATCATCTTCAACGCCCTCTTCATAAGGAACACCAAGCTTTCTCATGACTTCTACTTTTGTTTTTAGAAGGTCTGTATCAACTGTATTTTCAGCTAGCCATGGAAATCCTGGCATATTTGACTCTTGCACTACTGAGCGAGGATCCATTAAATGAGCATAGTGCCAGTCGTCCGTATAACGCCCACCTATGCGAGCTAAGTCTGGACCTGTACGCTTCGACCCCCATTGGAATGGGTAATCGTAAACTGACTCTCCAGCTGTTGAGTAAGCACCATATCGAGCTGTCTCTGACACGAATGGACGAATCATTTGAGAGTGACAGTTGTAGCAACCTTCTCTTACGTAAACATCACGACCAACTAGCTCTAGCGGTGTGTATGGTCTTACGTTTGGCGCAGGCTCAATAACCTGTGTTTGGAAAAACAAAGGTAGTATTTCTACAAGACCAGCAACACTGATGACCAGGACGATAAGCACGCCCATGATCCCCATATTCTTTTCTAAATCTTCATGCTTCATTTCAAGACTACCCCGCTGTTGCTACTTGGCCTAACTCTTCACGCTTAGGCTGTTTCAGAGTCATCCTAATGTTGTATGCCATGATAAACATACCTGCTACGTTCATAACACCACCGATCCAGCGGATAACGTAATATGGGAAGGATGCTTTTAGCGCTTCAACAAAGCTATAAGTTAGAGTACCGTCGTCTTCAACAGCTCTCCACATGAGACCTTGCGTGATACCTGAAACCCACATTGCTGCAATGTAAAGAACAACACCAATTGTAGAAACCCAGAAGTGAATGTTAATAAGCTTAACGCTGTAGATTTTCTTACCGCTAATTAATGGAATCAAGCAGTAAAGGCTACCAATCGAAATAAAGGATACCCAACCTAAAGCACCAGAGTGTACGTGACCAATAGTCCAGTCAGTGTAATGAGATAGCGCGTTAACAGATTTAATCGCCATCATTGGGCCTTCAAATGTTGACATGCCGTAGAATGAAAGCGCACAGATCATGAACTTTAAAATTGGATCTTCTGTCAATTTATTCCAAGAACCTGAAAGCGTCATCATACCATTGATCATACCACCCCAAGATGGAGCAAGCAGAATCAAGGACATAACCATACCTAGAGATTGAACCCAGTTTGGAAGCGCAGTGTAATGAAGATGGTGAGGACCAGCCCACATATACAGAGAAATCAGCGCCCAGAAGTGAACGATAGAGAGTCTGTAAGAGTAAACAGGCTTACCAGTTTGTTTAGGTACGAAGTAATACATCATACCAAGGAAACCAGCAGTAAGAAGGAAGCCAACTGCGTTGTGACCATACCACCACTGAACCATTGCATCCACAGCACCAGAATAGATGATGTAAGATTTTGTAAGGCTCACAGGAATTGCAAGGTTATTCACAATGTGTAGCACAGCAACTGTAAGAATGAATGCAGCATAGAACCAGTTAGCAACGAAGATATGCTTAATCTTACGTTGTGCAAGGGTACCGAAGAATACAATTGCATAGGATATCCAAACCACCGCAATAAGAATATCAATCGGCCACTCTAGCTCTGCATATTCTTTACTTTGGGTAATGCCCATTGGCAGCGTGATTGCAGCAAGAACAATAACGGTTTGCCAACCCCAGAATGTGAAGGCCGCTAATTTAGGAAAACGTAATGGAACACGGCTAGTACGCTGCACGACGTGATATGAAGTCGCAAAAAGCGCGCTACCACCAAACGCAAATATAACAGCGTTTGTATGCAATGGTCTTAGACGTGAAAACGTCAGCCATGATGTATCAAAATTCAATGCAGGCCATGCAAGCTGAGCGGCAATAAAGACCCCAACCAACATACCAACAATACCCCAGACAATTGTCATGATCGAAAATTGCATGACCAATTTGTCGTTATAGTGAGTGTTGTAACCCACTGTTTTAGCGTCGGTCACCATTACGCCCCCTTCCTCTTTAAAAGATCACTTTTAAGACACCCCGAAATTACAGGGTACAAGCCTACCACAAATGGCTAAAAATTAAATGAACTCCAAACAAAAAAAAATCGAAAATATTGAAAAAAAACAAGGCTATTACCCTAGTCAACAACTTGGTTTTAACACCCTATCAGACTCATTAAAACCAAGTGGAAAAGTTGGTTATCTTGCTCTTTAACAGACTTTATATTGACTATTTTCCAATTGAATGCAGCATTTGTTTACTTAATTTCAATCAAAAACAAGCAAATAAAAAATTACCACCACAAATTATACACGAATCAGCACAAAATAAACGCCTAAACAGCTAATAAAAATTAAAAAAATCGATAAAGTTCTTGTTTAAATCCCCGCGAATACGACAAGGCATAGTAAAGGAAGTCATGTAGAAATAAAAGATGTAAAAAAAGCGTTAAGATAACGCTTTTTTTACATCTTTTTTATAGAAAGGATTATTTGGATAAACTCATCACACTGTAGTAGTTACTTGGAAGCCGTTGTGAACGATCAAGCGCATCAATAATTTCAGACTTATATTGGAAGTCCTTTTTAATTGCGAAGACATGCCTATGATCTTTGAATTCAGGCATATACATTAAGAAAAACTCATACTCTTCATAGTTTTGAAATAAATAGTCCACAGCTACACTGGCAGCATGGCTTTCTCGCTCCCGCCTTGCATCTGGATACTTATAAAGTCTTGATTTATCAACCAACTGTTTAAAGGCCATCGGGTTTAAGCGAATAAGATCACCTTCTTGTCCATCAACATGCCTAATGAGCATATCATGATAAAAGAAAAGCATATCTGGATTGAGTTCAACGAGATAATCGTAATCCACCCTATTTTTAGAAAGTTCTGGCGTATTTAAGCCGACTAAATCGATAATATGAGCATCGTTAAAATAAGCTATACGCCCGGCTTCAGTGACTGCTACCTTTGTGTTGTCATCAACATAAGGGTCTATAAGCTTTGCAAAAGGCACGACATAATGATGCCCCCAAATACGCTGATTCATTCGCTGCGGTAAATCGTCGTAGCATGTAATTAAATGCACTCCTGCAATAACCATCAAAATAAGCGCAGGTTGAGAGAAGCGCCAGCTTACTTTATGCCAGACAACACTCATATAGACAATAAAGCTAATAAAGAGTGGCATCTGGTACCGATCACCGATATTTTGAGTTTGAGTAGAGGTCATCAGCATGAGAAACCAGAAGAAACCTGGTGCAAGAATATAAAGACGACTCCAACCTTGGCACAGGGCAACAAGAAAACCAGTAATAAGAAACCAGTGAATATTCTCGTAAAACCAACTCATATTGACGTAATAACCAACAAAAGCGTGAGTTGAATCGGACTTCACGTAGAGAGGTAAAGGAAGTAACTCGCCAAAATACTGCATTCGCCAAATAAAATAAACGATACCACCAATAAGAGAAACAAACGACCAAATAACTAAAGGCTTCATTTGACGGTTTGTAAAAGCAAAGTACAGCTTTATTAAAACCATGATTCCACCAAGCACAACACCATCAGGTCTAAAGAGCCCTAAGACCAGTGCTAAAAGAGGAACATCTCGATAGGAAGTTGCACTCTCATCTTGCACGCGCTTTAAACCTAAGGCGATGAGTCCGGCATAAAGAGCTGTACTGAATCCAACGTAGGCAGCAAAAACAAAATGACTAAATAGAAGGCATACAATGATGAGCAGCCAAGCAGCGTATTGTAACCAGAGTAAATCTGCCTTATGAGTATCAGATTCAGGAGTCTTTGATTGATGCTGCAACAAAATGCTCACAATAACCCAAGAGAAAAGACCAAAACCAAAGGCGTTTAAAAGTGCTGCAGCAATCGGCGGAGAGATACCAATCCACCCGAGGCAAGACAACATAAACATCCAAAGGAAATCAGTTGCACCTTCAACATGCATACCATCAATGTTATAGCTAATACCAAAGCCTTGAACAAAGTGATTTACATACTCAAAAAGGATAAAAGCATCTTCTGCAAGATTACCTGCAAAAATAACAGTAGCTTGAAAAACAGCATAGAGAATTGCGGGAATAATGGCGAAAGCAAGTTTTGCTTTGAAAGCAAAAGCACTCGATACAGCAACACCACTTTGTGATACTGCCTTTTGTTTTGGGGGAAAATTCATTTTGTTATTAACCTCTAGTCCATAAGGAATATCGCGAGATTTTAGCGTATTTGCTCTTATGAATCTATGAGGTATGTAGCAGAGCACTGGAAATCGTCGCTAAACGCTTGAACAAGACATCATCAAGCCACTAAATAGCGTATTTTCTGACCAGTGACCACTCTGCAATTAAGGGCAATCAGTTCCAACCCCAAAAAAGATCCACTCAGTGCCAACTGTTGCATGAGTTTTAGGTAATACAATAAAACCAGCTTGAGGTGCTCGAACTTCTTTACCAGACGCATAAGTTGCAAGCAACTGTCCTTCACTCACTTCGTCATAATGCTTCCAAGGCTGAGCAAACTCACCCTCTTCTTCTTTCATAAAGACGCTGTGCATTTTAACAAAGCGTTGATCTACTGGCTCAGCTTTTGGGGCGTCGATCATTTCTAAATATGAGAGGCCTGCTAATAGAACCTGGAAACCTTTATCTGCAGCATCTGCATTCAGGTGCTGGCCACATTCAATAGTAGTTGCAATCGCACCGTGTAAACGGGCATATTCTACTGTTCCCATTGCATCTCTTGGATCTTCTAAAACTTGAGCAAAGGCATCGCCCCATCCATATACAAAGTTTTGCACCGTTAGGTGACGACAAAAATCAATTTCTGTTTGATTTGACACACCAAGAAAACTAAATAAACCGCCCTCAGATGCATAAGAGTGAAGATCTATTAGAACATCTGCTTGCTCAAGGATATGACATAAAATTGGATCAATTTGATCCTCGTAGTGCTGTGGCTCATCTTTGACATAAAGAGCTCTATTGAGGTTACGCTCGCAGAAGCGTACATTCTCTTCATAAGCACGAGGGTTGGTAATAGGCACACAAGTAAGCGTACCTTTCTTGAGTACAAGCTTTTCAGAGTCAAGCGCTGCCATTAGCCTTTCAATTGCAGCAGTACCACACTTTTCATTCCCGTGAACCGCACCAAGCACAACTAAGTGTTGCCCTTCATTAAAAGTTTCATATCTCACACTTTTGATCATTAAAACTGACTCCAGCTCTGTATTTAGAAGATTATAAAGCGATGACGCCTTGGTCGCGATCATTATGGCATGATTAAAGAACTCCCTCAAATATTGAGCTTAGCTTAACCAATAGCTCTAACAGCTGGCCGTCATTAAAATAGCAAAATTGAGTGTCTATACTTAAAAATAGATTTTACTTAATTCAAGGATATTGCATGGATAGCTGTCAATTACAACAAAAGCGAATCAGATCAAAGCGTACAAGAATGAAGGATAATAGCTTTAATATGAATGAAAAATTCAAACAATACCTTCCTCCACACCTCCCCTTCGAAGCATCAAGACTTGCACGAGCGGAGGAAACATTCGCTCTCAACCGCGGGCAAATTATGGATATCCATGGTGGATATGTTTTAACAAATCCAGATTTACTCCCAAGCGGTGGCGGACACTATAACCTTAATATTGACACTGAAACCCTAGATCTTTTTTTACTTGGCGATATGGGGCGAGCCAATCTCGAACGTCAAAAAGTGATAAAACACATTAGCGACCTTTGCCTTCTAAATACACAGAACAAGACGAGCAATCTTCTTTTTGGCTTAGGAGATTGGATGTACCCATACGGCACCATTGACCACTCAAGCCAAGAACATATTCGTGCACAAGAAACAATACTTAATGCTATGGAACCACTCGCACAAAAACATAGCTTCTATGGAATACTAGGTAATCACGAGTATGGTGATACATCTCAAGGCGCTGTGCCGGAAATTTTTATGAACTATGCCCAAAGACAAGGGATACAATTCCCCGAACGCTATTACACTTTGGAAGTTAAAGCTAAAACCTGGATCATGGACTGTTTTGCCCTCGATACATCAACCCTTGCGTGTGACGCTACTCAAGTGCAATGGCTACACGCACAGGTAAAGCAATCCCTGAAGAAAGAAAGTGAGACAGGCCAAAGAAGATGGCGTGTCATTATGGGACACCACCCTATTATCAGTTATGGCTTTCACTTTGAAGAAAATGAATTTTTTATTGAGCTTTTAAATAATGCACTAAAAGAGATAGACCTCTACTGTGCAGGCCATGAGCATGACATGCAATTTATCAAACCATCTAATACAAACCTACCACCAATCATCGTAAGCGGTACGATCAGTGAGTCTCGTATGACTTGGGAAGGGCCTGATTCAATTTTAAGCTCATCAAATCATGGATTTGCTAAAGTCGAGGTCAGTAAAAGCGGCTTATACGTGGAATTTCATGAAACTAAAAATTATAAACGCTTATTCAATAGCAAGGTTGCAAGTTAAAGTCATCATAAACGATAAGGAGAAGTAGCATGAAAAAAAATCTATTTGCAGCCTTAGCGTCTTTAAAAGTCTTAGCACCTAAGCTTGCTAGTGGTAAAACAGTTTTAATTAACCTTTTTAACAGCTGTAAGCTTTGTAATCAAATTAAGTTGCAAAGCTTTTTTTTCGACTTGATTATGCTAATTTAAGCATTGCTTATATTAAGCCCGATTGAACAAAATTAAGAAAAGTAGAGGGCATTGTTTATAAACTGATATAAAGGTCAAGTTATGAGACATATGAAGCTCGTATTTTTACTTCCACTTGTATTGATTCAACAAGCCTACGCTGATATAGCAGTTATTGTTCACCCAGAGAATAAAAGTGTAATCAACCAAGATATGATTCAAAACTTATTTATGGGACGTAGCCATCACTTCTCCAATGGTTCAGAGGCAACCCCTGTTAACCAGCAAGACAATAGTAGCGTACGTAAAGAATTTGAGTTAAAAGCACTTGGCCGCGCAGACTATCAAATGAAGCAATATTGGTCAAAACTTATTTTTACTGGAAAAGCGGTTCCTCCAGCTATATTAAATAATGATCAAGATATAATAGAATTCGTATCAGAACATAAGGATGCGATAGGTTATATTAACGCCCAGACATCAAGCCAAGGCGTTAAAATTATTAAGGTCTACTAAGACTATCTTAAATAATGTTTAGTCTCTTTTTAGTGCATTTAAGCGCTGTCTAAACTCATACATAACACAATCATAAAGCCCATCACCTAAATAGGCATCTTCCACTTGGTGATCTATAGAAGGGTTATCATTAACTTCAATCAATAGTACCTCATCCCCTCTTTGCTTTAAATCCACTCCGTAAAGGCCGTTACCTATTGCTTTTGTTGCATCAACTGCAACCTTGAGCACTTTAGCTGGCACTTCATGCGTTGGAATAGCGTCAAAACCACCGCTGGAGGATTCGAAATCAGTTGAACCTTCATGCTTGTAAATAGCCCAGTGACCTTTAACCATATAATACCGGCAAGCATAGATAGGATGCCCACCAAGAACGCCTATTCGCCAATCATATTCCGTATAACAAAACGCTTGGGTAATAATAAAGCTGCTCTTTTTAAACAACTTAGTCGCAATCTTCATAAAATCTTTTTTCTCATCAATTTTATGAACACCTACAGAAAAAGCGCCATCAGGTATTTTCATAATTAATGGGAAACCAAGACTCTTTTCAACTTCATCAAGATTAATATCTTCAAAACTTGAGAGCAGCATTGTCTTTGGTGCTGGCAGATTTAAGGTTTCAAACATTTTTGCCAGATAAATTTTGTTTGTGCATCTTAAAATAGATGTTGAATCATCAATTACAACCAGTCCTAACTGCTCCGCTTGGCGTGCAAACTTATAAGTATAATGGTTAACAGCGGTTGTCACCCTTATAAACAAAGCATCAAATTCAGCTAAACGATGGTAATCCGCTTTCGTTATAAATTGAGCATAGATATCGTGCTTTTTGGCAGCTGCAACAAATTTTTCAAGTGCATCTTTATCACTAGGGGGCATTTTTTCTTGAGGATCAATTAAAATAGCCATTTCAAATTTTGGACGCCAGTTTTTCTTAGGCTTTCTCCAAAGCAAACCACTGAACTCATCTAAAGCTTTAGCAAAAACAGTTTTTTGAGCATCGGTTAGATCTTTAATTGAGATAGAGTCAAAGCTTTTAATTTTCCAAGAACGTTTTTTCTCAAATTTAACTTCAAGGACAGGTATACCATATGTATCAAAAAGCTGGCGACCCAATTTATTTAATTTAGTGTTTTCATGGCGACCAAAATAAAATTGCGTTATAAAGCTTTCACCCTCAGGACAGACTTCAGCTAGAATATCTGTATAGTCTGCTGGCATGACAAATGCTTTTTCATTTTTTCTTGCAAAATCACCAAGTGCCTGCAATGATGGCAGTACACGCTCGCCCCTAGCTTCTGCAAGTAATGAACAATAGTAACCTGTGCCAAGATAGTGATACTCACGACATAAGTTGATAACACGGCGTCTTGATTTTTTATTTGCGGAGCCTTGACCTACAGTATCGTTAAGATACTGGGCAAGGGAAATGACATCTGCACTTGGGTAAAAATCAGCCCAGTCTGAGATATCATCAACAACAACCGATAAGCGTGACATATTTCTGCTCCTAGCTTAATTTTGCAGCCACCTTCAAACTTTAAGGGCACTGCCTAAAACATAACTTAAAAAATAGTTTTAACACAGAGGCATCTATGGGTAAAAAAACTGCTGTTCATATCCGTCCTGCTACTGCTGAAGATCTTCAGCAACTCATTAGTATTGAAAACTTGTGTTTTAATAACGATAGACTGAGCCAAAGAAGTTTTAAACATTTTCTTAAAGCATCCACAGCTCAGCTTTTAGTGTCAACAACTCAAGATACAGTTTCTGGATATGGCTTAGTTTTGTTTCATAGAGGCACTTCCTTGGCTCGTATCTATTCGATTGCTGTACACCCTGACTTTAAAGGGCAAGGGTTAGGCACATTAATGATGGAGGCTTTAGAAAGTGCTGCCTTTGAAGCCGACAATGTCTTTATACGACTTGAAGTATCAGAAAATAATCCCGTTGCACTTCAGTTGTACACCAATAGAGGCTACAAAACAACAGCACAAATCCCTGATTACTATGAAAATGGTGATACAGCTATTCGCATGGAACGCAAACTCATAAAAAAAGTAAAACGCCCAGCACACACACCCTATCATAGACAATCAACGGACTTTACCTGTGGACCATCGGCACTCATTATGGCGATGAAATCACAAAATAAATCAATTAGTGCCAGTAAAGCACAAGAACTGAATATATGGCGTGAAGCGACAACTATCTTTATGGCATCAGGCCATGGCGGCACATCACCACTCGGTCTTGCAATCGCTGCTTCACATAGAGGTTTTTGGACAGAGCTTTGGGTTAGTGGTGAGAAAATCCCTTTTATTAAAACAATGCGAACAGAAGCTAAAAAAGAAATTTATCAAATTGTGCATCAGGAATTCGAGCGCCAAATAAAAGAAGCGAAAATAAAAAAACATACAAATACGCTTAAAATTGAGCACTTGGAAGAACTCTATAAAAAAGGCTGTACGGCTATTGTTCTGATTAGCACTTATCAGCTAGACCGAGAGAAGACACCTCATTGGGTTTGGGTTGTTCATATTGATGACCACTATGTGTATATCAATGACCCATTTTTTAGTGAAGATGATTATGAAACCAGTGATGATAAAATTTTCATCCCTGTTCCAAGAGTAGTCTTTCAAAGAATGATGATTTATGGCACAGGAAAGCTCTCCTCTGCAGTTATCATCCGTCAAACTCAACCTGAGTAAATCTTTTTACTTTTTTGCGGGCAAGGTAAAGTCAGATAGCTTACTTTGCTCACAAACACACAAAGACATCAATTCAATATCAAAGATAACAATAATTGATTCATGTGCATATTTCCTATACCCTTCGAACCTAGAAAAAAGGTGTCACGTAAATGTCATTAAACCACTCTATGGTATTGGCACTTAAGTACATTGAATACCCTATTCCAAAAAATATAAATGGATCTCTTTGATTTTTAATAGGCTTTATCTACAGCTGGCGCTTAGAACGTACATTGGGGTACATCAGGATGATCGATGCTCAACTTATTACTCAAGACAATAGCCATAATTATGGCATCACCACAGCAAATCAACTTGCTGAAGAAATGAAATCAAGTTTATTAGCCAAAATTGAAAAGCAATCAGATAGCTTTTCACCACTATTCTCACTAGAGCAAACAAAAGATTATTTTGATTTAAGAATCGCCGATTGCTTTAATAAGCTCGCTGAAGTGAATGAGTACACAAACTCAACTCCACTTGAATTCATAGAGCAAATAACGTCAGGTATTGCACAAAAAAAACCTGAGAACTACTCCGAAGCAAATCATACACTTTATAAAAACTTAACCAAAATAATGGTTGAGCAAGATGTGTGCGACCCTCCTATGTATTCAGCACATGATCTCAATCATGGCTTATATGTCGCCTCTGTTATGAACCAAATTGCAAAAATAGACCCTAGCTTCATTTCAAATCTTGCAAATAAGTACAACATACCTGAGCAACAGGTTCTTCCGATATATAATCTTGCAGGCCTTATACATGACGCAGGCTATCCAAAGCTATTTGAGCTTGATCAACATGAGGAACCAGTTCATAAATCAACCCATGCAATCATGGGAGCACAGATTTTTGCTCAGGAAATTGCGCCTGCACTTAAAGCAACGCTGCTGGAATCAGGTATATCAGTTAAATCAGCCAATGAAATTGTAAAAGATATTCAGCATGCGATACACCACCATTGCGCAGATAGCCCAGATCACGGATTAAAAGGCCAGCGTTCACTGCAAACAAATTGGAAAGATGCCGGCCCATTAATTATTGCTGAAAAGAATTTTAGCCGTGTGGCAAATCATTTGAAAAAGCAAAGCGATCAAATTGAATCAATTTATGCTGTACCTCAAGGCACAATGACCAGAACATCAGATCTAAAAACAGCTGGTGATAGCCTTGTGCATGTGAAGTGTGAGTTTGTTGAGCCCAAAACAAAACCAATCGATGTCCTATTACGAATTGCAGACAACTGCCATGTTGATGAAAACAGATTAACAGATGTGCAGAAATCTGCTTTTACCTATAACATGATTCATCATATAAACCAAAAACATGATGGGTTCTTCAACCTACCAAATATTAAAAATAGTTTCCAATCACTGGTATCCAACTCTAAAGATGAACTACCACAAATTATGGCTAAGTGGGCAGCTGTTTCGGAACTTAAACCAACTGACTGGTCATTTCGCGCTAGTTCACTTTGGATTAATCGCTTAGATATTAGATCAAGCAATAATGGCCAGAAAAAACTGCAAATCGATGCACTGTTTAATGATCGATTATGCCCTTCAATTCCTGATGATGAAAAAAACCATCTGGCCAACTTGAAGTTAATGCAAATTATTCGATTCGAAGATGCAATGAAATGGGTTGGCTATCCCATTGAAGTACGCTGTTATTATCCACAAAACCATCAAAAGCAAATTAGAGAGAACCAAGAACCTAAGTTACTGGCTTCATAACTTTTTAAAAAGAATTTAAATAATACCTTCCCCCTCATCTGGCTCTCGTGAGTCAGATGCTTGCTTTATTACATCGTTATAGTCACTTTCTAAAGTTTCAGTTGATACTTGTCTTATGTCTGGCACTTTATTTATGACAGTGTCCCGTGCTACTGACTCTTTCTCGCCTACAGCATCACCTTTCAGCACTTCAACACCTTGTGGGAAAATAACTTCCCGAGCATCATCTGGCATGCTTATATTAGCTTGAAGGAACTCATCCACAATCAATCTCATTACATCAGAAGAAACCTTGTTTAAAGCAAATTCTTGAGCATTTATCCAAAAATAAATTTTTAAATTAATCGTAGAAGAGCCAAGATTATCAACCAGAACTTGCGGCTGAGGATCATCTAGTACTGCTTGGTGTTGCTTAAGTATCTCCATAGCTCTTAACTGTGCATCTGTGATATTAGCATCGTAACCGACACCTATAATAAACGAGCCCCGCATATTTGGATTTGCAGTAAAATTTTTGATAGTGCCCTTATAAATACTAGAATTAGGAATTTGAACGTGATTACCATCAAAATCAACAAGAGTTGTACCTCTAAGTGTTACTTTTTGCACAACACCAGTATACCCATCGATTTCGATTACGTCGTTAATTTGAAAAGGTCTCCTAGCACTAATTAATAAGCTGGAGATATAGTTCTCAGCAATATCTTTAAAAGCAAAACCTATCACTAAACCAATAATACCAGTACCACTAATAATTGCGACAGCAATTTGCGTTAAGCCAGCAATCCGTAAAAACATGTAGAGTCCAAGTAAGCAAATAAAGGTGACAAGGCTCCTTCTGATGACTAAGCTCATCATTTTTGAATCAATTACCATTGATACTGGACGCATTACGATATTGGTTACAGGGTTTGCTAGAAAGAAGAAAAGAGAAAAAACAATAATACCAAGAATAACAGTAGGCAATACCTGAAAAGCTGACCGACCAACTTCAATAAACTGGCTTTTAAAGAGCTCAAAATTAAGCAAATTTATATTTTGCGCTGATACATCATTTATAACACCAATGACTCCATCAACATTCTGCGCTACATTGCTTGGCCAGTTAACATATTGTAGGGATTGTGCCGTTGCATTAATGCGGACCAGCCCTTCTTTTACTCGAATATCGATGTCAGTAAATTTACCTGAAGACTCAAGGATACGAGTAATCTTTTGCTCTATAGCTTTATCTTGATTCTTTTCTGATAATGAAATACTTCGGTCAACTGTTTCAAGCTGCTCATAGCTTGAATCACTTTCTTGTTCAGCACTCACTGGTGAGAATAAAAAGAAAGCACAAAGCATAATGAGAAGTGCAACACTCTTTTTCACAGATATATTCCAATTGAATTAGAGAACTAATAGCAAAAAACCGAGATAAATCTCGGTTTTGATGCAGACACTATATTAGCCATATTTACGATTATGACCGATGTCTGGGGTATCGTCTGATACTGCAGCTTTCGTTAACTCATAGAGCTGGGACAGCTTATTCTTATCAGTTTCCCATAGCTCTGCTTTGCTCACCTTAATTTCGATCAAAGCAACATCTGGGCTAGAATAATCACCTTCAAACCATGCACCTACGAGTGGGTTCCAAAACTTTTTCTTCAACTGATTATCTGTAGAAATGCTCACCGAACCACTTAAAGACACGTAACGGTTTTTGTCCCTATCGCCAAAAGAGACACAAACCTTTTTGTCTTTTTGTGTTTCGTATACTTTAGATGATGATTTATCTGTAAAGAACCAAAGACTGCCGTCAAACGAGTCCTGCACAATGTGCATTGGTCTTGAGCGATACTCTTGACCGTCATGAGTCATGAGCATGCCTACTTTAATTTTTTCAATGATTGACCATAATTCATTTTTTTGCTCTTGCGTAATCATAATATGCTCCTTGCAAAAAAGCCGACTCAACAATAAGAGATGAATCGGCTTTTTCATTTGCTGATTCAATTTTTAAAAACTTGAATTCAGCTTAAACAAGATAAAGTGATAAGCTTGTCAATTAGACTTCACAAACTAATCATGTATTACACAATATTAAATAATTATAAATGAGTAACTTATGCTAGTTTTTTCACTTTTAAGAAGCTTACAACAGCTAATCCAGCAATACATACGCCTGATGTCATAAGTACAACACCACCCCAGCCAGAAAAGTCCCAAACCCAGCCACCAATGGTGCCCATCACACTGCTACCTAGGTAGTAAAATAATAAATAAAGTGCTGTAGCATGGCCTTTATGTTCTTTAGCTGTCTTGCCGACAAAACTGCTTGTCGCAGAATGGCCAGTGAAGAAGCCCATTGTACAAAGAGAAACACCAGCAATAATAGCGTAGAGACTTTCATGTAACGTAACTAAGCCACCAACAAAGAGTAGTCCATACCCCATCGCCATAATAGTTGTGCGCTGGAAACGCTGAATTAAATAGCCCGAAATACTTGAAGACACCATACCTAAAGCAAATGTTAAAAAGATTAAACTAATTTGCGTTGGACTTAAGTTGTAAGGTGCTTGAGCTAATCTAAAAGTGGCGTAATTAAATAAAGTCACAAACACACTTGTGAATAAGAACCCCATAATATAAGAACACTGTAATGCTCTTACTTTTAAATGACTTAACCATGCTTTTGCGTGGTAAGCAAAACCTTTCTTTTTAAGAATTGGTGTATTTTTTGCGTTGGGTAATAAGTAGAGAAAGCCTAAAGCAGCGATAACGCATAACCCACCCATAGCAGCCATTGCAGCACGCCAGGAAACATACTCAGTGAGAAGTCCCATTCCTACACGGCCAAGCATGGCACCAAATGCTGTACCAGCAACGTAAATACCCATTGCTTTTGGCAAATCTTTTGATTCGATTTCTTCTGATAACCATGCCATTGCAACAGCTGGGACACCACCAAGTACTACACCCATTGCAGCACGCACAACAAGCATAAACTCCCAATTATAAATTTTTGCGATAGCAGCATTTAAAATTGCTGCAATTAACATAGACCAAAACATTAATTGCTTTCGACTAATACCAACGGCAAAGGCACTCGTCATTAAGATTGAAAATGATAAAAAACCTGTCGTTAAAGACAGCATCAAAGAGCTTTCAGCAGAATTAACACTAAAATCCTGACTAAAGTTTGGAAATAAAGGCTGCACACCGTAAATTAAAGAAAAGCTCGCAAAACCCAATAAAAAAAGTGCAATAGATGCAAGCTTAAAGGTCTTTGTGCCTTTACTTATTTGCTGTTTAGAGTCAGCAGTTTTATCGATAACAAGTTTAACTTTTGGCTTTGGCGGGAGTGGCTGCAGTTTAAGCTGAGCAGGCAAGGCTGTTTGGTACATCATACTTCCTAAATTTGGGGTATTTTATTTTTGATACGCCCGAGGGGACTCGCATGATTTTTAATAGTGATGAAGAACTACAGATAAAATAAATAATAAAAATCGGTTTCACATCAAGCTAAAAAATCATAAAAACACTTTAGTGCGCTTCATTAAAAGAGTAACACCAATAGCATTTGGTTATATATTAGCCAACTGAAAATTAACAAAACTTGAATTGATTTTTACTGTTAAAAACAAAAGAAGAACCCAATACAAGGCAATCACAGCAAGATCACGCATTAGCGCTTTATGAGAGTGCATTTAGACTAAGAAGCAGTTTAATACATCTATAAGATCATATTAAAACGAATAATAAGACCATGCTTGTCAAAAAAATAAGGACAAGCTATAGCTATAAGCAATAGCTTAATTAATAAAAACTATAGAAACTAATAAAAAATCTTTGCAACCATTTTCTCTTATTAAAAAAGTTGCAAAGACTTATAGAAAAAGAAATGATTATTTGGCGTAAGCAACAAAATGAGCATGCTCCATTCGAGCAATCACACTATTATATTGATGCGGAACTAGTGACAAAATATCCGAATCTATTACTGCTTCATCGCCCATATGCCAACATTGACCATTATCTTGGGTAACAATAGATGAATAAGCTCGAAGTGCTTGCAAAGCGCGCGTTATTGTATCAGAGTCCATATATTTAGTCGGACTATTAATCGATCGTAATAAATCTCGGCTTGATTTATTATCAAGCTCATTTGAATTAGCAAGACTTGTTAAAAACCGCTTTATCAGCTTTTCACCATCAGTTGCAAAGTCTGTAGCACCAAAATGAAAAGAAGGCTTTTCAGTCGGTAGTCGCAAGCGAGCTATCTCCAACCCACGGGAATTACCAGTTTGCAGAATATTGTCCATGCTTCTTTTAGCAGCTCGGAACATACCATCTAAAGCAACTCTATCGTGAGGGTTTTTCATAACACCCTTAAGGTTGCTTAAATACTCGTTACCCGCATCTTCTTCTAAGTGTTTGAAATGCGCAATAAGGCCTATCATGAGTGAACGAGAACCACAGTGGCACCCCTCCCCAGAAACAAAATGCAATTTATAGCCATTGCTTAGCAGCGTTTTATGAATACCTTCAAGCCCTTGCAGATCATCCATAGACCCTTTTTTCTTAACAGATTTAGAAGAAGGCGCGTCGGAATCATCTTTGCCTTTAATATCAGAGAAAGACATAAACTTTGATTTTTGTGTTTTCTTTGGCTGCGCTGGCGGTATAGTGACTTTGCCGTTAGGGGCTGCTGGTTGACTCACGGAAGCAATTGGCTGTGCAGTAGCTTCATTTAAGGTGGTTTTGTCTGTACCCACCTTTTTACCAGTACCAAGCACATAACCACCCTTTTGATCTTGTGAGCTTTGCTCTAATTGAGATTTACTCTCCATTTCTTTCTCGGCCGGCTTACTCGGAGCCTCGTCAGTCTTATTTGCTTGTGAGAACCCCCATTGTGGTACAGAGCCCCATTGCGGCAATGGTAATTTAGCTTGAGAAGTTTCAGCCGCTTTTTCCGTCGTCTCTTTTATTGGTGCTTTTGGAGTGTCTTGGATTTCCTGTTGTGAATCTACAGGCATATCCTTACCTGCCATTGCTGCTAAAATTGCTGGTCCATTGATAGGATCTTTATATGGATCATAGACTTCTGATGATTCTGCTTGTGCTGTACTTGCTGATTTAGCAGGCTCTTTTGGAGTAGCCACATCCTGATTATCGATAAAGCTCACTTTCTTTTTCTCTGTTTGCTTAACAGGCTCTGTAGATGGAGGCACCTCTGATTGAGCTAGCTCAAGTGAGTCTTGCTTCAAAGCTTCCAAGATGGCTTGCTCTGTTAATGCGTCATCAAATGCATCAGTATGGCCATCCTGAACATGGTCCGTCATTTGCGCTAAATATTCAGATTCTTCTTGTTTAAGATTGCCTAAAGCTGAGTTAAGGCTATCCATACCTTTCAGATGCTGTGTCAGCGTCATGTGAAGCGCAACTTCATTGTCGTTACGGTGCATTTTAGTATTTGACGGCACTTTTTTAGAGTTGTCATCAACAGTTATAGATGTTTGACCTACATAGTAACTTCGCTTAGTGTCAGTTGGTCTTTTTTTGAAATCTCTAATATCTACTTGAATTACGTCACGAATACGCCTTACTATGGAGCGAGCACGATTAAAATCATTAGACTTCGTATCTTTACTGGCATCTTTGAGTTCTAGAAAAGCACAAATATCACGTAGCCTTGGTCGCATATGCTCGCCAATTTTACTCTTGATACTGTTCAGCTTGTCTTCCATTTTGGGGTTCATGGGTATGATGCCATTGACCTGCCCTTGAACATCATCCATGACTTCCTGAACTGTCACTCGAGTTGCTTGTTCGATACCCATTTTTTAGAACCTCAATCATTGATTATCAGCATGACATCATGAATTGAAAGCCTATATGAGTCAATCAAATAGGTATGATTTGCAGTATTTCTGTTACAGTTTTCAGCCCTATAAAGCAAGGGTATTTAAATTAGTGGTAGAAACATGAGTTTTGAAACAAAATATTCCCTTTATCTTGATATCAGTTCAACATATTTGAATTTAAAAAGTGTGGAGGTGCTTCGTGGTTCGTAATGTTTCAGGTTCAGATGCTATAAGTGCAACAATGGCTGGCTTATCCCTAAATCAGCCAAGAGCCCAACAAAGCTCACCCCAGCCTTTATCTGAAAATATGTTTAAAAGTGCGATGAATGATCCAGCTTTTAACGACTACCTTAAAGAAATTCATACTGCAGATTTCTCAGAAATTGCGTAAGCGGCTTCTAATCCACTCACTATCCCAGCCGATCTAGATTTGTT
>TARA_B100000686_G_scaffold237889_1_pt1 | contig 25285 bp, 21 predicted proteins | sample TARA_B100000686 | Tara Oceans TARA_B100000686 (sample SAMEA2622733) | marine metagenome | biome: marine biome (ENVO:00000447); feature: marine epipelagic mixed layer (ENVO:xxxxxxxxx); material: "saline water (ENVO:00002010), including plankton (ENVO:xxxxxxxx)" | depth 150 m | reverse complement strand
CCATCAGTTCACACCAATGTGACTGGGGCTCACGCAAAAAGATCTGCCGCAGCTCTTCGCACATCTTCTGCCAGTCTTTCTTAGACTGACTGACACCTTCCGAATCCGAATCAATCCCCAACGCATCTAAGAGCAGGCGGTAAAACTGAGGCTCAATGGATCCAATCGCAATCCACTTTCCGTCCGCACATTCGAAGGCGCCATAGAAATGCGCACCCCCGTCGAGCAGATTGTCCTGACGCTTGTCAGTCCATTTACCCTGCTGCGACAAACCATACATCATGGTCATCAGATGTGCTGCGCCGTCGACCATTGCCGCATCAACCACCTGACCTTCTCCCGACGTCCTTGCTTCCAGAAGAGCGCACACGACCCCGAAGGCGAGATAAAGCGCCCCGCCGCCAAAATCGCCGATCAGATTGAGCGGCGGCGTCACTGCCTCATCGGTGCCGATCGCATCCAGCACACCGGTCAACGCGATGTAGTTGATATCGTGCCCGGCGGCTTGGGCCAAAGGGCCCGCCTGGCCCCATCCCGTCATCCGTCCGTACACCAGACGCGGGTTCTTTGCCAAACACACATCGGGTCCGAGGCCAAGGCGCTCCATGACGCCCGGCCGATACCCCTCGATTACGGCATCAGCGCGCGCGATCAACGCAAGAGCGGTTGCAATCCCCTCGGGAGTCTTGAGATTGAGCGCCACTGAGCGCCGGCCTCGATTAAGGACATCCACCTCAAGTTCCAATGGATTGGTACCACCCTCACGGTCGATACGAATAACATCCGCGCCCATGTCCGAAAGCAGCATCGCACAAAACGGCGCCGGGCCCAGACCCGCCATTTCAACAATACGATATCCGTTCAGTGGTCCCATCCGTCTATTCAGGAATTGTCTCGTCGGGATGCAAAAAGGGTTCCAGACTATGCCTGACCTGTCGAACGCTGACAAAGTACGGCCAAAGTCCAGATAACGCCCGCATCGGCAATAGCGGAGACACCAGTTTGACCGTCCCCCATCCGGGGCGCCAAGTGTAATCATCATCGCGCCGGGGAATCACGGCAACAACCGGTGTCCCGAGCGCGCCTGCCAAATGCCCTGCACCAGAATCATTGCACACCAGCGCCTGAGCGTCACTCAGCAACTTCGCCAATGCCGCGATCGTCGGCGTTGGTGCCAAAGCAAACTGCCCATCGAGCCGTTTGTTCCATCCAGCCGCTTCGGACGGTGCCACTGCGAAAACGCACTTGTGTCCAGCATCCTGCAACTGTCGTGCCAGAAGTACAAAACGTCCTGCCCGCCAGTTCTTCCTCGCCTTGCCGCTCGTCGGGGAAAACACGATGGGCCTCTTTTTTTCTTCGCACTCGGATGTTTGCGGCGGCACCAGACCGATATCCGGATGCGCCTCTTCGAGAAGCAGTTCTCGCCGACAAAACTCCACCGCATGATCGACCATCGTGAGCCCGGTCTTCGCTTTATCCCGAATCAGCCCCCTCCGCGGAATCCGATCCCGGAACGGAGCCGATTTCTCACCAGGCAATGCCTGCAGATCAAACCGACTATCCAGTGACGGGTCATGGTGAGCTAAAGAGAAGAACACCGCCCGACGTGAAAGAGCAGGCCGTAGATCAATCCCGTCGGATTGAAGTCCAGGAGCCTGGGAGTCGATCAGACAGAAATCAAATTCATCTGCAATGCCGTCGTACTCTTGTGTGCTGAGACGCGGGCCTGTGCGAAGGTCTGGCAACCAGGACGCAAGGTCATGTGCACAGTCTCCGCGCACCGTGACGTCAAATCCGGCGCGCTCGAGATTAGCCGGAATCACCATAGAGATCAGACTGTCGCCGAGTTTTCCCGGTGTAACAACGAGCACCTTCGCTTTAGCGACAGTCCCAGTCCGACGAGAAACCCGGTTCACTTGCATGACACAGATTATGGATTAGCTGCTCGTTTCAGACTAATCAGATGATGCCTTTCCTCCAGTACAGACGGTCTTGGCAAGTCCAACTGTAAACGTCTATTCATCGCCAACCTCGTCCTCAAAGGGTTCCGAAACTAATCGACAGCGTGGCGATAAAAACGTTTAGGATAAAGGTAGCGACTTCGACTAAGACTAGAATCTATCCATAACGCAAGGTTCAGGGTTTGCAAATGACGCGAGATCACGATGTAAAAACCGAAACTCACTCCATCTTTGCGAAACCAGCAAAGGCTTGCTGTAACGCCCTATCTGCCCTAATTCTCTGCTGCGGAGTGGCGGTCATCAGCGCTACAAGCTATCAAAACGATGCCTCCGCAAACATGTCCGGGGTTGAGCAAAGTTGTTTTGACGACTTTCACAGGTATGGCGGAACTGAGTGGCGCAGAGCGGTACGCGGCCAGGCTGCTGACGGCCCGGTAGACGATATTGATCTACACAAATGTAAACCATTCGTCAGTACGGATTTCATGACTTGGATAGGGTCAGACCCCAGTTCAGGAGAATCAGTCGGTTCTAGACCAGCAGCCATGGACACGATTGAAAAAGAGTGCCAAAACCTGTTCCGTAGACAGAACCATGCGATCTGGCGAAACGATTGGGGTCAATTTGATTTTGATGTTACGCGCTGTGATGAGTACGTTTCTGCGGATGGGTTAACTTGGATCGGCCTAAAAGTAGACGATCCCGGCTCAACTTCAGCCCAAAACGCAGAACCAGGGATATCGACTGAGGGTATGTCCGAGGTTGAGATCGAGTGCTCTGAGGCTTTTCATCGGAACAATGGCCTTTGGTGGCTGAATAACATTGTTTACGGAGACAATGATTCTGCGTTTGATCCGATTCCGTGTCTCCCGTTCGTCAGCAAGGACATGAAAACCTGGATAGAGTCAGAACCGGATTCAGGCGAATCAGCGGGTTCTGAACCGGTTAATTTTGCACTCAAGATTGTTCCGAATCCTCCTGATGGCAAGGTATTCCTTAATGGGGTCTATAAAGGTCTAGGGGTTGTCAAACTGGATTTAGCCCAGGGTACCTATCTGGTTGAAGTGACCAAGGATGGATTTGAACCGTTTGAGAAGGATGTTGAGCTAAACCAGTCCATCATTCTTGAAGTTGCCATGAACCCGGTTCCTGCACCGACTCCAGAACCTCAACAAGAGGTGACGTCTAATGCTGAGGTAGTTTTCTGGCAAACCATCAAGGATAGTAATGATCCGGCAATGTTTGAGGAATACCTGCGTCAATTTCCTGAGGGTGTCGGACTATTTTCTCGTCTCGCCAAACTAAAACTTCAGGGCCTCAAGGATAAGAACATTCCCAAAACCGCCTCGATTCCTGAGTTGGATTATGGGTCCTATCACGCGCTCGTCATCGGCAACAATAAATATCGACATTTACCTGACCTGAAAACCGCTGTCGCAGATGCGCGGCGAGTCTCCGACATCTTAGAAGAACTGTATGGATTCGAGGTAAGTCGACTGGAAAACGCGAATCGTAAACAGATCTTACGTCTCGTCTCAGATCTGAGAAAAAAGATTAGCGAAAAAGACAATCTATTGATTTACTACGCTGGGCATGGTCACTTAGATGAAGGTGCCGGAGAAGGATACTGGTTACCCGTCGATGCTGACCCTGAGGACCCTTCCAACTGGCTTATGACCGATCAAATTGTTAGTCAAATACGTGCGATGAGCGCAAAGCATGTGCTGATCGTGTCAGATTCGTGTTTCTCTGGTGTGCTGACCCGTGGAATCAAGATTGTAGAAAAGACACCAAGTTATCTTGCCCGAATGACCAACTCCAAAGCGAGACTCGCTCTGACCTCAGGCGGCTTGGAGCCTGTTGCAGATTCGGGGGGCTCGGGACACTCAGTTTTTGCAGCAAAGTTCATTTCGCTTCTGGAGGCCAACCAATCGGTCTTAGACGGCACCCAACTCTTCAGTGAGCTTCGGCCGCAGGTGATGCTGAACTCAGATCAAACCCCTGAATACGGCCGTATCCGCAAAGCGGGTGACGCTGGTGGTGATTTTCTTTTCGTAAGGCAGTGATCGAAACCCGGCTAGAACGCTTAGAAGAGCATCAAACGACGCTTATTTTCTGATCCAGAAGCCGGCACGCATCTAGTCAGATGATGCCTTTCTCACGGTACGGGCGGTTTTCCAGAATGCGCCGATACCCAAAGCAATCGAGATCCAGTGATTGGTAGCCGCCATCGACAACATGCTCTGCCAGTCCCCTGCCAACTGCCGGCGCGTGCATGATGCCATGACCGGAAAACCCGTTGGCAAGATAGAAGTTGTCCAGCACGCCTTTGCAGGGACCGAGGATGGGGGAATAATCGAGAACACTCCGCGCATAGTGCCCCCGCCAACTCCTTTCAAGCTTGAGTGACTGCATCGCCGGGATCCGCTCGGCGAGCGCAGGCCAGACAACGGAGTTGAAACGCTCTGGAGAGACTGAAAAATTCCAACCGGGATTTTCCGACCAGTCCGGGACACCTCCAACATAGCCTTGCCCCTCCGGGCGAAATGCGAGATCCGTTTCCGTCTTGATAAAGGGCAGCGGTTCGACCGTCTCACCGCAACGGAAAAAGTAACTCTCGCGGGACATGGGCTCAACGGGAAGTTCAACATCCACGGTTTGGGCGAGTTCGGCACACCAGGCGCCTGAGGCGTTGATAAAGATATCAGCTTCAAAAATAGCGCCGTCCTTGCCATGTGCCCGCCGGACAGCGTTGCCTGCTTTTTCCAAGCGAATCACTTCCGCTTCTTCATAAGTGACGCCGCAAGCAATGGCTTTCCGGCGAAAACCCATGAGCGCTGCGTAAGGATCAATCCATCCATCATGATCAGACAGCACCGCAAGGTCTACACCCGCTGTCTTTACCGAGGGAAAGCGCTGCGAAAGCTCAGTCGGACTCAGAAGCGTGACCGGTACACCCATTGACTCCTGCATTCGATAGTTTTCTTCCATCTGCGCTGCGCCGCCGTTATCAGAAAGAAAAAGATATCCCTGTCGCCTGAAACCGATATCCGCACTGTCACCTTCAATACCCATATCCTGGGAAAATCGCTGATAGAACAACAGGCCGAAATCCGCCATCTGGATATTTTCTGGAAGACTGAACAGCCTGCGGATACCACCATTGGCCAGCGGCGTGGCGGCATGGGTATACGTGTGATCACGCTCAAGCACCAGTACCGTACCCGCACCCGCCAACTGGCTGAGGTGGTAAGCGATACTGGAGCCCACGATACCCCCGCCGATAATGATGATATCGGCTTTCACGGTTATGTCTCACCAGTCGACGAAGGTCAAGTGTAAGTCTGTCGGGATCAGGCGCAAGACCCTTGTGATTCAAACCCTAGGCGCGGTCGGGTTGCAGGCGGAAGATGTCGTGTACGACTCATCAACAACCAACGGTCTTTGACTTGGTGATAGCCCGACCAAGCCAAGCGACACAGAGACAGTTGACCCACAGGCTTGATACTCTATGATGCCTCCTGGAAAAAATCTGGCTTTGGCCCGGAAAAATCGATCTGAATCATTGAGGACAAGATGAGCACCCTCTCAAACGCCCTGCACTCTTCTGAATTTGTCGTGACCAGCGAACTCACCCCACCAAAAGGGCTGGATCTCGCACCCCTGTTGGAAAAAGCGGTTCTCCTGAAGCCCTATGTCAGCGCAATCAACCTGACTGAGTCACACGCCGCAAGGATGGCAATGGATCCCGTCGCGGTTGGGCACTTAATGCTCGATCAGGGCGTGGAACCCATCGTGCAGATGACCTCGCGCGACAAGAATCGTCTGGCTATTCAGGCGAGTATTCTCGGTGCTTGCGCCCTTGGGATATCCAATCTGGTCTTCATGGGGGGAGACCCTCCAAAAAACGGGGATCACCCCGACGCCAAGCCGGTTTTTGATCTTTTTGCATCCCAACTGCTCGAGGCAGTGCGTGCTTTAAACAACGGCGCCGATCTGAATGGAAACACCCTTAACCAGCATACCGAGATCTTTGCCGGCGCAGTGGTTAATCCGGGAGCAACTGACCCTGATGCCGAGATTGAAAATCTGCATCGAAAGATTGACGGAGGTGCTGAATTTTTCCAGACGCAGGCTGTGTATGACGTGGATGCATTTTCAGCATTCCTGGAAAAAGCCAATTCTCCCAAACCGATTCTCGCAGGCATCATACCCATCAAATCGGTAAAAATGGCGCAGTACATGAACGAACGCATTCCGGGCGTAGACATACCGAATCATCTGGTCGAGAAGATTGCCGCTGCGGGAGAGGATAAGGATGCCATCGCCCGGATCAGCATAGAGATCGCCGCCGATACGATACGGGGGTTACGTTCCGTGACCAAAGGAATTCACGTCATGGCTATCGGCTGGGAACAGCATATTCCAGCAATGCTGGAGCAGTCCCAGAACTAGATCAGATATCGAGCACCAGGACTTCTCCCGCTTTGGCGCGGGAGACGCAGGTCACGATATCCGCGGACGACGCCTTTTCTGCGTCCGTCAATACCAGATCACGGTGGTCCGGAACCCCCCCGAGCAGGCCAATTCTGCAACAGCCGCATAGCCCATCCTCACAGGAGGATTCGATGTCGACTCCGGCTTCCCGGACGACCTCCAGTATGGTCTTATCTATCGGAACCTCAAGTCGCACATTTCTGCGCGAAAGCACCACCTCAAAAACTTCGTTCATTTGCGGTGCTTGATCAGTCTCTGGAGTAAACGGCTCCCAATGGACCGTGCCGGCAGGCCAGTGAGAGGCTTTTTCCCGAACGCTCCCCACCAATCCTGCCGGACCACAGACATAAACATGCTCGCCTGTTGCTGGATTTTCGAGAAGGCGATCCAGATCAATTCCTTGCGCAGGATCGCCATTGTCGTAGTGCAGAGTTAAATTATTCTCAAAGATGGATTGCACCTCCTCCAGCAGGGGTGCCCGAGCCTCTTCTGGAGCGCAAAAGTGCAAGTGACAATCCACGCCCTGCCGACGCAACTGATACCCCATTGCCATTACCGGCGTCACGCCGATTCCTCCTGCAATGAGCGTGTGGCGGGCCGCTGTCTCATTTAGGGGGAAGTTGTTGGAGGGAAGACTGGCCATGACGCCATCCCCTACGGAGAGATGATCCAGCAGCCAATCTGACCCGCCGCGACTTGGCTGTTCGCGGCGAATTCCCAACACATAGCGGTCACGCACGGCGGGGTCTCCTGCCAGGGAATACGAACGTCTCAAGCCGTCACCGGTAAAGAGATCAATATGCGCGCCGGGCTCAAATGGGGGCAGGTCTTCGCCGTCATCGCGCATCAGTTCATAACGACGGATGTCGTGCGGATACTCATCGATGCGGCTGACGTTTAGCTCAAGGCGCTCTGAGACTCCGGGGTCCAGGACTTTCTGTTCCGTTCGCAGCAGTAACCGCTCGACCAGACGGCCCTGGGTGACATGCGACTCGAGAATCTCGTCAATATCTTCACGGCTACGATAGTGGTACCAGGTGCCCTCAGGATAGATCACCATCACTGGGCCGAGTTCACAACGATCAAGACAGCCACATTTGTTCATCCGGATACGCTGACTGATCTTGAGCTTCTTGCCCTGCGCTTTCATGTATTCCTGCAGCGCTATTGACCCCCGCGCACTGCACGAACCCCGGTGATGCCCCGGCGCTCTCTCGTTTACGCAACAAAACACATGAACGTCGAAGTAACGATCTCCAGATTCGGCAGCTGGTTTCATATTTTTTTCTTCTTTCTCTCTTTCTTGTTTCTTGTTCTTGCGTTTTTGGAATCAGTTCAAGTGATATGGTGGCGCCTGTTCCGAGCCAGCTGCGTGAATGCTCTAAATTGTAGACAATTTCGAGCATTGCGGTATTGACTTACCCGGCATTTATCACTCGGTCGAACAATTCTATGGAGCCTTTACGCCACTGCCCTTCACGCGGTACTCGTCCCGAGGCGGACTGAATACATCGAGCACCCGGGCGCCTTCCGGGCCGGCCCGAAAAGCATGGGTGACATTCGGTGGCGTGCGCCAAAAATCCCCAGCCGAGACTGTGATCTCTTCCCCATCCTGAATACGCACCCCACTGCCCTCCAGCAGCACGCCCCACTGCTCCTGCGGGTGAGAATGGATTTCGCTTTCACATCCCGGGTCGAGACGAACAACCGAAAGCATCGCGTGATCTCCGGGGAAAATCCGAGTCGAGACACCCAGCGCAAGCTCGCGCAGGATCCCTTGTTCGGAATCGTTGAGATTAAAAAAGTTTGCTTTCATATGTCGTTATAGAACGCAAAGTTCGTTGATTTTGAATTGAAATGGTTTCTCGTCCTGTGTATTTGCTGTTTTCAGCCTATGGCATCGATCACCCGCTGAGTCATACCCGCTGTTGTCGAGAACGCCTCCTGCCCCCCTTTCAGTATCTGCTCTACAGCCCCTTCAATCGACCGGGCCGCGTCGATGCAGGGATCAAACTGATGTTTCCGACCTAACCAGTCGAGCATCATTGCGCCGGAAAGTATTGCTGCCGTTGGATTGGCGATCCCTTTTCCGGCGATGTCAGGCGCGCTGCCATGTGCGGGCTGAAACACAGCCCGCGAGTGCCCGATATCGGCCGAAGGCGCAAAACCCATACCCCCGACCAGTCCAGCCGCAAGATCTGAAAGGATATCCCCGAACATATTTTCTGTTACCAACACATCAAACTCCCACGGTCGACGGACCAAGTCCAGAGCACACGCATCCACATACAGACGTTCCGTCTCGATATCCTTATGGGACTGTGCCACTTCATCAAAGACTTTTCGGAAAAAGGCCATCGAGGAAAAGATATTGGCTTTGTCCACCAGAGTGACTTTGGATTTACCCCCATCCGAGGCTCTGTCTCGCGCCAGTTGAAAGGCAAATTCAAAAACCTGTCCAGACCGTTCCCGGGTAATCACCATCGTATCCCGTGCCTCCCGATCCGCAATGACCTCTCCTTTGCCGCAGGAGGCAAACAATCCTTCGGTACTTTCGCGGATCAGCACAAAGTCAATATCGCCCGCGCGGGTGTCTTTCAGGACCGGCGGGCCGCCGCGGCGCGCGGATACCGGCCGCACACCGGCGTATAGATCAAAATTGAAACGCAGATCAAGTTGAGGGGTAATCTCAGTCCCATCGTCATAGCGCACCCGGGGCAAGCCCATCGCACCTAGAAAAATTGCGTGGGCCTCTTCAGCGCCCCGCCAGGTTTCATCCGGCATGGCGACTCCGCTTTGAAGATACAGTTCGGCTCCGGCAGCAAAGCATTCGAAGTTAAACGCAAACCCTCGGCTCCGACGCGATACCGCATCAAGGACTGCAATAGTCGACGACGTGACCTCCGTTCCGATCCCGTCTCCCGGGAGGACGCAAATCTCAAAAATATTATCCGAGGGCATTCAGATGTTCTCTCGAGCAGTTGCGATACCGGGCCATCAGCACGATGTCAGTGGTTCCCGATCAAGTATATCGTGTGATCTTCCCCTGACCCGATCAGGTATATGCAACACGCACCCCGAGAGTACTGCAAACAAAAACTGCTACCATTGGTTGCCTTATCTCACTAAATCGAAATTCACGGGTAATCGCCAGGGGCGATGCACCGCACTGCCGATGAACTCGACAACAACCCAAGTGACCCGACCCAAACGCCGAAACGCGGCCGAGAGAAAGGCAAAAGCGCAGGCACGTCTTCAGGGCGGCGGCAGCCCCGCGATCCAACCCGGCATGCAGGGCGGGCAGTACCGGCCTTTGGGTGACGACGATCTCACGCGGATTCACGAAGCGGCGCTGACCATCCTTGAAAACACCGGGATTGGAGATCCCCTTCCTGAATTGCTCGATATCGTCCTGCCGCTCGGTGCCACGCTAAATGATCATGGCAGATTGTGCTTTCCAAGAAGCATGATCGAAGACATCATCGCCGGAGCCGCCCGTGAGTACACGGTCTATGCACGAGGCTCACGGGCCGGAAAGGATGACATGTACTGCAACGGCAACCGGGTCTATTTCTCAAACTCCGGCAGCGCCGTTACCACTTTGGATAGCGACAGCCTTCACTACCGCCCCTCCACCATTCTGGATATCTACGACTTCACCCGGCTAGTCGATCGGCTCGACAACATTCACATGTCGGGAGACACAGTGATCGGAACAGATGTACCCGATGACTATGAACACGATATGACAATGGTCTACGCGCTCATGGCTGCCACAGAAAAACCGCTGTGCCTGTCTTTTCGAAAGCGTGAAAACATTCCCCCGGCGCTCGAAATCTTTGATCTTGCCAGCGGCGGTGAAGGCACCTTCCTGAAAAAACCCTCCGTCATATTCGGGGGATGCCCGATTGTGTCTCCGCTTCGGTTCGGCAGGGAAAATCTGGAAGTCATGATGGATGCCACGCGGCTGGGTCTCGTCAGCGATATTGCAGTGGCGCCCCAATCCGGGGCCACAGCGCCTGCCACACTGGCCGGCATCCTCGCCCAAGTCGTTGCGGAAACCCTTTCCTGTCTGGCCGTCGTCAACCTGATCCGCCCGGGCTGCCCCGTCACGTTTGCCACCTGGCCGTTTGTGACGGATCTTCGGACCGGTTCGTTCAGCGGCGGTAGCGGCGAACAGGCCTTGCTCGCTGCCGCCGCGATTCAGGTTGGGAATTTCTACGATCTGCCTAATAGCGTCGGTGCCGGCATGACGGATTCCAAGATTCCGGATGCGCAGTATGGCTATGAGAAAGGATTAACCATCACCCTCGCAGCGCTGTCAGGAGCGAATCGCGTCTGCGAAGTCGGCGGCATGATGGGCAGTCTGATGGGCTGCAGTTTCGAATCCATGGTGATCGATAATGAAGCCGTCGGCATGATCCAGCGAACGGTACGTGGAATTGAAATCTCTGATGACACTTTATCGGTAGAAACCATCCATCAGTGTGCCGTTGATCCGGGTCATTTTCTCGGCAACGAGCAGACCTTAAGCGTGATGGAAAGCGAGTACGTTTACCCGAACATGATGGATCGCTCGCCGGCAGATCAATGGGAAGCCGAGGGGGCTCACGACTTATTCGAGCGCAGCCGCAAAGCGATCCGCGAGATACTTGCGGCTCACTATCCCAATTACTTTAGCCCGCAGGCCGACGCCCTGATCCGGGAAAAGTTTCCGATAAAGATCTCGAGCAAAGACATGCACCCGGACAGCGGGCGCTGGCGCGCCTGAACTACTCGGGCAGCGTTTCTCCCGAACCTCCAAAGTCCTCCGGAAAATCCTTGAACTTCGGCAGACCATCCTTCATGGGCATGATGGTACTTTCATAGTTCACATGAAGTCCCGGCTTAAATTCGAGACCCTCAACCAGTCCCGCATAGACATCGACGACCCCCAGCGGCCCGGCAATATGATAGATGTGCCCACCGCAGGTTTTGCACCAGGCTCTCTCATTATCCTTTGAACTCGTGTAGCTTGCGATCTGGTCTTCGCCGGCACTGACGGTCATGTTGCCGATCGGCCAGACCGCAAACCCGTTTACGGGACTCGCCGACCAGGCCCGGCAATCCTTACAGTGGCAGATTCCCATCGCAACCGGCTCACCTTCCACCTCGACTGCTACCGTGCCGCACATACATTTCGCTGTATAACTTGACATCACATTACCTCCGTTTGTTGTTATCGCTTCATCAGCACAAGATCAACTTTTCTATCTAATCTGAATCTGCGCTGATCTCTAACTCTATCACCCCAATAAGATTGCCCAGATGACCACCAAAACCGTCACAACACTAAGCCCGCGCATCAGCCAGCGTTCTGCAGGTCGGCCGCCCACAGCCGCGACGAGCATCGCACCTCCAGCACACCAAATGCAGTGAAGAACGACCTGTACGATCAGAAAAGTCAGGCTGATGATCACAGCCTGCGGGATCAGCGGCTGAGCGCTATCGGTGAACTGGGCATAGGCAAAAACCAGCATGGCCCAAGCCTTGGGATTCAGCGGATGCACCGCGAGCCCCTTCCAGAATGACTCCGGCTGCCTGAGATCCCGCTCCGCCATCAGGAATCCTGACATTCGCAATGCCAGCCACGCGAGATAGGCCACACAGACAATCTTGAGCGCCAGCAGAACTCGCGGCTCGTATGAAAGCAGTTCCCACAAACCAAAAGCCAGCAGAATATTCACCAGCAATTTTCCCAGCGTCACGCCTGCTACAAACGGCAGACTGCGCCAGAAACCGAAATTCGCTCCCGACGTCATCAGCAGCATATTCGCGGGCCCAGGCGTACCCACCATGAAAATCACGAACAACAAAAAGGGTGCAAAATCGATCATAGTTATCGGTTCTACAGACGGTCACCGGAATGGGTTTTCGCAAGGTAATATCTTACTGTCTCTTCTAATTTCTCATGCGGACCCCAAAATTGGCAATCAACCCCGCTTCCCGCATCCAGGTTATTGACCGCGCAACGGTTCTTTTGGATGCTATCGCCCGTTACCGTAAACCCGTCAGCCTCAAGATCCTGATCGCAGAAACAGGCCTGCACCCAAGCACAGCCCATCGGATATTGGGATCTCTGATTCAGAATAGACTCGTTGAAAAAAACAGCGACAACCATTACCGGCTCGGACTTCGACTGGTTCAGCTGGGTACTCGCCTGCACAGCACTCTTGACCTTCGGGCAATCGCGCTGCCGATCATGGAATCGCTGCGTGATGAATTTCATGAAACGGTGAATCTCAGTATCCGCGAGGGGGATCAAGTGGTCTATATTGAACGGGTGACACCCGACCGCATGATGCATGTACATCAGGTGGTCGGCAGCCGGGCTCCGCTGCACGTCACAGCTGTTGGCAAACTGATGCTGGGCGCCGCGGGCCGCGATGCCTGTGTTGATTACAGTAAACGCACCAACCTGCCTGCCTATACCAACAATACGATTACCTCAGTCGACCGGCTGGTAGAGGAGTCCGCGGTCGCACTTGAGCATGGCTACGCACTGGATAATGAAGAGGCTGAGCTCGGTGTCGGCTGTATCGGGGTCCTGCTCCATGACAGCACTGGCCAGGTCTCAGCAGGGCTATCGGTCTCGGCCCCGATAGAAAGAAGGGATGTAAGTTGGGCCCAAGAACTGCTTAGTGCCAGCGACAACATCTCGCGATTGCTAGGTTCAGAGTAATTTCTACAAACGCTTTTTCACTTCAATTCCGCATTGTGGAAAATCCTCCACAATACAAAATTCGCGAGTATCATCGACGGCTGGGGAGAGGACTGCTTGTAGAGCCGTTTTGGCTTAAGAATTTGCTGTGAACAATCGAATGTCTTTGCACGGTCTCAGTATCGACCGTGACCTTTTCGCGCTGATCAACGATCAGGCGCTGCCGCAGACCGGAATTGATCCTGACGCTTTTTGGTCTGGATTTGCCGGGCTCATCTCAGATTTGACTCCAAAAAACCGTGCCCTGCTGGCACACCGTGAGGAACTTGAGACACTGATCAACGAATGGCACACGGAGCGCCGGGGCACCCCTCACGACCCCAAATCCTATCGGACGTTTCTTTACGACATAGGTTACCTCGCACCTGAAGGACCTGATTTCAGTGTGTCGACACAGGGTGTAGACCAAGAGATCACGGCGATCCCTGGATCGCAACTGGTCGTGCCCGTCAACAATGCCCGCTACGCCATCAACGCGACGAATGCGAGGTGGGGCTCTCTGTATGATGCTCTCTACGGTACGGATGTCATCAGCGATGAAGACGGCGCGCTGACGAGCGGCCGGTACAGCGAGGCCAGAGGGCATCGCGTCGTAGCGTTTGCCAATGGTTTTCTGGATGAGACAGTCCCCTTCGATGGCGTCGCCTATGGAGACATCACCGGTTTTGTTGTAGAGGGCCACGCACTCAAGGCAAGGCTCACAGACGGAGGGTTAGCCTCCCTGTCCCACGCCGCGCACTTTGCCGGATACCGGGGGGATGCCCTTGATCCAACATCTGTGCTGCTAAAGCATCACCAACTGCATATCGAACTCGTCATTGACCGGAGTCATTCTGTCGGGAAGAAAAGCGCCAGCGGCGTCAGTGATGTGCTGCTTGAGTCCGCAATCACGGTGATCCAGGATTGTGAAGACTCTGTGGCCGCGGTAGATGGGCCCGACAAGACGCAGGTATATGCCAACTGGTTGGGGCTCATGCGCGGCACACTGTCCACGATGGTGTCCAAAGGAGGCGAAACTTTCGAACGCACCTTGAACCCGGATCGGGAATACTTGGGCGCCGACGGTGAACGGCTTGTACTGCCAGGCCGGGCGCTCATGCTCGTCCGAAATGTCGGCCATCTGATGACGAATCCGGCAATTCTGGACGGCGAGGGTAATGAAGTCTTTGAGGGCATTATGGACGCCGTCATTACGGGACTGATAGCCCTGCATGATCTCAAGGACCCTGCCAAACGAAACTCCCGGACTGGCGCGATGTACGTCGTCAAACCGAAGATGCACGGACCGGAAGAAACAGCGTTCAGCGTCGAACTCTTTGAGCGTACCGAGCAACTTCTCGCTATGGCTCCGGGAACCATAAAGATCGGCATCATGGACGAAGAACGCCGTACCACGGTCAATCTCAAGGAGTGTATCCGCGCTGCCTCGGATCGAGTCATCTTTATCAACACCGGGTTTCTTGACCGCACCGGTGACGAGATTCATACCTCCATGGAAGCCGGCCCCATGATCCGCAAAGCGGATATGAAGGCCGAGCCGTGGATAAAGGCCTACGAAGACTGGAATGTCGACGTGGGTCTCAAGTGCGGCCTTCCCGGTCACGCCCAGATCGGCAAAGGCATGTGGCCCATGCCGGATGAAATGGCGGCCATGATGAAAGCAAAGGGAGATCATCCTCGTGCTGGCGCCAACACTGCCTGGGTGCCCTCACCCACGGCGGCAACCCTTCACGCCATGCACTATCACGAGACCGATGTAATTGCACGTCAGGATGAACTCAAGAGCCGATCGCATGCGAGCCTTGACGATATTCTGAAGATTCCGCTCAGCGATAACCCAAACTGGTCGACAGAACAGATCAGTGAGGAAATCGACAACAATTGTCAGGGGATTCTGGGCTACGTCGTCAGATGGATCGACCAGGGAGTCGGCTGCTCAAAGGTGCCGGATATCCGGGATATCGGCCTGATGGAAGACCGCGCCACACTCCGAATCTCGAGCCAGCACATCGCCAACTGGCTTCATCATGGGATTGTTACGGAAGACCAGGTGATGGCCTCTTTAAAGCGAATGGCCGCAGTGGTAGATCGACAAAATGCCGCCGACCCGCAGTATCAGCCCATGGCGCCCGAATGCGATGGAGTTGCCTTTGAGGCAGCCTGTGATCTTATTTTCCGTGGACGGGAAGTCTGCAACGGCTATACGGAACCGCCACTGCATCGGCGCCGGCTCGAGAGCAAGTCACGTTAAGGCGAAGGTGGGATTCCGAGTAGGCGCGAAACTGTGATCAAGAGCGCAGTGCACTCAGCCAAACCGGCCGTAACGAGTATCTGATACCTACGCGCACCCCCCCAGCAGCAAGGCCAGGCCGACGTTTCCCTCCCCGCAGCATCCGGCCTCCTGACCGAAAGAGAGTCGCCAATACCTGTGCCCTTCAAGATGTAAAGACCTGCATTAAAAAGGGTGGATCAAACTAGAATCTCTATGTCTTTCCAGGGCGTGACTCACTAAGGAGGAACTCATGCTGAGTGTGGAGGTACTTGCGCTCGCTGGGACGGCAGCTGTTGCCGTGGGCATCCTAATTGGGACTATCGGCATCGGAGGTGTCCTGCTGGTTCCGATGCTCACCTTTGTCCTTAGTGTCGAGATCCATGTCGCGATTGCGACTGCTATGTTTTCTTATCTCTTTACCGGCCTCGCAGGAACAACTGCTTATGCACGCCGTGGCTCCATAAATTGGAATCAGGGTCTGTGGCTGTGTCTCGGGGGGATGCCTGGCGCGTACCTTGGTTCAATGGCTGCCTGGTCAACGCCTGGCATCATTCTGGAGACCGTCATCGGTGTGCTCGTTTTTGGCTCAGGTCTTCAGGCATTGCGTCGAGAGAGACCGCGGGATGCACAAGGGAGTCGACCAGGTGCTCACTTGCTGATCTTGATCGGTCTATTTACCGGGTTCACTTCCGCAGTCACGGGCACTGGGGGACCACTGGTACTGGTTCCCCTACTTCTCTGGCTCAAAGTGCCGGCACTGGCAGCCGTTGGACTCAGTCAGATCATTCAGGTACCGGTCGCACTGTTGGCCACGGGTGGACATCTGACGTTTGGTCACGTTGATTTCGCGATGGCATTGGGGTTATCGGTTACCCTGGTTGGCGGCGTACTGATGGGCGCCCAGATAGCCCACCGAGTGTCCCGCGATACCCTGAAACGCATGATTGCCTCAGTACTGCTGATCGCTGGAGGCGCGATGCTCACAAAGATCGCAAGCCATCTAATCTGATCAGTTGAGAGTTCTAAACGTAAGGAGCTGACAGGGACGAATTTTCCGGGTGGGCTAGCAGGAGGCCCAGCTCACTCCCCGACCATCGGCATATCGGCCAACTGCCCTACCGTGATCGGCCGAATCGGAGGCCGGATTCGATAGTGACCTATCTCATCGACCGACACACCACGGGCGTCGGCCATTAACTGGCTTACCGTCAAAGCACATTTGCGCCCCATGCAGGGGCCCATCCCGCAACGGGTGAATGCCTTGCCTTGATTTGGACCCATGCAACCCCCGGCGGCTACCTGTCGAATCTCTGCCGCGGTAACTTCCTCGCAACGACAAACAATGGTTTCATCCGTCGGCAACTGAAAGTTATTCGTCGGCGGAAAGGCTCGGTCGAGAAAACGGCGCAGCCGACGCTGCCGATTTAGCGCACGCGGCTCCGCTGGCAAAAAAGAACGCTCCTTTGTCCCAAGATAGCTCTCCACCTCGTACGCCACCCGCTCTCCTTGCAGGGTGGCCACCGACGCGCCGCCGATTCGTACACCATCGCCGACCATCGATATACATGGGCGACTGGTGCGGCCTGCCCCATCGATTTCCGGCACCCAGCACGATTGCGCGGAATCAAAGTGATGTCGAATGCCGGCTGACATCGAAAGCCAGGTGTTAGGAATCACACCATCGTGCACCAAGAGCAAAGAAGTGGACAACTGATGTTCGTGTCCGTGCGCGTCGTAGGTCACAGAACTCAGGCGGTCGTTACCGTGCGCCTTCAGTGCGTGCACCCCTCGAATAAGACCCAACTTACGCTTGGCGCTCCAAAACCATCGCATACCCTGCAATACAGATTTGGGACAGGCCAGCAGGGCCTCAAGCCCCAGCAGGCCTGAACGCAGTGTTAACAAAGGACCGGTGTCCAGAATGGCCTGCGGGATGATCCCAAGATCTCTGATCTGGTTGGCATAGAGGTAAAGCAACGGCCCCGTACCGGCCAGAACAACATCCTCTCGAGGCAAAAGTCGCGATGACTTCAGCAACGTTTGTGCTGCACCGACAGTCATGACCCCCGGCAGGGTCCACCCTTCAAACGGCACCGGTCGTTCCATCGCACCCGTCGCCAGAATAACGTGCTTCGGATAAAGCATCCGCGCTGAACCTTCTTCCAGAAGGCCGAGCGCCAGTTCAGGCTCCTGATCCGAGGTGATCTGCCAGACTGAAACCCCAGGTCGATATTGGGCGGCGCTTTCGCGAAACCGGCGCGTCAGCGCATGACCTTCGGCGTATTCTTTGCCCAAAGACCTTATGTCTTGGGGTCGATCGGAAAATACTTTTTCAACCCCTTTATAAATCTGTCCGCCGGGTGCACCCTGCTCATCCAGCACCACGACGTCCAAGCCGCCTTTCGCCAAAACACAGGCCGCGGCCATACCAGCCGGTCCAGCGCCAACGATGGCGACGTCGCAAGAATCAGAAGACGCACTCATTGAAAACGCCGAGTCGGGCCGCCAAACCGCTGCAGCGAAAAAGGAGCGAGCAATTTTGGGCAATGATCATGCTCGACCCAATTCACAATGAGATCTGCTACTACGGGCGCGATCGCCCATCCATGCCCGGACCAACCCGCGGCAAAAAACCCGTTGGCGCAGCCTGGCAGCCGGTCGATGATGGGAATGTCGTCTACACACATTGCCTCAAGATGGCTCGCGTCTGCTTCGGCAATACCCATGCCCTCCAACGCGGGCAAGACTGCCGCTGCCTCAGCGAGATTACCCGCAACCGACTCAGGCACAGCATGCCCTTTTTGGGATGCGTCATCCCAATGACCCGGCCACCCGCCCGATATCATCACCTGATCACCGGCATGCGCCTTGATCGATACCGCGCGGTGGGCATGGCCAATGAGTGCAGCGATCGGAACCTGCGGCGCTGGATCGGTGAGCATGACCTGAAGACAAGCGTTCCACACCGGCAGCTTGAGGCCGAATGCTGATTCCACCAAAGCCGCCGTGCCACCGTTGGCAAACAGGAAAATATTTCCCCCTACTGCCATCGAGCGTCCATCCCCAGTGCGTACCGACGTCACTTTTTGATCGTCAACATCTATATGCACTACCTGGGTATTTTCCTCAATGACGACACCATGTTCCTGAGCCTGACGGGCAACAGCCCGGGTGAATGCTTCGTGGCCACAAACACCGTCACGCTCACAATAGATCGCGCCGCCAATGCTGTGGGCGAGTCCAGGCTGAATTTGGGAGCACTCGCTCGCACTCAAAAACTGGCAATCAATGCCCTGGCTTTGCTGCATCTGAATCCGAGCATTCGCAGACATGAGATCCTGCTCACGCTCCAACAACAGCAGGTGGCCCGTGCGCTCGTAACAAGGGCCCACATCCAAGGTATCGTTGAGTGTCGGCCAAACTCGATAGGCTTTCGCCATCAGGGCCAACTCCCGAAGATCCCGACCATTAGCCCGTACTCCTCGTCTTCCCGGGCCGCCAGACGCTCCGCTCGCTATGCTTCGCGACTCAAGAATTCGGACCTGCCGACCGCGTCGCGCAAGCGCCGACGCCACGAGTACCCCGTAGACCCCCGCGCCGACAACGATATCCTCAGACATCAGCGGAGTCGTTCTCGCTGGCGGAGGGCTTGCGTGGCGAGCTCATATTGACGCGCATCCCCTCAACGACTTCTGTCAGGCAGGCCTGCACCAACCCTTTGCCTTCCACTTCCACGAGACACTCGTAGCAGTTCCCGATCATGCAAAACGGCGCTCTTGGTGTATTGCTCACTACTGCTCGTCGAAACTCAAAGATGCCACAACCCAAAAGCGCCGCCGCCAGAGTGTCGCCCCGGTTTGCTGTGATCTGACGACCCTCAAAACTGAGAGTCACCGGGTCGCTAAGATCAGTTCGCTGCTGAAACATCGAAGCGCTCCGACCCAAAACACTGGTAAGCTGACGGAATCGCACCATCCAGCACCCACTGGCAGACATCCTTTGCATGCACCGCCGCGAGGGTCACACCGCTGTGGCAGGAAAAGGCGAATGCGTCCGGAAACTTTTCTGACTGGCTGTAAACGGGAAAGCCATCTGGCGTCATGATCCGCAACGCCGCCCAACTGCGCTGGATACGGAGCCTCCGAAGATAGGGAAACGCGGTTGAACACCGACGAACAATCTCCTGCAGCGTGCCGGTGTTCGTGTCGGCATCAAAGCCCACATCCCGGGCAGAAGGACCCAGCATGAAACCGCCCTCATCTGTTTGACGAACCAGGTTGGTCGGATACGCGAGCGACTCTGCACTGCGCTCCGTCACAACAATCTGGCCTTGCTCGGGATGAATAGGCACATCAATGCCAACCTGGTCTCCCAAGGCTCTTGACCCGTGTCCGGCAGCAATGACAAGTTTCTCACACCCGGCAACACGCCGGCCGTTGCTGAATAATTCAAACCCGCCCGAATTAAGGGGTCTTATCAGGTCAATGCCGGACAAGGGCAAATACGATCCCCCGTTTCGATCGAAGCCTTCCTGTAGCGCCCGCAGCAACCGGAGGGGATTCACATGGCCATCATGCGGACAATACGTGGCGCCGGGAACCTGTTCCCCAATGCCGGGCAGATGCTGAGCAAGCGTTTGACCCTGGACGAGCTGATAGTCATAGCCTTGGTCGCCAGCTTCCGAGCGCAATTGTTCCAAGGTCTCGACGTGTTGCTCTAACTCGACTTCGTCCACAGCAATATGAAAACCCCCTGGCCGGTGGTAATCGACTCCGGTTCCGGTCAAGTCCACGAGTTCATCACTGAATATCGGCCATGCATTCGCCGACTTGAGCGACCACTGGGCGTATTCCCGCATGCCTTTTCCCTTGCCCTGGACCCAGACCAAGCCGAAATTACCCCGAGCCGTGCGCAAGGCGTTGTCTCCCTCGTCAATGAGACCCACATTCAGCCCACGCTGGCTGAACCCGTAGGCAAAGGCTGATCCCAAAAGGCCGCCACCAATCACACCGATATCAAGAGCTCTGTATCCCATCTTTATGTATGCACGCCCCTCTCATCCCCGCTCTTTCTGGAGCAGCCAGCGCATCCCAATAAGGGCGACCCCGGATCCTGCGGCCATGGACATAAAGGCAAAACCCCATCCGACGAGCGATCCCGACCCCGCTGTCAAATCCAGCACCAATCCGACCACCAGCGGACCCAGAAAACCGCCAGAGAATCCAAACACTGAGTGCGTCGCGAGCGTTGCGCCACGCTCACCCTCTCGAGCGGCAGCCACCACGCCGCCGGTCAGCGCTGCCGAATCACTCATGATCAGAGCAGAGTAAAGACCTGCAAGCAACAATACAATGATAAACGGCACCGCACCGATAAATCCCAGCATGGATCCGCTGATAACGGAAAGCATCATTACAATCGAGATCGTCTGTTTTCGCTCCCGGCGCAATGACAGATGAGCGCCGAGGAGGCTCGCCGGCATGCCAAGAAGGCTGAACAAAGCTGCAAACCCCGAAACCGTCTCTCGGGTTATCACAGTGTCTGATGCCGCAGCGGCAAATAGCAGAAACGCCACGATCCAGGCTCGATAGGCAAAAAGCTCATAAGTGTGCCCCGTGTATCCCCAGATATACGCGACAGCCGTGCGATTCCTGAAGACCGGACGAAAATCCAACGGATGACGATCTGAAGATTCAGGCCGCTCAGGTGGTCGTGACGCAATAGTGAAGCAAACCATCAACAGGCAGATAAATTGCGCAGCGCCGGCAAGCAGAAATACATCACTCCAGGGCAGTACACCTGCTCCCAGTCCAGTGAAGTAAAAGGACGCCGCCGTTCCCAGACTGAAAGCACTGAGATACCAGGGCAACGCCTTTTGACGATGGTTTTCTTCGAGCCTGTCGTTCAGGATTTGCAGACCCGGCATATAGGTACCGGCGAGGGAGACCCCCGCCAGAAAACGAAACACCATTGCACTCCAGAAGCCATCGGCGAAAAGGGCAAAACCAAAAGAACCCGCAATGCCGCAAAGCAATCCAAAAATATAAATGCGTCGCGCGTCGACCACATCCGTCAGACCCACAAGAAAAGGAACCGCTGCGACGTAGCCGGCGAAATAGATACCTCCGATCCAACCCGCTTGTGTACTCGTCAAAGACCAGTCGGCACTTAACTCGTTCAGCAGGACGGCGAAGTTGGCAAAACCTGCCATCGACAGAATCTGTGCGATACACAGAACTATCAGGAGCGAGATGGGCGACAGTTTTTGACGAGAATTCGACATTCGGAGCCAATTCCGACTAGGTTCGAGGAAAATAGAGTCGGGGTGCAAGACTGACAAGCAGGATCAATAGACCGCCGGTCTCGAACTCAAACTTATACACTTAGATCCCCTTACACCACGAACCGATCGACTCATTATCCATGAGAATTAGCCAAATACGCGTCTTTCGGGCGGATCTTCCCATGCGGGAAGGGAGTTACAGTTGGTCAACGCAGTCGCATACGGCGTTTGACACTTCGATCGTCCTGATCGATACCGATGAAGGGATAACCGGTGTCGGCGAATGCTGTCCGCTCGGGCCCACCTATCTGCCGGCTTATGCCGACGGCGTTCGCGCAGGTATCGCCCAACTTGCGCCTAGCCTCATCGGCCATGATCCAACGCAACTCGACCATATCAACGCCGTCATGGATACCCGCCTCAAGGGTCATCCCTATGTTAAGTCAGCACTGGATATGGCTTGCTGGGACATCCTCGGAAAAATGGCTAACCTGCCCCTCTATATCCTGCTTGGCGGCAAACTGCAGGATAGTGTGACCTTATATAAGGTCGTGACGCGGGCGGACCCCGCTGCCATGGCAGAACGGATACCCGAGTACCGTGATCAGGGCTTTCGACAGTTCCAGGTCAAGGTCGGGGAGTCACCCGCAACTGACATCATTCGAATTCACCGGGTGGCACAGGAAATGCAGGCGGGTGAGGTGCTGAACGCCGACGCCAACACCGGATGGAAACAACACGAAGCGCTTCAGGTAGCCGATGCCATCGCTGACCTAGGCAAGCAGACCGGCATCCGAGTAACTTTCGAACAACCCTGTCTTTCCTACCACGAATGTCTCGCGGTTCGACAACATACCGATCTGCCTTTTGTGCTTGATGAATGCATGGACAGCATCGAGGCGTTGCTTCAGGGATATCACGACCACGCTATGGATATGATCAACCTCAAGATCAGCCGATTCGGCGGATTAACCCGAGCGCGCCAGGCACGCGACCTGTGCGTCACGCTCGGGCTGCCCATGAACGTCGAAGACAGCTGGGGCGGCGAGATCACAACAGCCGCGATCGCCCATCTGGCTCACTCAACCCCGCCGGCATTTCAGTTCCAGTCGTCTGCTTTTCATGAATATTCAACAACCCGGATTGCCACCGGTGCCCCGAGTGTTGAGAACGGCACCATGACGGCATCCGATGCGCCTGGACTAGGCGTTGAGCCCATATTCGACGCGCTTGAACTGACAGCCGAGTTTGACTGAACCACCGATCGATTTTGATGGAGACATTATGAAAGACAGCGAATGTTTCTCAGGGGTAATCCCTGCCCTAATGACCCCCTGCAACGAGAATGGGGACGCTGACCTGAACCTGCTTGCCCGAAAAGCTCGGGAATTGATGGATACCGGTATGACGAGTGTCGTTTACTGCGGCTCCATGGGGGACTGGCCGCTCTTAAGTGACAAACAGCGACAGGCCGGTGTCGCCCGGCTCGTCGCCGAGGGCATACCGGTAGTGGTGGGCACCGGAGCCCAAAACTCCAACTTGGCGGCAGCCCATGCTGCGCACGCCCAGGAGGTCGGAGCAGCTGGATTGATGGTGATTCCGCGAGTGTTGTCACGCGGAACAAGCACTCCAGCACAGCGTGCACATTTCTCGGCAATCTTAAGGTCCGCCCCGGATCTTCCTGCCGTCGTCTACAACAGCCCTTACTACGGCTTTGAGACAAAGGCTGATTTGTTTTTCGAACTCCGGCGTGAGCACACTAACTTAGTCGGCTTTAAGGAGTTTGGGGGGCGGGATTCTCTGAGTTACGCCGCGGAGCACATCACCAGTGGTGATGAAAATCTGAAGTTGCTCATTGGTGTTGATACTCAGATGTTTCATGGATATGTCAACTGTGGTGCTGTCGGTGCGATCAGTGGTATTGGAAACGTATTGCCCGTCCAGGTTTTATGCCTAGAGGACTTGTGCAGGAAAGCGGCCGGTGGTGATGCGCAGGCGCGTAGCCGCGCTCTAGAACTTGACGAGGCCATGATGACCTTGTCAATTTTCGACGAGGGGCCGGATCTGGTGCTGTATTTCAAATACCTGCTGACCCTCCGGGGTGAAAAAGGCTTTGAACATCACTTCAATTCTGAAGACCGGTTGAGTGCAAGTCAGGCCGGATTCGCGAAACAGCAACTCGAGACTTTTCTCTCCTGGTGGGACGACTGGGACGGAAAAACAGCTTAAGCAAGACAAGTGGGCGGGCGAGGTCCAGTATGAAAAATCAATATCAGGTTATCGTAATCGGCGGCGGGGTTGTCGGCAGTTCCGTACTTTACCATCTGGCCAAGTTTGGCTGGTCAGATGTCTGCCTGCTGGAGCGCTCCGTCCTGACGGCAGGTTCGTCCTGGCACGCAGCGGGCGGCGTACATGCGCTGAATGCAGATCCCAACATGGCGTCGCTTCAAGCCTACACCATCGATCTCTTGTCAGAGATTCAGACCGAATCCGGTCAGGATATCGGCCTTAGCATGACGGGAGGTATCACGGTCGCCTCGGCGCCTGCCCGCTGGGAATGGCTCCAATCCGCCTACCGGATCTTCCAGACCATTGGGATCGAGGACTGCTATCTGATGACACCCCAGGACATCAAAGAGAAATGCCCCATCATGGATGTTACGGGTGTTCTTGGAGGACTGTGGTGTGACCGTGAGGGCTATGTCGATACCACGGGAACCGTGCATGCCTACGCTGGCGCTGCCAAAAAACGCGGCGCGACCGTCATTGAGCACACCAAGGTGGAAGAGCTTCGCCAACGCAATGACGGCGGTTGGGATGTGATTACCGACAAAGGGGAATTCCACGCCGAGCATGTGGTCAACGCCGGCGGACTGTGGGCCAAACAGGTCGGTCGGATGGTGGGGCTGGATCTGCCGCTATCGCCGCTTGAACATCACTATCTTCTGACCGATACGATTCCACAGGTCGCCGATCTTGATTTTGAGCTGCCGATGACGGTTGATCTTGAAGGCTTCACTTATATGCGCCAATACCAAAAAGGCATCCTGGTGGGGATTTACGAAATCAACCACAAGCACTGGAATATGGACGGCGCCCCCTGGGATTACGGAATCGAACTCATCCAGGAAGACATAGACCGCATCTCAGATGAACTCGAAATGGGTTTTTCGCGCTACCCCGTACTGAATGAAGTGGGCATCAAGAACTGGGTGAACGGTGCATTCACTTTTTCCCCGGATGGGAATCCTCTGGTGGGACCGACCAGTGCCGTGCCAAATTACTGGCTCGCCTGCGGCGTCATGGCAGGCTTTCTGCAGGGGGGTGGCGTAGGCAAGACGCTTGCCGAGTGGATGATCCATGGTGAGACCGAGGCGGATGCCTGGCCGATGGATATTGCGCGTTACGGAGAATTTACTTCCAACCGCGAATACATCCGGCAGACCACCGGTCAGTTTTATTCGCGCCGGTTTGTGATGACCTATCCGAACGAGCAACTCCCTGCCGGTCGG
>TARA_B100000686_G_C16806532_1_pt1 | contig 25363 bp, 20 predicted proteins | sample TARA_B100000686 | Tara Oceans TARA_B100000686 (sample SAMEA2622733) | marine metagenome | biome: marine biome (ENVO:00000447); feature: marine epipelagic mixed layer (ENVO:xxxxxxxxx); material: "saline water (ENVO:00002010), including plankton (ENVO:xxxxxxxx)" | depth 150 m | reverse complement strand
CAGATTTATGGGGTAAGGGGCAATAAGCGTGTCAGGATGAGCGCTTTCATAGAAACAACTTCATTTCAACCCATAGCCTTATCATATCCAGCAGTATCATTTAGCACAGAGTTTAGCAAAGCAACACCACAACAAATTGCAAGCCAAGGTGTCGTCTCCTCACCTTGCCCTGGCTTACAGCTAGCTCATTTAACAGATAAAGATAATAATATTATTTATTTTGCACGAGAAGAAATCAGTGAGCAAAACCCTACTGCCAACCAATGGGACTTTGTCTTTGGCGAGATTGGTGCATTAAGCCAGAATATCGACGACCTACTTCATAACGACCCTAATATAAAAGACTTCTTATCTCCGCTACTCACAAACCAAGATTTAAAAGCACTTACACAAAAAGTATTAGCTGCTAGTCAATGGGACTCTCCAGAGAAGCTTGCCTATACAATCGGTAAAGTAGCCTATGCAGGAAAAGGACTTTTACTCTCACATAAAGATGTTATTCATGACAAAAAATATATTCTTTATGCATCAACTAAGCCTATAAATGATTTTGCATTTAAAAATACCGATATGTTTTCTTCCCTCGAAGAGTTCATGGCTAAAACTAAACACATGGCAGTGATGGTCTCTGCAGCCGCCAATAAAGATCGAATGATACATCGAGGTATTATTAAACCTCCTGCTTCCATGATTTCATGCCTCAATGCAAACTTTACCCACAAAGGCATTCCACAAGGTGGACTGTCCATGGCTTTACACTCTTTTGGCCTTGAGTGTGCACGACAAGATAAAATTCCGTATTTGACAGTTTCACCTATGAGCAAAATGTACATGATGTTTATAGCATCACGTTTGTTTAAAGCATCAAAGTCTGCTTTAACTGGAGAGGAAGCGATATAAAAGAAAAAGCTTACCCACCTTATTGGGCCAACTCATCGAAATACGCTTTCGAAGAAAAACGAAATCCCTATTCTGCTCAAAATCAGTGATACACCGAACAGCCTTTTTCCCGCTAAGCGCTAAAAAAAGACATAAAAAAACCCGAAGCAAGCTTCGGGTTTTTCTTAGATAAAGCTATCTAATAGAAATTACCAACCAGTAACTTCTTTAAGTGCTTTACCCATTTCAGCTGGGTTACGAACTGTCTTAACACCAGCGGCTTCTAGTGCAGCAAACTTCTCGTCAGCTGTACCTTTACCACCAGCGATGATAGCACCAGCGTGACCCATTCTCTTACCAGCAGGTGCAGCAACACCAGCAATGTAAGAAACAACAGGCTTAGTTACGTGTTCTTTGATGTATGCAGCAGCTTCATCTTCTGCAGAACCACCAATCTCACCAACCATGATGATTGCTTCAGTTTGTGGATCGTTTTGGAATAGTTCTAGAGCGTCGATGAACGTAGTACCTGGGATTGGGTCACCGCCGATACCGATACATGTACTTTGACCGAAGCCAAGAGCTGTAGTTTGGTTAACAGCTTCATAAGTAAGTGTACCAGAACGAGAAACGATACCAACTTTACCTGGCTTATGAATGTGACCTGGCATGATGCCGATCTTGCACTCGCCTGGAGTGATAACGCCTGGGCAGTTTGGTCCGATGATACGAACGTTTTGCTTGTGAGATACGTATTCTTTAACGAATAGCATATCTAGTGCTGGGATACCTTCAGTGATACAAACGATCAGCTCGATACCAGCGTCAACAGCTTCAACGATAGAATCTTTACAGAAAGCAGCTGGAACATAGATTACAGATGCAGTTGCACCAGTTGCTTCAACAGCTTCTTTAACTGTGTTGAAAACTGGAAGACCTAGATGAGTAGTACCGCCTTTACCAGGAGTAACACCACCAACCATTTGAGTACCATAGGCAATAGCTTGCTCAGAGTGAAGTGTACCCTGTGCGCCAGTGAAACCTTGGCAAATTACTTTAGTATCTTTATTAATTAAAACACTCATGGAAACCTCCGTATGAGCCTATAAATCTTGTTAGGCAACCATCCTAAGATGCGTTTACACACACCTACGTCAGGATGGCTATTCTGCTGAAAAAGTCTTACTTAACAGAAGCAACAACTTTGTTAGCAGCGTCATCAAAACCGTCAGCAGCAATGATGTTTAGACCGCTTTCGCTTAGTTTCTTAGCGCCAAGCTCTGCGTTGTTACCTTCAAGGCGAACAACTACTGGGCATGGAACACCAACGCTTTCTACAGCAGCAATAATACCGTCAGCGATTAGATCACAACGAACGATACCACCGAAGATGTTTACAAGAATTGCTTTTACTTTCTCATCAGAAAGGATGATCTTGAATGCTTCAGTAACACGCTCTTTAGTAGCACCACCACCAACGTCAAGGAAGTTAGCTGGCTTGCCGCCTTTAAGCTGGATAAGGTCCATAGTTGCCATAGCAAGACCAGCACCGTTAACCATACAACCGATGTTGCCATCTAGAGATACGTAGTTAAGTTCCCACTCAGCTGCACGACGCTCGCGTTCGTCTTCTTGAGTTGGATCTTCCATTGCTTGAAGGTCTTTATGACGACCAATAGCGCTACCGTCAAGAACAACTTTAGCGTCTAGGCAATGAACGTTACCTTCTTTAGTGATAACAAGTGGATTAACTTCAATTAGAGCGCAATCTTTGTCGAAGAATAGCTTAGCTAGACCAAGGTAAACTTGAGTAAATTGCTTCACTTGGTTACCAGTTAAACCTAGTTTGAATGCAAGCTCACGACCTTGGAATGGTTGTGGACCAACTAGTGGGTCAACGCGCATTTTGTGGATCTTTTCTGGAGTTTCTTCAGCAACTTTCTCGATTTCAACACCACCTTCTGTTGAAGCCATGAAGACTACAGAACGTGTTGCACGGTCAAGAACAGCACCTAGATAAAGTTCTTTTTCGATATCAGTGCAAGACTCAACAAGAATCTTAGAAACTGGCTGACCTTGAGCGTCTGTTTGGTATGTCACAAGACGCTTACCAAGCATGTTCTCAGCGAAGCTTCTGATATCTTCTTCTTTAGTTACTAGCTTAACACCACCAGCTTTACCACGGCCACCAGCGTGAACCTGAGCTTTAACAACCCAGTGATCGCCACCGATTTCACGTGCAGCTTCAACTGCTGCTTCTGGTGTATCTACTGCAATACCTTTGGAAACAGGTAGACCATACTGGGCAAAAAGTTGTTTACCCTGGTACTCATGCAAATTCATAAAACCCCCTTAAATAGGTCAAAAAAGCTCACTCAAAGTAGAACGTACTCAAACCAACGAGTACGCCCTAGCACCAATCCTTATCTCTTACGTCTTGGTGCAGCATGAATTGCTTTGTTATCCACCGCAAGAACTGCTTCGTGCAAAGACTCAGAAAGACTTGGGTGACCAAAACAAACTAGTTGTAAATCTTCAGTGCTTGCTGCGAATTCAACAGCAATAACTGCCTGCATAATTAACTCAGACGCTTGAGGCCCAACGATGTGTGCACCAAGAATTCGATCTGTTTTTGCATCTGAAACTACTTTAACGAAACCAGCAGCTTCGTTAGCAGCTAGAGCACGGCCGTTTGCAGCAAATGGGAATGAACCCGCTTTAACTTCAAAACCTTTTGCCTTAGCAGCTTCTTCTGTTAGACCAACCCACGCACATTCTGGGTGAATATAGATAACAGATGGGATAGCGTCGTAGTTCATAGATGCTTTGTGACCAGCAATCACTTCAGCAGCAATGATACCTTCTTCTGTTGCTTTATGAGCAAGCCATGGGCCTCTTACAAGATCACCAATAGCGTAAACGCCATCAACGCTTGTTCTGCAGCTTTGATCAACTTCGATCATGCCACGCTCAGCAATTTTAAGACCTACAGCTTCTTCAAATAGGTTCTCAGTATTTACACGACGACCTACAGCAACGATTACTTTATCGAATTCTGCTGTTTGCTCGCCTTTAGCGTCAGTGTAAGCAAGTTTTACTTTCTCGCCTTCAACAGTACCGCTAGAAACTTTAGCACCTAGTTTGATGTCTAGACCTTGCTTCTTAAGAAGCTTAGCAAGCTCTTTACGAACTTGACCATCAACCATAGGTAGAAGTTCTTCTTGAGCTTCGATAACCGTAACTTCAGAACCTAGACGGCTCCAAACGCTACCAAGCTCTAGACCGATAACACCAGCACCAATGATGCCTAGTTTTTCTGGAACTGCGTCAAATTCAAGAGCGCCAGTTGAGCTTACGATGTACTTACCATCTTGCTTAGCAACTGGGATATCTACAGGCTCAGAACCAGCAGCAAGAATAACGTTTTGCGCTTGATATTCTGTTGTGTTGCCTTCGCCATCAGTTACAGCAACTTTCTTACCTTGAAGAAGCTTACCGTGACCTTGTAGCCAAGTTACACCATTCGCCTTGAATAGAGTTTCAATACCGCCTGTAAGCTGGTGAACGATCTTATCTTTTCTTTCCATCATTTTTGATAGATCGAATGAAAGGTTTTCTACACCGATACCGTGAGTATCAAAATCATGCTTAGCTTCAACATACTTGTGAGAAGAATCAAGAAGAGCTTTGGATGGAATACAACCAACGTTTAGACATGTGCCGCCTAGAGCTGGACCTTTCTTACCTTGTCTTTTTTCAACACAAGCTGTTTTAAGACCTAGTTGAGCTGCTTTAATAGCTGCAGCATAACCACCAGGACCACCACCGATAACGATCACATCAAATGAAGTTGACATATTAATACCTATTTTTTTCCCTAGTCAGAAAAGTGCTCTGTCTTAAAAGTGAAAGATGCACCCACACCTTTAAAACTTGCTTCTCTTCTTTCTACTTGTCGAATTATAGAAATCTTATTCTCATGAAACTGTCGCAAGCATTAAGCTCACTTGGCTCTCCCCTTTCACATGCGGGCAGACACCCTAAATTCAAACCCCCTCATGAAGAGGGGGCTTTCATTCTGGAGATTAATTACACTAAAAGCAACAATCTTGCAGGATCTTCGATCATATCTTTGATTGCAACAAGGAATTGCACAGCTTCTTTACCATCAACCATACGGTGATCGTAAGAAAGCGCAAGATACATCATAGGCTGGATAACAACCTGACCATTTACAGCCATTGGACGCTCTTGAATTTTGTGCATACCAAGAATAGCTGTTTGTGGTGGATTAAGAATTGGTGTGGACATCAATGAACCGAAGATACCACCATTAGAAATAGTGAAAGTACCGCCAGTCATTTCTTCGATAGATAGCTTGCCATCTTTCGCTTTTTGACCGTAACCAATAATTTCGTTTTCAACGTCAGCAAAACCTTTGTGCTCACAATCTCTAAGAATTGGCACAACTAGGCCTCTTGGAGAAGATACAGCAACACCGATATCGCAGTAACCGTGGTAAACGATGTCTTTACCGTCAATAGAAGCATTTACTTCTGGGAATTGCTTAAGTGCTTCAGCAGCAGCTTTAACAAAGAAAGACATGAAACCTAGTTTAGTACCGTGCTTCTTCTCGAATACATCTTTGTACTTCTTACGAAGATCCATAACTGGCTGCATATTAACTTCGTTGAAAGTTGTAAGCATTGCAGTTGAGTTCTTAGCATCCATTAGACGCTCAGCAACACGTGCACGCAGACGTGTCATTGGTACGCGCTTCTCTTCACGTAGACCGCCAGCAACTTGAGGTGCAGCAGCTTGAGCAGTAGATGCAGCTGGTTTTTGAGCAGCAAGAACGTCTTCTTTAGTAATACGACCCTGAGGACCAGTACCTTTAACTTGATCTTGAGTTAGACCTTTCTCTTCAAGAAGTTTTCTTACAGCTGGACCTAGAGTTTTAGAGTCGCCTTCAACTTCTGCGCTTGCAGCTGGTGCAGCAGCTGCAGTTTTAGCTTCAGCAGCTGGAGCTTCAGACTTAGAGGAAGAAGCAGATGCAGCATCACCTTCAGCGATAGATGCAAGAACTTCAAGGCTCTCAACAGTATCACCTTCTTGCTTAGCAAAATCGCTAAGAATACCAGAAGCTGGTGCTACAACTTCAAGTACAACTTTATCTGTTTCAATATCAACAAGAAGTTCATCTTGCTCAACATAGTCACCTGGTTGCTTATGCCAAGTTGCTACAGTACCGTCATCAATGGATTCTGGAAACTGCGGAGCTTTAATCTCGGTTGCCATTTATTCGTCCTCATTACGATTGTAACTTTTATAGGTGATGACGTTCGCCACCACCATAAGTTCGTTTTTAGTGCTTCAAGTTCGTATTAATACTTCACTATTAGCATTAATACTTAGAAGTACCGTTAATCTTTACCATTACGTCTTGATTATGGCTGAAAGCATCTTCAATAAGTTCTTTCTGCTGAGCAGCATGGATAGATGGGTAACCTACCGCAGGTGCTGCTGCTGGTGCTCTGCCCGCAAACTCAAGATCAATGTCTTTATTCACTTTAAATAGAGCTTTACGCATATGATGCTGAGTTGGGTACCAAGCACCTTGGTTCATTGGTTCTTCTTGACACCAAACAACTGAGCTCAGGTTCTTGAACTTAGAAAGTTCAGCTTGTAACTCTTCCTCAGGGAATGGGTATAGCTGCTCAATTCTAATAATTGCAGTATTCTTAAGATCGTTTTCAGTACGATGCTCAAGTAGATCGTAGTAAACACGGCCAGAACACATAATCACACGCTCAACCTGGTCAGCATTGATAGAGCTATCTGCTTCAGGAAGAACCATATTGAATGTTTGATCTTGTAGATCTTCCAACGTAGAAGTACAAGCTTTATGTCTTAGAAGACTCTTAGGCGACATAATCACAAGAGGCTTACGAAGAGGTCTAATCGCTTGACGTCTTAGAAGGTGGAAAATTTGAGCTGGTGTAGATGGAACACACACTTGCATGTTTTGCTCGGCACAAAGCTGTAGGAATCTTTCAAGTCTTGCAGATGAATGCTCTGGACCTTGACCTTCATAACCATGTGGAAGCAGTAATACAAGACCACATACACGAGACCACTTGTGTTCACCAGAAGAGATGAACTGATCGATAACAACCTGGGCACCGTTAGCGAAATCACCAAACTGAGCTTCCCAGATAACAAGTCCCTGTGGACGAGTTGTTGCATAACCATATTCAAATGCAAGTACAGCTTCCTCAGAAAGGAAAGAGTCATACATATCAAATGGCATATCTTCATCGATATGTTTCAATGGAATATGTGTATTTGCTGTCTTCTGATCATGAAGAACTGCATAACGGTGTGAGAAAGTACCACGACCACAGTCTTGTCCAGTAAAGCGAATTGGATGACCTTCTTGAAGAAGTGTTGCATAACAAAGAATTTCAGCAGCACCCCAATTCAGTGGTTGATCACCAGTTAGCATTGCATTACGGTCATCAATTACTTTTTGAACCTGTTTCTGTACAGTGAAGCCTTCAGGAACACGTAATGCTTTTTCACCAGCCTTACGAAGATCTTCAAGCTTTACACCTGTTTCAGCATATGGAATCCAACCGTGACCAATATAAGGTGTCCAGTCAATAAACAGCTCTTTATTTGGTTCACGAACAAGGCTCTTCACAACGTGATTGCCCTGCTCTAGTAGCTGACGATATTCAGCAACCATTTTCTTAGACTCGTCTGTATCAAGTACTTTTGCATCAACAAGTTTCTTTGCAAAAAGATCACGAACGCTCTTGTGCTTCTTGATCACAGCATACATAAGAGGCTGAGTACCTGATGGCTCATCAGTTTCGTTATGACCATGCTTACGGTAACAAACGAGATCGATTACAACATCTTTATTGAAAGCCATACGGTATTCAACAGCAAGCTGAGCAGCAAAGTAAACAGCTTCTGGGTCATCACCATTCACATGAAGAATTGGCGACTGAACCATTTTCGCAACATCAGTACAGTACTCAGTAGAACGAGCATCATCTTGACGGCTTGTTGTAAAACCAACTTGGTTATTAATGATAACGTGGATTGTACCGCCAGTTTTATATGCACGAGTCTGTGACATCTGTAATGTTTCCATTACAACGCCCTGACCTGCAAATGCAGCATCACCGTGAATCACTACAGGTACAACAGAAGAATGTGTTACATCGTTGCGACGATCTTGGCGTGCGCGAACGGAACCTTGAACTACTGGTGCAACAATTTCAAGGTGAGAAGGGTTAAATGCAAGAGCAAGATGCACTTCACCACCTGGCGTCATTACATTGGAAGAGAAACCTTGGTGGTATTTAACGTCACCAGAACCTACTTCTGCAATTTTCTTACCTTGGAATTCATCAAATAGTTCGCTTGGCTTTTTACCAAATGTGTTAACAAGAACGTTTAAACGGCCACGGTGAGCCATACCAATAACGATTTCACGAGCCTTATGCTTACCAGAACCTTGGATGACTTCATCGAGAAGTGGAATAAGTGCTTCACCACCTTCAAGACCAAAACGCTTATAGCCAGGGAATTTAGATGCAAGTGCTTTTTCCAGACCTTCAGCAGCAGTTAAACGCTCAAGGATATGAAGCTTGGTTTCATTTTCGTAGCGTGGCTTCGAACGCACAGTCTCAAGCTTTTCTTGCCACCAGCGCTTTTCTGCAGTATTTACAACGTGCATGTACTCTGCACCAATTGAGCTACAGTAAGTTGCTTTTAGACACTCTAGAATTTCTTTAAGCGTTGCTTGGTCTTTACCAATAAAGAGCGTGCCCGTATGGAAAACAGTATCCATATCAGCACCTGAAAGACCGTGGTGTTCCAGATCTAAGTCAGATACTTGTTCACGGTACATAAGACCTAATGGATCAAGGTCAGCTTGCTGGTGACCACGAATACGGTATGCTTGGATAATATGAGTTACACGCACTTGCTTGCGTTCATGCTCAGTATTACCGGAAGCAGGAGCTGCGGCAGAAGCACGTAAATGTGCAGGCTGCTTCATGAGCTGTTGGAATGCTTCTCTAATTTGAGAAAGATTGACGTCTTTAATATCAGATACGCCGGCTTTTTCGGCTAAACCACCGAAGAATTCTTGCCAGTATTCACCGACAGATTGAGGGTCCGCTAAATAATCCTCAAACATGCCTTCGATATAAGTTAAGTTACCAGCATAAAGCGGAGAAGAACTCCACTGGTCTTGCATCTCGCTATTGCTCATTGCTACTCCTAGTGCCCTTTTGTGTTTTGGCGAGCTCGGTCGATCATAATTATCTTAATAATACTAGCTGCAAATTATCACATTGGACATTATGGCATTTCAACAGAAAAATGCTTTTTTTTCAATCAAAGCGCCATACAAGTGCATCATTTTATGACACATATGAATTAAATGCTGACTGACAGCCCAAAAAATACAGCAGGCTTATAGTTCTAATACTTTTTTAAAGTAAAAAAAAGGTTTTTTAATTCGAAAATCTTCAATTAAAAAACCTTCTTGCATTCGAAATTCTTCAACCCTGCGACTCATTGCAATCTATCAACTATATACCAGTTTCCTGAATACTATCTGACAGATAAATTAATGGCCCTTAAAAAAGGGCCAAGAGCTAAAGGATAACCAGATTTAGGAAGCTGCTGTCAAGAGCATATTTCTAATATGGCCAATCGCTTTAGTAGGGTTCAAACCTTTAGGACATACATTCACACAGTTCATGATACCGTGGCATCTGAATACACTGAATGGATCTTCAAGACCAGCCAGTCTCTCACGCTGAGCAGTATCACGACTATCAGCCAGGAAACGGTATGCTTGAAGAAGACCTGCTGGACCTACGAACTTATCTGGATTCCACCAGAATGATGGACAAGATGTAGAACAGCAAGCACAAAGAATACACTCGTATAAGCCATCTAACTTGTCTCTGTCTTCAGGAGACTGTAGACGCTCGATAGCTGGTGCCGGTGTTTCGTTAATTAAGTATGGCTTAATTTTTTCATACTGCGTGTAGAATTGAGTCATATCCACAACAAGGTCACGAATAATTGGAAGACCCATAAGTGGACGAATAACAAGACTCTCACCAGCAGCTACAACCTCGGAAAGAGGTGTAATACATGCTAGACCGTTCTTACCATTGATATTAAGACCATCAGAACCACATACACCTTCACGGCATGAGCGACGGTAAACAAGAGTAGGATCTTGCTGCTTGATCAGGTTTAACACGTCAAGAACCATGAGATCTTTGCCTTCAGTATTAACCTGATAGTCTCTCATGTATGGCTCCCGGTTTTCTTCCGGGTTATAACGATAAACTTGTACATTTAACATCATGACTTTATCTCCCATGAGTTATCTTAATATGTTCGTACTTTAGGCTTGAAAGTGTCAACTGTCTTCGGCTTGAAGTTAACATCACGCTTGCGAAGTGTCTTAGTTTGCACATCGTAAATAGAGTGACATAGCCAGTTTTCATCATCACGCTCAGTGTAATCATAACGAGCATGCGCACCACGAGACTCAGTACGTGCATTTGCAGCAATTGCCGTAGCCTCAGCAACTTCAAGAAGGTTATCCAACTCAAGAGCTTCTACTTTAGCTGTGTTGAATACTTTACTCTTATCAGTTAGAACGCCTTTAGCAATTCTTTCACGAAGCTCTGCAATCTTAGCAACGCCCTGCTCCATCAAGTCACCCTTACGGAATACACCAAATGCATTCTGCATAGTTTCTTGAAGCTCAGCTTTAAGAACAGCAACAGACTCACCTTCTTTAGACTCATCCCAACGACGAGTACGTGCGAATGCTTGCTCAACGTCATCTTGAGTTGCATCACGTCTTTCAACGCCTTCTTTAAGCGCTTTCTCAAGATACAGACCTGCAGAACGACCAAATACAACAAGATCAAGAAGCGAGTTACCACCAAGGCGGTTAGCACCGTGAACAGATACACAAGCAACTTCACCAACAGCGAATAAACCATTTACGATTTTATCTTCGCCAGCAGCTGTTTGAGTAATAACCTGACCGTGGATATTCGTTGGAACACCACCCATCATGTAGTGACACGTTGGAACAACAGGGATTGGAGCCTTAACAGGATCAACGTGAGCAAATGTCTTAGCAAGTTCACAGATACCTGGTAGACGTTTATGAAGAACTTCCTCACCAAGATGATCAAGCTTAAGGAATACGTGATCGCCATTAGCGCCGCAGCCTTTACCATCAAGGATTTCCATCATCATAGAACGAGCTACAACGTCACGACCTGCAAGGTCTTTTGCGTTTGGCGCATAACGCTCCATGAAACGCTCGCCGTCTTTATTGATTAGGTATCCACCTTCACCACGACAACCTTCAGTCACAAGAGTACCCGCACCAGCGATACCTGTTGGATGGAACTGCCACATTTCCATATCTTGAGCAACAAGACCAGCACGTAGAGCCATACCCATACCATCACCAGTATTGATAAGCGCGTTCGTTGTGGACTTAAAGATACGACCAGCACCACCAGTTGCTAATACAACTGCTTTACTCTTGAAATGTACAACTTCACCAGTTTCTAGACACATTGCAAGAACACCAGTGATGTCACCGTCTTGGTTTTTCACAAGATCCATAGCAACCCATTCAGAGAACACTTCAGTGTTGTACTTTACGTTTTGCTGATAAAGCGTATGAAGAAGAGCATGACCAGTTCTATCTGCTGCTGCACAAGTACGAGCAGCCTGACCGCCTTCACCAAAATTCTTAGACTGACCACCGAATGGACGTTGGTAAATACGGCCTTCGTCAGTACGGGAGAATGGAAGACCCATGTGCTCAAGTTCAAATACAGCCTCTGGGCCTACTGAACACATATACTCGATTGCGTCTTGGTCACCGATATAGTCAGAACCTTTAACTGTATCGTACATGTGCCAGCGCCAATCATCGTTAGGATCAGCACTTGCGATTGCACAAGTGATACCACCTTGAGCAGATACTGTGTGAGAACGAGTTGGGAAAACTTTAGAAATTAAAGCAGTTTTCTGACCTGCTTTAGCAAGTTGTAGAGCCGCTCTTAAGCCAGCACCACCTGCGCCTACAATAACGGCGTCATAAGAAATAGTACGAATCTGCGACATGCGTTACCCCCAAAAAATTGTCAACGCCCAAATCATATACACAAGCAAAGCTAGAACCACTGCAACTTGGAACGCAAGTCGCACAACTGTGTGCTTGATATAGTCTGTGCTGATTGCCCAGATGCCAATCCATGAGTGACCCACTAGGGATAACACTGCAAGGATAGAAAATACCTTCATTGGCATTGACATCATAAAGCCGTGCCAGTTATCGAAACCGCCACTTGAAAATAAAGCCCAACCGGCAACAACAACAAGATATACAGCTAGAACAACTGCGCTTACTCGTTGAATCAACCAATCGGATACACCATTCCCGGAAAAGTTAGTCACACTCTTTGCCATCGTTTGATCCTCTCAAAATTTAAGACTTCGTCCACCCAAAGGCTCCCGACTTCAGGTGTAGACAAAATCAAAATAGAATGATTAAAAACAGAAGCGCACCGCCGCCGATGCCAAGACCTAAAGTTGCGCGAGCGCTCTTTTGACCACCTTCAAGTGTTTCCCAGAATCCCATGTCCATAATAAGGTGACGGATACCAGCAACAAGATGGTAGAAAAGAGAACCGGCAATAGCGCCTAAAATGAGACGACAGAAGAAACTGTCACCCCACGCAGCAATGCTTGCGTAGCCCTGCGGAGACTCCAAAGACAGACCTAGTGCGTATAAAAAGATTGGAATGGCAAGAAATACAATAAAACCACTTGCACGATGCAAAATAGATGCATGGCTTGTCACTGGAAATTTAAAAGTTGTGAGATCCAGATTAACTGGTCGCTGCTGTTTCATGCTGCTATGCTCCACATTTTACCTTTTACAGAGCCCCTATTCGACAAAAAAACTAAAGCTTATAGGCTTTTTGCTCTTTTTACGTATAAACGCCCTGAGTTCACATACCTTGTCAGAAAAGCGACCCTTGAAGTTTGAGAAAAAAGCCCCATTCTTCTAGTAGGATCTCTTTTTTGAAGATCTATATATCAATAATTCCCAAAATGACTGCCATTGATGACTTGAGCCAGCACCCCCGCAACCAGAAGTATTACGCTGGAAGCCATCAATAACAGTCAGATCAGGAATCGTTTAGCCGAAAGTATACGGCTGATTAATGCTCATGCCAAACAAATTCAGGAAATATCCAAACTGATATTATATTCTTAATTCAACTTAGCCACGATTACTGCATTACAATATTGAATTGCTCACAAAACTGTGAACCCCGCCATTGTACGCTATAAATCATAATAGAGGGTGAATAATTGGAACCTCTACCAAGATTTATGCTCTTAAATAAAAATCTGCCATCGTAAATAAAGCGGACTACTTTAAAGCCTAGCGGAGTTTACACGATTTTCATTGAAATAGCATAAGTGCATCAATCTAAAAATCAGGAAATCCAGCTTGTTTGCCCATTATGAGCAACAAGCAATTTAGTTTTTTTTAACTCGATCTTAATAAGAGTTAGAAGTAGTCTATTCTTTTTTTTAGGCACTGATATCGAACACTAATTGTCTGAATCGCTTGCTGATGCACCACAAAGCTCATTAGAATAGTGGGACAAATATCGGCAACCTTACAAAAGGGCTAATATTGTATACGTAAACAAACGTCAATAGTACCCATATCGGGCTGGTTTCAAGTGAAAAAGCCGCCTCATTTTTAACTCTGGGCAAATACACGACACATTTTATGGTGATCCCATTAAAGACGTGACAACAGCACTCAGAGCTGTAAACGTGGTGACAAGGACATCTGAATTCAAAACAACATGGGCATTAATTATCTGAACGTTCAACTCAGCTAATAAACTCGTCTTCTTTTTATTAGAAGAAATAGGCTTACCGGCCAAAAAGGGTTTAAGGAAATAAGGAGCAATCCATGTCTGACAAGGTTAAGCTGCATTTACCAGGTTCTACAGAACCTCTAGAACTTGATCTACTTAAAGGAACCGCAGGCCAGGATGTTATCAACGTCCAGCCGCTGGCAGCAAAAAATATATTCACTTTTGACCCTGGATTCGTATCCACTGCTTCTTGTGAATCAAAAATCACATATATTGATGGTGAGCAAGGTATTCTTCTTCACAGAGGCTACCCAATCGATCAGCTTGCAAATAATTCAACATACCTTGAAGTTTGCTACCTTCTTATGAATGGTGAGCTACCAAATAAAGCTCAAAGCGCTGAATTTGATGCAACTATCAATAACCACACGATGGTTCATGAACAAATCCGTAATTTCTTTAACGGTTTCCCACGTAATGCTCACCCTATGGCTGTTATGTGTGGCGTGGTTGGCGCACTTTCTGCGTTCTACCATGACTCTCTTGATATTAAAAATCCAGAGCACCGTGAAATCGCAGCATTCCGTCTGATTGCCAAAATGCCAACTCTTGCAGCTATGTGCTACAAGTACTCAATTGGCCAACCATTCATGTATCCACAAAATAATCTTGGTTACTCTGAAAACTTCTTACACATGATGTTTGGTGTTCCATGTGAAAACCGTGAAGTAAACCCAATTCTTGCGAAAGCAATGGATAAAATCCTTATCCTTCACGCTGACCACGAACAAAATGCTTCCACATCAACAGTACGTCTAGCCGGCTCATCTGGCGCTAACCCATTTGCATGTATTGCAGCTGGTATTACAGCTCTATGGGGACCAGCTCATGGTGGTGCTAACGAAGCTGTACTTAACATGCTTAATGAAATGGGTAATGTTAAGAACGTTGATAAGTTTATTGCCCGTGCAAAAGATAAAGATGACAAGTTCAGATTGATGGGCTTTGGTCACCGCGTTTATAAAAACTTCGATCCACGTGCAAGCGTTATGCGTGAAACATGTCACGAAGTTCTTAAAGAGCTTGGTGGCTCTCAAGATGAGCTATTCGAACTTGCACTTAAGCTCGAAGATATTGCACGTTCTGATGAATACTTCATTGAGAAGAAGCTCTACCCTAACGTTGACTTCTACTCAGGTATCATCCTTAAAGCTCTAGGTATTCCTGTTTCCATGTTCACTGTAATCTTTGCTATGGCGAGAACAGTTGGCTGGATTTCTCATTGGCTAGAAATGATGAATGGTTCTTACAGAATCGGTCGTCCAAGACAGCTTTACACAGGTGAAACTCATCGCGATTATGTTCCTATGGACAAGCGTAAGTAATACCTTACAAGTTAAGCTGCTCTTCGGAGCAGCTTCTCCCCGCCTTCTTTTCACACCTTTGTCGCCCCCAGCTTCTTATTATCATTTGGCATTCCAAGTATTCTTCTTTATATTATGAGTCGAATTAAAATGACCTTCTTCTAACTGATAATCAGGAACTTTTCATGTCAAACAAATACCAAGTCACGACAATCGTAAATCTGCTACTCGATATGGATTACGCGATAGACGAGCAATACCTTACTGCGCAAGACCTTGAAAAAGGCATTCAAACAATGATTGATGAAGATCAACATCACAAGCTGCTAGATACACTTGCTGCATACAAGCCTAATCAGTCAGCTGGCGGCGCTTGCACAAATGCAGTATTTGCTGCTGCTTGCCTTGGCGCAAAAGCATTCGTAAACGGTCGTATTGGTAATGATGAAGCAGCTCAAGCTCTTAAAAGCAGCCTTACATCAGCCCAAATCAAAACAACTGACGATGCAAAACTTCATACAGATGGCAATACTGGCAAGTGCTTAGTGCTTGTAACACCAGATGCTGAGCGCACAATGATGACGTATCTTGGTGTTAGTTCTGAAATCCCAGAAAGCAGTGTTGATTTAGAAGAAACGCTTAATACAGACTATTTCCTCGTTGAAGGCTTCCAAGCTATTCCAGACCTCAGCCGTCAAACAAACATCGAAGTCATCAAAAAAGCTCATGCAGCAGGTGCTAGAATTGCCCTATCCCTTTGTGATGAAGCTGTTGTCGAGTACTTCCATACACAAATTTCAGCCATGATCGAAGCAGCTCCGATCGATATCCTCTTCTGCAACCAGTTTGAAGCAATGAAACTGACAAACACAAATGACGTCACAGAAGCAGCGACAGCACTTCAAGAAATCGCACGCCAGTTTGTTATGACTCAAGGTGCTCAAGGCGCTCTTGTATGGGATGGCGAGCAGCTTATCTCGATCAGTGGTATTAAAGCAGAGGCAAAAGATACAACTGGTGCGGGTGATATTTTCGTGGGTACATTCCTATGGGGTATTACCAATGGCCTCAGTCATGAACAAGCAGGTACATTTGCAAATATGGCAGCAGCTGAGCTTGTTACGCATTACGGCCCTCGCCTAAGCCAAGAACAGCTCACAAGCGTTTATAACAACTTTAAAAACCAAGCTTAAAAATAAAAGGATTTATCATGCTCTGGATTAAAGCACTGCATATTATCTCCGTGATTTGCTGGTTTGCAGGTCTATTCTATCTACCAAGACTCTATGTCTATCACGCAGATACAACCGACAGCATCAGCATTGATCGCTTTAAAATCATGGAACGACGCCTCTACAAAGGCATCATGGTGCCAGCAGCTATTGCCACATTAGTATTCGGTGTTTGGCTGGCTGTGCTTCAATGGCCAATCTTAAAAACGTCAGGCTGGTTCCATGCCAAAGTATTTCTCGTATTACTCTTGGTTGGCTACCACAAGATGTGCCGTTTCCATCTGAGAAAATTTGCAGAAGACGCTAACACCAAGAGCAGTAAATACTTTAGATGGTTTAACGAAGCACCAACAATACTTCTCATCGCTATTGTTGTATTAGTGGTCGTTCGTCCGTTTTAAGCATCATTTCGAAATCCCTCTACACTCTAAATAGTGGGGGGGGATTTTCGAATGACACAACACCAAGACCTATTTCACTTTTTAAAGACACCGATAAAAATTTATTCCAGCTATAGATTTTTGCTGTCTTTCATCTTTGTTGCAATAGCAGTTACCCACCCCACTACATCACTCTCAGTCTTATCCCCTAGTCTTGTTATTTCAACACTCTATTTCTTTATCGCCTCAAGCTTTTTGGCTGCATCACTCTTTCAAATTAAGCCAGTGGTTAAACACACTTTTATTGGCTTTATAATAGACATCATTTCAATTGCTCTTTTGGAATACACCTCCCTTAATAAAGGTGTATCACTGGACTTGGTTTTAATTGTCTCCGTTGCTGCAGGCTCCATTGTATTTATTGGGCCATTGGGTATGGGCATAGCTGCGATTGCAACCATAGCCCTCTGCTTAAAAGAATTTATCTTTAATGATTTATTTGGTGTTAACGAGCCTAGCTCCTTGCGAACAGCAATCTTAGGTATCACTTTTTTTGCAACAGCGTGGATTGCACAAACCCTTGCAAAACGTCTTATCGAAAGTGAAAGAATCACTTCCAAGCAAGCTCGCAACATTCAGCAACTTGAAAACTTAAACCAAGCGATTATTGAGCGAATGCATACAGGTATTGTTGTTTTCGATCATGACCTCAATACAGAGCTGATGAATCAAGCAGCACAGCACTTACTCAGCCCTGATGCAGCGAATGAGATTGCACCTGAAACAGGTCTAGCCCTCCTTCAAGATAAAATTGAACACTGGCTGCAAAAAGATCACATAGAAACCCAAACAATCCAGCTCAGTAGCCATGCGCCAGAGCTTAAAATTGGCTTCACCTACTTGACAGAAGAGCAACGAATTGTTGTGTTCTTAGAAGATAACACTAAATTTAAACAGCATGCTCAGCAGCTGAAGCTTGCATCTTTAGGACGGCTTGCGGCAAGTATTGCCCATGAAATCCGCAACCCTCTTGCAGCAGTCAGCTATGCATCAGAACTGCTGCAAGAAACTCAGCTTGCTGAAGACCAAACTAAACTTGTCAACATTCTTGAACGGCATGTTAAAAGAATGAATGAAATTGTTGAAAATGTATTGCAGCTCTCTCGTCGAGAGCCTCCGCAATTGCAAACTATTACATTGAATGACTGGCTTAATGAGTTTAGAAATGCCGTCTTCCCACAAGTTAATTTCATAACAATTCACAATGAAAATGAAACAGCGCTTGATGTTGAGTTTGACCCAAGCCACCTCAGCCAGGTTTGTACTAACCTTATAGAGAATGCTTTAAATGCGATACGCCCAATAATGTCCAAAGACTCAGCGTTCCAACCCCAGATTACACTGAGTGTTGGATTTATACACGCTCTTAGCCGCGTATTTTTAAACATTACCGATAACGGGCCAGGCATCCCTAATGACAAGCTAGCTCATATTTTTGACCCATTCTTTACTACATCAAAAAGTGGCTCAGGCTTAGGGCTTTTCTTGTGCCGAGAAATATGTGAGCTCAATCATGCCAGAGTCCATACATTACCAGTAGAGCAAGGCACTTGTTTTCAAATTTTGTTTAAGCCTAGGAATATAAATGGTGAATAAAACAGCCCTTATTGTTGATGATGAACCTGATCTTATTGATCTTGTTTCAATGGCATTGCAACAAATGAAAGTCACAACTATTGGTGCTCAGACATTGCAAGAAGCAAGAGACATTCTCAAAACAAATAAAGAGATTAACTTTTGTCTTACAGATATGCAGTTGCCCGATGGACGAGGACTTGAGCTTGTCAAAGAGATTCAAATAAACCAACCATATATTCCTGTTGCAGTTATTACGGCTTTTGGCAATATGGACACTGCTATTGAATCCTTAAAAGCAGGTGCTTTTGATTATGTTGCCAAACCTTTGGAAATTGATATTCTGCGGAAGATTGTGCATCAAGCATCTTTATTGAACTCCAGTATGACCTCAGCAGCAAAAAGCCCATCATCAAATCCAGAAGATGATCTCCTTAATCAAAATCTCATAGGCACCTCCCCTGCTATGCAGGCTCTTAAACTGCAAATCAAGAAAGTCGCCAAAAGCCAAGCACCTCTTTTTATTTGGGGTGAATCTGGTACAGGTAAAGAGGTCATCGCAAGATCAATTCATCAGTTAAGTTCCCGCAAAGAAGGCCCATTTATCGCTGTAAACTGTGGTGCAATACCATCAGAACTCATTGAAAGCGAACTCTTTGGCCATAAGAAAGGCAGCTTTAGCGGTGCTATTAGCGACAAAACCGGCCTTTTTGCAGCTGCCGATGGTGGAACACTATTTTTAGATGAAGTAGCTGACATCCCACTTCAGATGCAAGTAAAGTTATTGCGGGTCATTCAAGAAAAGAAGTTAAGACCAGTTGGTGCAACCCAAGAACAAACCATTGACTGTCGCCTTCTCAGTGCAACCCATAAAAACTTAGAAGAACAAATTAAACAGAACTTATTTCGTGAGGATTTATATTACAGAATCAATGTTATTCAGCTTTCTGTTCCTCCACTTCGAACTCGTGGAAATGACATTATTATTCTGGCCCAACATTTTTTAAAACATATTTGCAAAGAGACTCATCAACCACTGCTTATACTCAGCGAGGAAAGCACTGCCCTTTTACAACAACATAGTTTCGATGGCAATGTAAGAGAACTTCAAAACGCAATTCAACGTGCCTGCGCATTAACAGAAGGGGCTGTAATAACACCTGCACATTTACAGCTTTCACAGCCTGCACAACCAACGCAACCTCATACTCAAGAGCCTGTCGTTGCACAAGCTAACACGTCTCCTCAACCTATCAATCACACTACACCAGTTGCGAGCAATACAATGCCAGTGTACAACCCAGACACCTGTGGCACCTTAGAAGAGTATCTTCAACAAATTGAAGCTCAGGCAATCAAAAGCGTTCTAGATGCAACTCACTGGAATAGAACCGCTGCAGCCGAACGCCTAGGAATGACACTTAGATCGCTTCGTTATCGGTTAAAGAAGCTAGGTCTGGACGAGTAACTTTAGAGCTTTGTGCATTGAGAGTAATAGGTAACGCAGGCGTATTCCCCGTCATTGCATCAACTAAAAGCTTTGCAGCACCAGGAGCATGAACAATACCATTACGGAAATGACCAGTATTCACCCATAATCCAGGAATTGAAGCTACAGGCCCTACAAGTGGTACACCCTCTTGGCCATCCACAGCAGGTCGTAAACCTGCCCAATGTTTGATTGGTTTAGCATTTTTGAACTCAGGCATTAACTCTGAAGCAAACTGATGCAAACGATCAAATGCTTCCTGTGTTACCTCTTGATCAAATCCAGCATTCTCTGTTGTTGAACCTGCCAAAATCAAACCATCAGATCGAGGAATAAGGTAGTGATTGCCTTTCATAATAATAAAAGGCAAACGGGCTTCACTCTTAAACAGCAGCATTTGACCACGAATTGGTTTAACTTGTGGTAAATCTAAATGTTGCAGAATCCCCTGGGACCAAGCACCAGCTGTAACGACAACCTCTCGGGATGGTAAGAATGTTTTCTCACCATTACGTGCAATTAAGTCAACGCCATGCAAACGAGAGCCATTCTTATGCTGACGGTCGCCACCTAACACTAAACGAGCTTCAGTGTTTTCCATGAGGGTAAAATCAGGATGAGCATCAAGATACTGCTTCACTGCAGCAATAAAGCGTGGATTTCTTATATTTGAAACAAGCGGCATCCAAATACCAGCATCAGTGTTCGACTTCCAAGATTGTGCCACATCGTATTTATTTAAAAAATCTTGCAGCGATTCGCCTTCGAGAAGCTCAACTTCATTCTCATGTCGAGAAAACCATTGATGCACTGTTTCATTAAGGGATTCATCAAGGTACAACATACCAGTTTTATTTTCTTCGAAAGTCGCACCAATCGATTCAAGCTTGGCTTTTAAAAACTCAAAGCATTCTTTGGATAAACTTGTCAGTTCATCATGCCACTGGGAATAAGTCCATGGCTTTAGAGGTGACAAGATGCCGCCACCAGCCCAAGATGCTTCCTTGCCAATCTGCTGTTTTTCAACCAGCAATACTTTTTTCCCGGCTTCAAGTAAATAAAACGATGTAATGAGTCCTGCAAGCCCACCACCAAGAACAAGGGTTTCTGCCTGACGACTGCTTTCAACCTGAGTGGAATCTACTGCTGAAGGTCTGTTGTTCATAAGTTTTACCAATATACTAATTCGCTATAAATACTTTTTTTCAAAACTTTTTAACTGCTTAGAAAATACATTAAAACACGGCCACAAAGGTCTCACAATCGAAATCAGCGAAACATCCACTGTTATCTATAAGATAAACTATAGACTTATTGCTAAGCATATGAATTAAGCAAATAAAAAATGAAAGAGATTGAACAAACATTACACGAATATCTTAAGTTTTTACTGAATAATTTTTTAGCCTCAAGTAGATTGACTGCATACTGAGAGTGACTGCTCACCATCAAGCTTTCTGACAGAAATTTTTCCTGCTCTTGAAATGGAGATGCTCCAGGTGTAAGCAAGCTCTTGGTCCATGGCACAAATAGAAACTGCGCCTGGTCTTTGCACACTTTGTCCGCCAGCCTGAATTAAAAGCCTATTATCTGGAAAGTTAGTTCTGAGAAGAATATGTTGCTTCGCTGGTAAAGCTTCTAATAGTTGCCATTCTCGTAGGATTTGCCCACCCTCTTCTCTATCTATTGGCGTTAAAATGCCTTCAGCACCACAGCCTTCGCTCAACTCAAAGCAGATCGCAACTGGCTGCTCTAACTTTTGAGCATAGTGAATACTACGAGATATTGAATCCTCTAGGGCTCTTACATAGGCTTGTTCTTTATAGCTTGATCCACTCCACCCCATAAAATAACCAGCGACCAGAATCAAAGCACCAACCACACCTAAGGTGATTAGCATTTCGAGCAATGTAAAACCTTGTTTTTGCTTCATTATTTTTTCCTTTCAAACATGAAGAATTGCTTTAGATATCAAACTAACCTTTATTTCAACCACTTAGCTAATGTTCATAATGTACATGAAAACAGGATAAAAAAAACAGCTAGAGGGCGCTATTTTAGGAACTTTGTGTACTTCTATTCCATTCATGAATAGAGGGAGTATATGATGACTACTTCGCTGAAATGCATAATGAAACCTAGATAAGAAACTTTATATCTATATAAAGAACTTTACAGAAGATACGAATGTAGCGACTTATAGGATACTTTTTCGCTACAGAGCTTAACAGAGGGTACCTTCTGCTAAGGGCACTATCAGGTTAAGATGAATGCATAACAACGAGCAAAGGACACTTTCGCAGGGTAGCGTACAAATAATAAAGATAACATCTATTCAAAAGCAGTATGAGGATACACCGTGAAAGATCTACCTGAATTTGACGAACTAATGAGATTAGCGAAAGAAGATCCAGAAGCTCTAGAGCGACTACGCCAAGAAGCGATTGAAGACCTAATTTCCAATGCACCAGAACAACATCAGCGTCGCCTACGTGGCTTGCAATTCCAAGTTGATATGGAGCGCCAAAGAGCTAAGAACCCAATGGATTCTTGCATCAAGATTTCTCGATTAATGCATGATTCTTTCTCTAAATTAAGAGATACGCTAAATGAAGCACAGCAAACACACGTTGCTCAACTTAAAAGCATCTTGAATCAGAAAGCAAAACGCTCTCAACCAGAACAGGCTTCCAATGAAGCGGTTGAAACGAAAAAAGTTGCTAATGCAAACATCGTTCAATTTCCAGGTCGTTCGTAAGAGCTTAGAGACCACCTGTAAATGACCAATTAGAGGGCAGATACTTTACCCAAGTATCTGCCCTGTTTATTTTTAAACCACCCTCTCTTCATCATTTGTAACTTTTCGATTATTCTCACCAATTAGTGCTACTGCAACTCCCTTCTCAGCTGTTACACTTTAAAGATTATTCATTGTTATATCCCCAGAAACATAGCTGTTAAAAGGACTTAGGAGATGAAATATTGCATTGAATGCGGCTCAGAAAAAGTTGCACTAGAAATACCTGAAGGTGATAACAGGGAAAGGTTTGTCTGCCAAGCATGCTCATATATCCACTATCAAAACCCAAGAATGATCTGCGGCACTATTCCTGTTTTTGAAGATAAGATTCTACTCTGCCGTCGTGCCATTGAACCTCGCAAAGGCTATTGGACATTACCTGCTGGTTTTATGGAAAATGGCGAAACTATTGAAGAAGCCTCAGTTCGAGAAACCTATGAAGAAGCTCTTGCTGTGAGTGTAAAGCCACAGCTCTACTCTATATTCAGCCTACCTCATATAAACCAAGTTCATATCTTTTATAAGTGTGATATTAAAGATGGTAAGTTTGGTGCTGGCACAGAAACACTTGAAAGTGCGCTCTTTAGCCTAGATGAAATTCCTTGGGATGAGCTTTCTTTTAGAACAGTGATTCAATGCATCAAACACTATATTGAAGATGTTAAAACAGGTGTATTCCCTGTACGTTCTGAAAGCTTACTATTACCCCCCCAAGAACTTGAAGAGCATAAATAGATGTCGACCATGATTCGTGTAAGACCTCTCATTCAACAGGACATTGAAAGCATCACTGCTATTTATAACCACTATATTTTGAATAGCACAATTACTTTCGAAGAAAAAGCGATTACACCAGATGTCATGGAGCAAAGAATTAATACGATTCTTGAACGTGATCTTCCTTGGCTTGTAGCTGAAGAAAACAGTGAAATTATAGGCTATGCCTATGCTGGTATTTTTAAAGATAGATCAGCCTATCGCTTCACAAGCGAAATAACTGTCTATGTTCGACCGGATATTCGACAAAAAGGGGTAGGCACTCAGCTCTACAAAGAGCTGTTCGAACAGCTCAAAGGCAAAGTGAGAACCTGTGTTGGCTGTATTACCTTACCCAACCCAGCAAGTATTGCACTTCATGAAAAGTTTGGCATGAAGCCTGTGGGCACATTTGAAAATGTTGGGTTTAAGTTTAATCAGTGGCTTTCTGTTGGTTACTGGCAATGCCACCTAGAAGACTAAGATAATTAGCTTCTATAATCTGCATTAATTTTCACATACTCATATGAAAGGTCATTTGTCCAACATGTAAATGCAGCATCACCCTGTTTTAAATCAACATCTATCTTAATATGTTGCTCTTCCATAATTGCTGCAAATTCACTTTCAACATAGCCTTCAATTCGGCCACCTTGTGTAAAGAGCAGCTTTCCACCAAGGCTTACATCTAGATTATTTGCATCTACATTTGCATTTGGTGCTTTACCAATGGCCATAAGAATGCGGCCCCAGTTAGGATCACTTGCAAAACATGCTGTTTTCACAAGTGGAGAATGACCAATGGACTCTGCAACTGCTTTTGCAACTTCAACGCTTGATGCGCCAGAGCATGTAATTTCAAGAATTTTTGTTGCGCCTTCACCATCTTTAACGATTTGTAGCGATAACTCTAAGCAAACTTTGTTCAAACATTCTTGGACAAAATCTTTAAAGGCTTCATCATTTTCGACACTCAGTTCGCTATGACCAGTGGCTGCAAATGCAACGCAATCATTTGTCGATGTATCACCATCAACACTGATTGCATTAAAACTTTGATCAACAGCTGTTTTAAGCATTGGCTCTAAAGTCGCTTGAGGAATTTTAAGATTTGTTGCAACAAAGCCAAGCATTGTTGCCATATTTGGCTTGATCATGCCTGCACCTTTTGCAATCCCCTGCATAATGAACGCCTGTTCTTGCCATACGAATGTCTTAGAAATGAGCTTATATTGAGTATCTGTTGTGACAATACCTTGAACAGCAGATAACCAATTCTCTTCACCAAGACCTGCTTTTAAGGCTGGAATTGCTGCTGTAATTTTTTCTACAGGAAGTGGTTCACCTATAACACCTGTTGAAAATGGCAAGATTGATTCCACTGGCGCATCAAGCTCTTTTGCAAGTGCTGTCACAACATCAAGGGCTGCTTTATCACCAGCCTGCCCCATTGCAGCATTAGCATAGCCAGTGTTAATTACCCAATATCGGCTTGTCATTTCTTGTTGGTGTTTACGAGTCAGAAGTACAGGAGATGCAGCAAGTGCATTTGTAGTCGTAACACAACTTGATGTTGCATTCTCACCTAAGTCAAAGAGTACTAAATCTAAACGGCCAGGCTTTTTAATGTTGGCTTCTACAGCAGCACATTTCAAACCAGGAACAACTTGAGGCTCATCATGAAGAAATTGGATAGGCATGTCGCATCTCTCTTATATGAAGTTATTTCAAATAACGAAGTGTAGAAATTAAAGAGAATAAAAAAGCCCTTTCGGGCTTTCTTATAAGAAATATGTTATTAGGCAACGTCCCTAAAATCGCTTGGGGCCCTGCTCACATTGATTT
>TARA_B100000686_G_scaffold350125_1_pt1 | contig 25386 bp, 16 predicted proteins | sample TARA_B100000686 | Tara Oceans TARA_B100000686 (sample SAMEA2622733) | marine metagenome | biome: marine biome (ENVO:00000447); feature: marine epipelagic mixed layer (ENVO:xxxxxxxxx); material: "saline water (ENVO:00002010), including plankton (ENVO:xxxxxxxx)" | depth 150 m | reverse complement strand
CCCGCTCGCCGCTGGTGTTTTAGCTGTCAGAGAGGCTGTGGCCGGTAGTGGAGCCGCTGGCATTATTGTTGGCGTCATTGTTACTGCCATCGTTGTCATTGGCGGCCTTTACGGATGGCAGCAACGTCGTTTAATTCAGTCAGGTGAAATGCTTGCGACCGCCATGGCGGTTCTTGAGGCACCGGTGGCGAGTGAAAGTGAAGACCAATCGAATAGCGCGGGCACTTATAGTGCTATCGATGACAAGCTTGAAGCTGCATTGCCGCTCTTGCGGGCAACGGCGGACGAGTATCCGAGTTTACCGGCAGGGATAGTAGCCCGCTATCAATCGGCGGCGTTATTGGTGACATTGGGTCGTGTGGAAGAAGCGCTACAGGATTTCGAGGTGGTCGCCGAGGTAGATCCTGATGGTGTCTACGGAAATATGGCCCGACTGGGTCGGGCAGAGGCTTTGCTTTCGAATGGCGATTATGGACAGGCGATAGCGGTTCTTGAGGCTGAGACCGCGTCGTCCGCTGTGGATATTCCTGTTGACGCCGTCCTGATGCGATTAGGCGTTGCGTATAAGTTAGCGGACCGGGAGGCCGAAGCCATTGCGACGTACACGCGTCTACTAAACGAGTTTCCTGCTTCCCAATACCGAATTGATGCTGAGAGCGAACTCGAGCTTCTTTCCGGCGGCGGATAACCTACTTAATTAGAGACCTATGCCCTCTGATAAGGCTGCTGGCAGTCCAGATCTCAGGATCGGATTGGTCCAAATGAGCTGCGTTGATGACGTGTCGGCAAACATCGAGGCAGCCGAGACTGCAATACGCAAGGCAGCGAAGCAAGGCGCGCAAATAATCTGCTTGCCGGAATTGTTTGCTACGAAATATTTTTGTCAAACTGAGGATCCTGCTCACTTTGATGTCGCTGAACAGATTCCTGGACCAACGACGCGACGCTTTTCAGCATTGGCTCGGGAGATAGGCGTAGTACTAGTCGTGCCGGTGTTTGAAAGGCGGGCTGCTGGCATCTACCACAATTCCGCGGCCGTATTGGACGTTACCGGCGAGATATGCGGGGTGTACAGGAAAATGCATATCCCTGATGATCCGCAATTTTATGAGAAGTATTACTTCACGCCAGGTGACCACGGCTACGTTGTTGTCGATACAGCGTTTGCACGAATTAGTGTCTTGATTTGTTGGGATCAATGGTATCCAGAGGCAGCACGCTTGGCGGCTCTTGGGGGTGCACAGGTTATTTTTTATCCGACGGCAATCGGATGGCTTGCTAGTGAGACCATCGAGTTGCGACGGGAACAACATGATGCGTGGCGGACCATGCAGCGAAGTCATGCCATTGGCAATGGTGTATTTGTTGCAGCGGTGAATAGAGTTGGGAAGGAAGTAATCGGTTCGGATAAAGATGGACTGGAATTTTGGGGGCGGTCTTTTGGGTGTGGGCCGACGGGTGCTGTTCTTGCTGAGGCGAGAGATGACACAAATGAGATTCTCCTGGTCGACTGTGATTTTGACGCCATTGAAGAACAGCGCAGAAGTTGGCCGTTTCTGCGCGATCGGCGAATTGATACGTATGAGCAATTGACTGAGCGGTATCTTGATTCCGGCTTTCGGTCGTCGAAGTCATAATGTCGACTGTAGTGGACGGATGTCCGGCCGCTCTGGGATTTCGGATGCCGGCCGAGTGGGAACAGCACGCCGCGACGTGGATGGTTTGGCCTCATAATCGTGATGACTGGGCCGTCAAAACAAACGCTGCGGAATGGTGCTACGTCGAAATCATCCGACAGCTTGTACGCTATGAGCGTGTCGCGCTGATTTGCCAAAATAAAAGTGTTAGGCATCGCGCTGAGGAGCGGTTGGCGCGTGGCGGTGTCGGTCGCGGCGCCTATGATACCTACATTGTTAAGACGAATCGATCCTGGATACGTGACTCAGGGCCGTTGTTTTTGATGGCTTCGAAAGGTTCAGAGCGAAAAGTTGCAGTCACTGACTGGGGGTTTACCGGGTGGGGGCGTTATCGTGCTTATAGTGATGACAATCGGATTCCGAGTGTCATTGCAGATCGTCTTGGAGCGCCAAGATTTGTTGTTCGGGTTAGTAAGGACGGACGGGAAGAAAATGTTGTGCTTGAAGGTGGCAGTATTGATGTTAATGGCTGTGGCGACCTCCTGACGACCGAGCAATGTCTGCTTGGAATAGTTCAGGCCAGAAATCCAACCCTCAGTCGGGAAATGCTAGAGACAGTGCTCCGTAATTCCCTGGGAGTGAGTAGGGTGCACTGGCTCGTTGGAGGGATTGAGGGCGACGATACTAACGGCCACGTGGATGATGTCGCGAGATTTGTGACAGCCAATACGATCGTGGCTGCAGAAGAAAGTGACAATAGCGATGCCAATTATGAGGTGCTGCAGCGTAATCTCGACAGACTTCGAGACATGCGGGCTGCCTCCGGCGGTGAATTTGAAATTGTTTCGATTCCGATGCCAAAGCCTGTCTGGTTTGATGGCATTCGGCTGCCAGCGAGTTATTTGAATTTTTATATCGCCAACAATGCCGTGCTAGTTCCTACGTTTAATGATTCAAGAGATCGAGAGGCGTTGGCGGTGCTTGGGGGGCTATTTCCGACTCGGGATGTTGTCGGAATTTATGCGGGGGATTTAATTCTTGGTCTTGGAGCGATTCATTGTCTCACCCAACAACAACCGGTAGGAGATTACTGGGACCGAGTAGAGTCTTCGTCCGGAGCCTAGTCGTCTACAGTCAGAAATCGGTCAGATGGGATTGGCTTGTTCTCTATGCTGAGAGCGCGCCCGTCGACGGTAAATCGAGGAGTAGTCCTGTTCTTTAAGGGCTCAGAGGCAGAATTCAGAAAGGCACTAGTCAGTAGAGGGAATGCGAGTGTCGCATCAGCATGTACGGTAACCTGATCCGCCTTTGTGGCTAATTTACCCCAGCTTTGCGCCTCATCAAGAGTTGAACCAGAAGCTCCACCAAAATGTGGTACGTCCGTCACGACTTGGATGGCGTACTGGTGTCCGGTAATCTCTGGATCGTAAAACGCGGCCTGGACACTGGCTTGGTTGATGAAATTCTTGGGCGTGCCACCGCCTAATACGATGGAAGCAGTCCTTGGGTATCGATTCACGAGGTTCGCGGATTCAATAATGTCACCGATGACGTCGACGCAACCGGTGCTCTGGTTGTTATGCCTGGCTTGAGAGAGGCCCATTCCTAAGGACGAATCAGCGATAGCTGGACAAAAAATTGGTAATTGCTGACGATACGCCGCAGTCAGAATACCGTCGGCTCGTGTTTGTTCCCATAGAAACCCGCCAAGTTCATACAAAAATTCACGGCTGGTATAGCTTGAACGATCCAGATGGCCTGTGAATTCTGCAATCCAATTGTCATTGTCAATAAATTCCTCCTCATCGATATAGGTGTCATAGACACGGTCAATGTGATGTGCTTGCAAGGTCGCGTCGTTTGCCTTTGGAGTTCCGAGGTAGTGATTTTGGCCGCGGGTTTCATGGAGGTCATGGTACAAATTAGCGCCGGTCGAAATGAGGCAGTCAATAGCTCTGTTATGGATAAGCTGAGCGATCGTTAGTCTTAGTCCGCCAGCCGTAAGTGCGCCGGCCAACCCAAAGAATATAAGAACATCGTCTGTAATCATCCGTTCCCAGATTCTCCGTGCGGTGGCGAGATTTCTTCCTTGAAACGAAATCTGTTCCATGCGAGCAAGTAGGTCGTCAGTCGACTGCGGGGTGGTCGCCTCGAATGGTTGTACGGGAGAACGAAGGAAGGCTTCTTTTTCAGAAGAGCGCAATTTAGCCACGACATTTATCCTGAAAGATCATCTTTCAATTTTGCCAACAATAATAGTGCGTCGACAGGTCTGATCTGATCCAGGTCGATATTTGATATTTGAACGATCGCCTCCTCTTTAGCAGGAGAATGTTCGAAGAGTCCAATCTGAGACTGCTTGGAGCTTGTAGAACTGGTGAAGGATGGTCGGCCGGCGTGGGACAATTCATCGCCTTCAAGCCCTGCGAGGATGACTTTTGCCCGTGCAATCGTGGACGCGGGCAATCCAGCCAATCGTGCGACCTGGATTCCGTAACTACGGTCTGAACGGCCGGGCTGAACTTTGTGTAGAAAAATAATATCGTCTTTCCATTCTTTGGCAGCGACGTGGTAGTTGGACACTTCGACGTGCGCTTCTGCTAGTTCGGTAAGTTCGTGATAATGCGTGGCAAATAATGTTCGCGGTCTATTTTTGTCGTCGGTAACTAAGTGCTCGGCAACCGCCCACGCAAGACTTAATCCGTCAAACGTGGCGGTGCCACGACCTATTTCGTCGAGAAGAACCAAACTACTTGATGTTGCAAGATTCAATATTCGAGCGGTTTCCTGCATTTCGATCATGAACGTGGATTGCCCACGGGCAATGTCGTCTGATGCACCGACACGCGCGAATATCCGATCGGTTATGGGAATTTGTGCGGACTTCGCCGGGACGAAAGAACCCGCATGCGCCATCAATACGACAATGGCAGCTTGTCGAAGATAAGTCGATTTTCCGCCCATATTGGGGCCGGTAAGAAGCATGAGTTGTTGGTCGGCGCTATTGAGTGTCAAGTCATTTGGAACGAAAGAGTCTGTGCGTCGTTCGACGACGGGATGGCGAGCATCAGTAAGCCTTAATTCTGACTCTTCAGTCATGACCGGTTTACAGTAGCTGCGAGAACTCGCTGTGACTGAAAAAGATAATAGAACGTCAAGTGCAGAAATTGCGTGTGCGGCCGATTGGATGTGTTGCGCTTGCCCTGCAATCCGACTTATTAGGTCAGCAAATAACTCTTGCTCACGGAGTAGGATTTTGTCATCAGCGCCGAGAGCCTTTTGCTCATACTCCTTGAGGGCTGGCGTAATAAATCGTTCCCCGTTTGCGATGGTCTGTTTTCGATGGTAATCATCAGGAACGGCGTGTAAATTTGCCCTCGAGATTTCGATGTAATAGCCAAAAACCCGATTGAATTTTACTTTTAGCGAACTGATGCCAGTTCGTTTTCGTTCCGCTGCTTCCATCGCAGAGATCGAGTCTTTGGCGCCCTGGCTAAGGTTGCGAGCGTCGTCGAGGTCTTGGTCCACGCCCTCCCGGATCATGCCGCCGTCTCTCGTGACCGTCGGCGGATTATCGACAAGCGTGCGTTCGATGTCGTCGTCGACGGAGGTGAGATCTCTAATACCGTCAATCAAATCACGCGATAGAGCAGCGCTCAAACATTCTCCGTGCATACGAAGTGTAGGAATAGCGCGGATAGAAGTCTTCAAAGCAACGAGGTCTTTCGGTCCGGCCGTTCCAAGGATAACGCGGCCGATAAGACGCTCAAGATCGTAAACGGAGGACAACGCTTCCCGGAGTTTGTCGCGAGCGATACTTTCCGCTACGAGTTCATCCACGGTGTCTAAGCGTTCTAGTATTGAATCTCGACGACAAAGCGGTCTAGCTAGCCAAGAACGTAAAAGCCGTGCGCCCATCGGCGTTTTGGTTTCATCGATTTCGTGGATTAGGGTGCCTGTTCGGTCATCACTCGCGCCGTCAAGAATTTCAAGGTGTTTGAAAGTCGCCGGGTCGACTAATAAATAATTTGCTCGGTCACGTACGTCTAACCGCCGGATATGGTCAAGATTGCCTCGCTGGGTCTGTTGTAGGTACGTGAGGGTGGCTCCGGCTGCTGAAATACTCGGGGCATTGCTCTCAACGGTGACACCGAAACCCTCCAGCGTAGAGGTGCCAAAATGTTCGGTAAGGGTTCGGTATGCGTGGTCCAAGCCGTACGTCCATGACTCGACAACAGTGAGGGTGACCCCGCTGGGAAACGGTCCAGAGTCTGTACCTTCCGCAAGTTCGGCTGGAAGGATCAGTTCTTTTGGTCGGACCGCATGAATTTCATCAATTACATTTCGGGACTTGCAAGTGTCAGCGATTTCTGTGACACGGAATTCGCCTGTTGAAAGATCAGCGATTGCAAGACCAGTTTTTGGGTGGTCCGAATCCTGATTGGCAAATAAGGCCATCACGTATGCCGGCTCTCGTGCCTCCAAATAGTTGCTATCCGTAAGCGTGCCCGGAGTAACAACACGAACAACGTCACGACGCACAAGACCTTTGGCTTTTCTTGCGTCCTCGACTTGGTCGCAGATAGCTACGCGAAATCCCTGTTTGATAAGCCGATTAAGATAATTATCTGCGGCATGGTGGGGCACTCCGCACATAGGTATTTCGGCTCCGGCTGAATCCTTTGAGCGCGATGTTAAGGTAAGCTCAAGTGCTGTGGAGGCTGTGACGGCGTCCTCGTAGAACATCTCAAAAAAATCACCCATACGAAAGAACACAATAGTGTTTGGGTGTTGACGCTTCGCTTCGAAATACTGCTTCATTGCTGGGGTAGCAGTCTTTTGTGCGTTGCTAGGGCTTTTCGGAGTGTGGGACATCACAGTGATGGTAGCATCGGAGCCATTCCTGAGAGCGAGCAAAGAAACGTCGGAGTCTTATGCCTATCTTGACTATTGATACCAGCACACAATCCGGAAGTATTTCGATTCGGTTGGCGTCTGGGGAATCTATTGATTTGGTTGGTGATCCGTCGATTACGCACGGCGAGCGTTTACCGAGAGATATAGACACTCTTTTAGAACGTGGAAACATTGCCTTGGCGGATATTGAAATCTTTGCGGTCGGAATCGGACCCGGCTCATTCACCGGTTTACGGGTTGGTATCGCGACGGCGCAGGCGCTCGCTATTACGCAGGGGAGACAAGTGGTGCCAGTGCCAACACTGGATGCTGTTGCAGCAGCCGGAATGAACAACAAGGTCGGCGTCGCATCAGAGGCCACAGACACAAATATGCTACCAGGCCGGGATTGCACGGTTGTTTGGATGGACGGTCAGCGTGGGCATGTGTTTGCGGGGTTATATGTGGCAGGGGCGTTTGATTGTGGGTTATTGCGACCAAAATGTATTGCCGGGCCGCAAGTGGGTGACCCGGCGGTTGTGTTGGATGCAATGATCAGATTTCTAGCCGATTACGGTGATGAGCTTACGGTGGATGTTGTTGGGACTGCTGTTGCCAGAGATAAAAATTTGTTGGAACAGCGTTTGGCTAATGTGTCAGCATCGTTATCTGTAGCCATTGGCGAATCGGCTCTGGCGCCGGTAATGGCACGGTTAGTGGCGGCTAACCAATACGAAGCCGTCAGTCCAGATAAGTTACAACCGCTGTATGTCAGGCGACCGGATGCCGTGTTGGCACGTGAACGGCGGATTGGTTGTGAATAATTTGTTTAGGGAACATGGCAGAAACATGGGAAGTGATACGGATCACCGACGAGTCGAATATAGCCCGTCTAGTGGAGATCAATCGGGAAGTCTTCACACACCCATGGACGCAGGAGATGTTCTTAGACGAACTTAGTGACCCAGAGAGGTCGTACCTGTTGGCAGTCTTTGGGCCAAGCCTGATAATCGTAGGATATTGTTCCGTTTGGAGAGTTGTCGACACGCTTCAAATCAATAGCATTGCAGTGACCGAGCGATACCAAGGGCGAGGCATTGGATGTGCTTTATTGGATGAAGTGGTAACTTTGGGGCAACAATTCAGGGTAGTGAGTGTGTCCCTAGAGGTGCGGAGCTCGAATGAGGCAGCCCGAGGTTTGTATGGAAGGTACCGTTTCAAAGAGACTGGGCGAAGGATTGCGTATTATAGGCAGCCGATAGAGGATGCCGTAATCCTGACCAGGCATCTTGAATCCCATAGGGGTGTGTGATAATTTTCTCCCGCATCAAACAAACGGTCATGCCACGTTATCTTTAGTGAAAACGTGAACGACCTAGGAGGCAGAATGACGAATGACCAAGCGGTACGTGAAGTCTTGTTGCGGCAAGATGAGGAATACAGACGACTCTCGGTGCAACACCAAGGGTACGAAACTAGACTTCGCGAGCTAACCGGTCATCCGTATCCAACTGGCGATGATGAGCTTGAGAAAGCCCGACTTAAAAAGATGAAATTGCAAGTGAAGGACCAGATGGAAGGTATTCTGCGTCGACATTTGACGCCAACGCTGGTCGTAAACACTGCAACCGCCGAAAGTTAATATCGTTTACGCAGCCGCTGTTTTTTGATTGCCGTACGCGCATGGACCGAGACGGGCTACCTTTTGTTATCTGCCCACTGATAGTTGCCGCAATTTTTAGTGGATTTGGAGTGTGGGTGGGTGCAGTGGTTTTTGCCCTGCTTGGTTTCGGACTAGGTCTGTTCTTTAGGGATCCTGAAAGAACACCACCTGGGCATTTAGACGCGAAAGCAGTTCTGGCGCCCGCCGATGGTCGTGTTCTTCATGTCGGAGAGCCGCAACGCTTAGTCGCGCCAGATGGCAGTTGGGTGCAAGTCAGCATCTTTCTGTCTCCACTTGACGTGCACGTCAATAGAACGCCCGTCGGTGGCAAAGTGGTTGATGTTACTTATCGGCCGGGCCGGTTTTTGGCTGCGTTTAATGAACGGTCTGCTCAAGAAAATGAGAGATCTGAAATTCAAGTTGAAACTGAAGGCCAAGTCGTCATATTTCGGCAGGTAGTCGGCGTGCTCGCGCGAAGGGTTGTTTGTCGCATAAAGCCGGGCATGGTTGTCGAGCGGGGGCAACGATTCGGTGTTATGAAGTTCGGTTCGCGAATGGATGTGTTCATGCCGCCTGACACTCATCTTAGGGTTAAAGTAGGGGACGTGGTTCGTGGTGGTGAGACGGTAATTGGAAACCTTGTGAGCATGAAATGAGTAATGTATTGGCAATGTTTCGTCGGCAAACTCCGCAGAGGCGTCGATCGCGGCGAGGAGTCCTGCTTCTGCCGAGCATGTTTACAGTTGCCAATATGTTTTGCGGTTGGGCTTGTATCGTGTATTCAATGCGCGGGGATTTCATGACTGCTGCTCCTTTCATTGGATTCGCGACCGTATTGGACCTTTTGGATGGTCGAATCGCCCGTGCCACTGGATCGACGAGTGAATTCGGCGTTGAGTTTGACTCGCTTGCGGACATCATATCGTTTGGGGTTGCACCAGCGACGCTTGTGTTCGCTTGGGGGTTGGAACCGCTTGGGCAGTTGGGCTGGGCGGTAGCGTTTTTATGGCTGACGGCTGCTGCCGTGCGATTAGCGCGCTTTAATGTGCAAACGAAAGGCAGTGACAAAAGATACTTCGTTGGCATGCCGAGTCCCGCAGCGGCCGGCGTGCCAGCGGCGACAGTATTTGCGTTACCGTTTGGATTCTTGGAACCGTTCAATACCGTCGGTGCTTTAGTTGTGATGCTGTTACCTGCCGCACTTATGGTCAGTCGAGTACGTTTTAGAAGTTTTAATTTGCTTATACCTGGTCGGCGACGGTCCTATATGACACCGCTGGTGATTGCCGGGGTGATTGGAGCGATTGCAGCTTCGCCCCAAATCGTTTTGATCCTTCTATCTTATTCCTACCTAATTTCTGGCCTGATCGGGTATGTAATTAGCCGTGGTCGAGCGGCACCAGGTCGAACGGGCCTGAGCGAAGAATCGGAAGCGAAGCGATCGGCTTCGTAGTTTAGCGTTAATCTTTTATGCCGGATAGAAAAGTTACGGTTACGGTGGTTCCGCTACCGGGAGTACTCTGAACAGAGATTGATCCGTCGTTAAGTTCGATATTACGCTTAGCGATGGCCATTCCAAGGCCTGTCCCAGTTACTTTTGTCGAGAAGTACGGTTCGAAGATTCGGCGTTGCGTTTCCTGATCGAAACCGATTCCGGTGTCCCTAATTGTGATTATCACGTGTTCTCCGTTTCTGTGGACTCCGATTGCCAGTGTCCCGGTTACTGGCATGGCGTGTAGCGCATTCTCGATAATGTTCGTCAGTGCTCTGCCGACCAATGTGGGATCAACATACGCACGAATCGGCACATTGGGGAATGTTATCTGTATGTCAATTCGGTCTGATAAACCACGTCGGTATGGATCGACTAAGGATGAAATCATTTCACCGACTATTGTCTCCCGTTTGTGGGTGTCAGGCGATGTTCCGTAATTCGAAAAGTTTGAAGATATTTGCCTTAGATTTGTGACTTGTTTCAAAATCGACGACACACAATCGTCTAGCACTGGACCGAGTGGTTTTCCTTTGTCGGTGTGAACACGTAATAGATGTTCAGCGGACAGTTGAACCGGCGTTAAGGGATTTTTGATCTCATGCGCGACTTGCCGCGCCATTTCAGCCCAAGCTTTGAGTCGGTTCGTATGCGCAAGTTCACGGCGCTGCCGGGTGAGTTCATTGGCCATTTGATTAAATGCCAAGACGAGCTGCTCGAGTTCGTCATCCGTCCTGGTGACGATCGGCTCGTCGTATTTGCCTTGAATGATTCTTTTTGTTGCCTTGGTCAGTTGCTGCACTGGGTTCGCAATCCGGTCAGCGATATAGTAGCTACTGAGTGCACCAAGCAGAATGAGGAGCATCACGGCGAGTAAGAGTCCGCGATCGAATTCATCGATTTGTTGATCGATTTCGTATTGACGTGATGCCATTGGCACTGTCAAAACTGAGTCGCGAGTTCCAGGGAGTAAAGGTGCGGCGGCAACAAGATATTCTCCTTCGCCGATCGAACCGGTGGTCACAAAGCTCGGGAGTTGCGAAAGAACGATTGCCTCGTAAACTTCATCGGGCGTTCGCGTCGGTAATATGCCTGACGCGAAAAGATCCCGTTCGCTTGTCGCGAGCAAGCGAGAACCTTCAAACACGTTAACGTCCTGATCGATCATCTGACTGACGAAGACAAGGAGGTCGTCGTTGATCTCAGACGAATCATTAGCAGCATTAGCTCGCAGTTCGGTCACGACACGCTGTGCGATCAATGCTGTTCTGGTCGCCAATATCTCTGCATCGCCCTGTAGTTGTGCAATGGAGTAATTTCGAACAAGAAACGCTAATAGTAATATTGGAATGACGGCGCCGATGACAAAAGCGAAAAGCAATCTTCTGTAAAAGCTGGTTCTGACCTCACGGATTAAGCCATATCCGAAGAGATTGCGGCGTCCGGATAATTGCCCAGCTGTTGTGGATAGGAATACCCAAAGAAGATAGGCGATACCCAGGAGGGCCACGATCTCGGCAATTCTTACGAGATGGTCGTAAATCGTCAGGCTGGGAAATCCAAGAGCGTAGATTCCGTAGCGATTATTGGAGAAGTAGACATTCGACTCGACTCCATTAGTCGACAGCTGAGTCCAAAATGGATTGCGAGTTTCGTATATCTGTTCGAAAAGTTCTTCTGTTATTGACCAGGTGCCAGGGTTGGTAGTGAATAGCGGCGTCAACCCCCAACCGTAAACTGCGACGTCGATGTTGGCGCCAATTTTGCCAGGCCCGGAATAGGCGCGATCCGGTTGCATCTCGTCATAGTAGGGACTCGGCGTATTGCCGAACGGCAACGAGCGGTAGTCAAGAGGAAGGTGTACGACAATGGTTCCGCGTGATATCTCTTGTGCAGAATTCTGGCAAATGCCACGTTGCGCGTGAAGAAGGCGATGCTCTTGTGAACCGAACGGAGAGACTTCGCCATAAACCTCCCATTCGCAATTCTCATGATCCATGGGTTGGGCCAGAGGCGTGTATTCCGGGAAATTTAACGCGAAACGACTAACGAGCTGATTTTCAGGTCCGTACAATTCGATTGCAGAAGTTAATCGGAGCCGTGCTAATTCAGTCTCTTGCCATAGTGTAAAAGCAAGGTTCGAATCTTCCGGGTCCTCCGCGTTGGGCGTGATGCTGTCTTGCCATGGCAGGAGAGCAAGTTCAGCATCGATGTCAGTTTGTGCAACTGAGAGACTCTCGAGAAGGTTTTGGGGGTGGTCGGCTGTGGCTGGTGAGAAAGACTTTTCAATAAAGTGAATTTTGGCTTCCGTGCTAGTCGAGACAATACGGGGGTAGGCCACGATACTCGGTAAAACAAGGACGCCGAACAGAATAATCAACCGGGCTGATTGTGAAGCTTGACGATAATGCAGTCGAATTGAAGATTGATTTAGAGAAAGAAATAGCGGGCCGATGGACATTAGGATAAAAGGGATGTCGTGGAGGCCTGCATAGATTGCGTGGGCGAAGAGTGGAATGAGCCAGCATACGACCATAGATACATGCGAGTAATTAGAGGCCTTCCACCGAGAGCTCGCTAACGATAACGTCGACGCCGCGATCCACTGAGATGCTGTCGCGAGAAGTAGTAAACCAAGGATGAGACTGATTCGGGACGTATCCCATGGATTTAGTGAAGGATAGGCAACGTCGAGGCTGGAGTTCCCCACAACGTCCTTGAGTAATTGGTCATAGACAACAACAAGGGCAAGCGATGTTATTCCGGCCAATAGATGTCCGGCGACCGCTCGGCTGAGTCTGGACGCGTTGTTCCTTTGTTGCCACGAGTGGCTTGTCGATCCCGACAACCGTACGAATACTGACCCAATCACGATCAACGTAAGACTGAGTAAAAGAATATCTACTGGCGTTCTTAATATCGTTGGCGCTAGTTGAGATTGAAGCGCAGGTAAATTTGGTAATTGATTTAGCTGGACAGCTGACGAGCCTGATATCCAAAGGACTGCGACAGCAGCTATTAGCCAGATGACTGTAGTCGGCGAGGTGCTAGTTCTGAACGGAGTTCCGACTCTGGTTGGATGTCTAAGAAGGGGGGCAGCTGTCAGTAACAGTAGCAGGGTTCCGAAAATAGCGAGTGCCGACCGATGTACGCTTTGGCGCCAAGTGTTTCGAGCGAGAATTAGGTCATCTTCGGTGATTGTTACGGTTAGGAGATGGGTGCCATCGGAGGCCGTGAGGGGAAACGAGCGCCGTTCGTCGACGGCTAAGGCATCATTCGACTGTAGGAACGCCAGATTGACCAAAGTGTTTGAAAAGAGTCCGATTTCTGTGGTCGGATAAATGTCTGTTTCAGTGGTCAGTAGGTATTCAGAGGATACGGAACCAACCCGCCGAGCGTCGTGCTGGTTGTCGGAGTTACCCGGCTGAGCAAATGATACTGGGCGAAGGACGACCAGTCTGAGCCCCATAGGGGTTTGGATGATAAATGTGCTCGCGTCGCCAAGAATTCGAGTGAGCGTAAGTTCCGTTGGTTTCCCTGTCCATGCCCTGGCCGTGGCCGTTCCATCGTAAACGGTAGTTGCAACGTCTGGAAAACGCGTCGCTTGGAGTCCTCTGGTTAAATTGAATAGCTTTGTGCGTGACGCACGAGTGCTTTCTGTCGCCAATTGGACGGCCAGTTCAGGAGAGGTTGCTAATTGTTCCGAAGATAATGACAGAAACCCTCTGAGTTCATTGAAGTTATTTTCGGTTTGTTTCTTGATTCGCTCGAATGTGGTGTCCGGAGATAGTCCGTAGTCAGACCACTCCCACGCATAGCCAATAAAAAGCACTGCAGTGGCCGCTATGCTTGGTGCAACAATGATTCTGAGCCAGGGCGCTAACTGTAGTTTCATTTGAGGCTTGTTTCATTCTTTGTATAAATTGAATTATTGCAAGTTTGTCCGTACCTGAGCGGGCCAATAAAGAGCCGATGCTGCCACGGTCTTATCTGTATGGCGGTCCTATGCCCGCTAGGTTGGCCGTAAACGAACCGATTGCAGAGACGGACTGTTAATGAGTTGTCAGAATGAGCCGTGCGTCGGTGATGCCATCGAACTCGAGTTGTTCGATTAGTCGCGCTGCATGTCCGCGCCCAAGAGAGTGTCCGATTCGAATGCGTTGCAGTGTTCCCAAACGCGAGCGTCGGCTAGGCGCAATAAATGCCGGATAGCCTTGTTCTCGCAAATAAGCCACGGCTTCGTGCGCAGCAGAGGATTTGTCATAGATGGCGACTTGGACTGTGAATCGTCGAGCATGAAAACTCGGAGGCTCTGACGGCGGCAAGAAGTCGTTAATGAATGAGACCTGAGCATGTGGAAACGTACGCGGCGAAGGAAGAACAGGGTGGAGAGGGAATATAGCCGAAAGTTGCTCAGGACCGGTTGCTGGCGCTAGCACGGTTAGTTCGCCGGCTCTTGTTAAGAGCACGGTGCGATTCCCTTCGGAAGACTCACGTCGGATATGTTGGGGTGGCATCGCTAATTCGTTGTTGGCGCTAAACCGACCCATAGGGCGACCTGTTTCTGTATGAAAGAGCTGGACATTTGGAGATAATCCACTGAGCACAAGAGAATCCTGGACACGCACAGGTCCGCTTTCAGGCCGTCCTTGAAGGGGCATACGCCAACGCTGTGCCCCGTTCTCCCGATCAAGTGCTCGTACTATGTTGTCCAGAGCCGTGAAGTACACGCGTTCTTCGTCAATTGCCGGGAGGCCGAAGATGTCTCCGCCTGTTCTGAAATGCCATTCAATTTCCCCGTTATCCAAGCGCAGTCGATAGAAAAAATTATCTGTGGCGCCTACAAACACTGCATCGAGTGCAAGTATTGCCGCTGGCGCACCTGATAAAGGTTGTTCCCAGACGAATTCCCCGCTTGATAGTGTCAGTACGCGAACCGAACCACCGCTTTCTTGCTCTAAGGGGATATAGAGTCGGTCGCCGGAAATACTTAGGGCGGCTGTCGCAGGCTTGCCGAGGTGCTCTCGCCAGAGCTCTTTGCCATCCGCTGATCGAAATGCTACGAGCGTTGTATCGAGAAGGGTTACGACCAACCAGCCATTACTCAGAGTCGGGCGTGTGAGACGCGGGTGGTCTAATCGGTGACTCCATAGAAGCCTGCCGTCCTTCGCGTCGAAGGCAATCAATAGTTGTTCATAAAGCGCTATAAGCACTCCGTTGTCTATAAGCAAGTCGCCTTGAACGGGACGGTGTCGAGCCCACACATGGGCGCCCGTATCCAAATCAAGAGCCAGAAGCGTTCCGTCTATCAGTGGAAGATAAATGCGTTCTTCGTCAATAGCGGCAGGTCGACTGGTGGCTTGGTCTAGGTCGAGGAGCCAGGCAACGTCGACGGGGACGATAGGCGATGGTCCCAGTAGCTCGTCTTGGGTGGAAATGGTGCCGTGGCTTGTTAGGGTTGTTTCTGAGGCTATGAGCGTCAGAATGCACACGACATAACGAAAGAAGGGATGACGTGGTGTCACACAGCTATAATATGACACTACCTCACGGTCGCGTGGCACATCAGACAATACTTGTTCTCGATTTCGGTTCTCAATACACGCAGCTGATAGCTCGGCGGCTTCGCGAGTTGTCCGTCTATTCAGAGATCGTATCGCACAGTATTTCTGCCTTGGAAATTGAAAAGAGGCAGCCGCAAGGGATTATTCTTTCGGGTGGACCTGCAAGTTTGTCAGAGGTCGGTGCGCCAACGTGCGACCCGGATGTGTTTGATCTTGATGTCCCAATTCTTGGGATTTGTTATGGGATGCAGCTCCTAACGAAACAGTATGGGGGAGTTGTCGGTGGCGCGGATGAGAGAGAGTATGGCCCTGCCGCCGTCAGCGTTGGACCTGGTAGTAATGCGGACGGTTTCTTTAGAAACGTTCCGAATGAGTTTAAGGTCTGGGCGAGTCACGGTGACTTTATCCGTGAGGCGCCACCGGGTTTTGAAGTGGTTGGGACGAGTCCGAACGCACCGGTGGCGGCAATGGCTGATGCGAAGCGACATCGATATGGACTTTTATTTCATCCCGAGGTTGTGCATACGGAGTACGGCGCGACTATTTTGAATAATTTTACAGGACTGTGCGAGTGCCGTGGAGATTGGACAATGTCCTCGTTTGTCAACGAGGCAACGGAGCATATTCGCAACACAGTTGGCACTGACGGACGGGTCGTCTGTGGCTTGAGTGGTGGTGTTGACTCAACTGTTGCTGCGGTTTTGATTCATCGTGCTATTGGTGATCGATTGACGTGCATCTTTGTTGATAACGGATTGTTGCGACTTGATGAGAGGCAGCAAGTCGAGCACCGTTTTACGAACCAGATGCAGTTGCCGGTTGTGTATGAGGACGCAGGAGATAAATTTGTGAATGCTTTATCTGGGATCACTGATCCGGAACAGAAGCGAAAGCTAATAGGGAAAACATTTATTGATGTGTTTGAAGACGCATCGAAGCGCATCGGTGAGTTCGATTTTCTCGCGCAGGGAACACTTTACCCCGATGTTATTGAAAGTGTATCCGTGGTAGGTCCATCTGCAGCGATTAAAAGTCATCATAACGTTGGTGGTCTTCCGGAGCATCTTAGATTCACGCTTGTTGAGCCGCTGCGGGAATTGTTTAAGGATGAGGTGAGACGACTCGGAACGGAGCTTGGTCTTGAAGAAGAGTTTGTCTGGCGGCAACCATTCCCAGGGCCTGGACTGGCGGTTCGTATTCTAGGGGAAGTTACGGAAGATCGACTCAAATTGTTACGGGAAGCAGACGCGATAGTTGCTGAGGAGATCAAACGGGCAGGCCTGTATAGGGAAATTTGGCAATCTTTCGCCGTGCTGCTTCCAATACAAAGTGTGGGAGTAATGGGAGACGAGCGGACGTATGAATACACTATCGCAATCAGGGCCGTTGAAAGTCGTGATGGAATGACAGCGGATTGGGCCAGACTCCCTCATGATTTGTTGGGGTGTCTTTCGAATCGGATCGTTAATGAGGTCCAGGGTATTAATCGAGTGGTATATGACATCAGTTCAAAGCCGCCGTCCACAATCGAATGGGAATGAGTATCGAAGGTAGCACTGATTACAGCAGTAAGGTCTTTAGGGGATTCGATGCCAAGAATTTGATCCTGAAGCGAAGTGTCTTTGACGATTGTAGTTTCGTTGACTGTAATTTTTCAGGTGCTCGGATCGAAGATTGCCGGTTTAGAGATTGTGAATTTCAGAATTCGAACTTTAGCATTGTGAAGTGCAAGGGATCGAAGTTTATTGGCGTGGCTTTTAGGGATTGTAAGGTCACAGGTGTTGACTGGACTACGTTGGATTGGAGTGGCTATCGTTTAGGGTCTCCCTTGTTTTTTGAGCGGAGTGATATCTCATTGTCTGACTTTAGTTCGTTGGTTTTACGAGAGCTCTGTCTGCGAGATTGCAAGGCTCGCGAGGTGGATTTTTCGGATTGCGATCTAGAAGGAGCAGATTTTAGTCGGACTGACTTTCAAGAGGCACGGTTCTCATCGTGTCGTCTTGATAAATGCAATTTTCGTGGGGCGACGAACTATGTTGTAGATCCTTTAGATAGTTCAATAGCAAAAGCGCAGTTTAGTACTCCTGAAGTTTTGACTTTATTACGATGTTTTAACATCGAAATTAGGCCAGCCGATTGAGTGAATATTAATGAGTGAGTTCGTTCATCTACATTTGCATACGGAATATTCGTTGCTGGACGGGGCCTGCCGGATCGGAGAAATGCTTGATCGCGTTGCCGAGCTCAAGATGCCGGCTGTTGCGGTTACTGAACACGGAAATTTGTTTTCTGCAGTTCAGTTTCATGACGAAGCCCGTAAACGGGGCGTCAAGCCTTTGATCGGATGTGAGGTTTATGTCGCAAATGGAAGTCGATTGGCACGGAGTGGTACGCCTGGCGATACACAAAACCATTTGGTGTTGCTGGCTGAGAATAAAGCTGGATACCACAACCTGATCAAATTGGTGTCATCAGGATACACGGAGGGCTTCTACTATAAGCCGCGGATTGATAAAGAGCTTCTTGCGGCACATTCTGAGGGATTGATCGGGATGAGTAGTTGTTTAAAAGGTGAGGTGGCGACAAAGATCTGTCGCGACCAAGCAAAGGAAGCGAAGGCGGCCGCCGCATCATTCCAAGATATTCTTGGGCCGAATAATTTCTTCCTGGAGATGCAATACCAGGGAATCGATGAGCAACAAATTGTGAACAAGGGCTTGCAGCCGATCGCACAGGACCTTTCGCTGCCGCTTGTCTGTTCGAATGATGTGCATTATTTACGAGAAGACGACCACCATCCACACGATATTTTGTTGTGTATCGGCAGTGGCAAAACAGTGACCGATGAGAAGCGGTTACGGTATCACGGGGACCAGTTTTACCTAAAAAGTGCAGAGGAAATGGCGGCAGTGTTTGGTGATTACCCGGAGGCGCTTTTGAATACGGTGGGCATCTCCGAGCGGTGCGATGTCGACCTCAGTGGAACTACGCATCATCTTCCGAATTTCGAGGTGCCGGAGCCGTACCAGTTGGATGAATACTTTGCGCATGTCGCTCGTGAAGGTTTCCGGGAACGTAGAGGCCGATTGGAAACGTTGCTCGAATCAAACAACCTAAAGAATAGCCTTGCGGCGTATGAAGATCGACTTGATTACGAGATCGACATGATTCAACGGATGGGCTATGCCGGCTATTTCCTGATTGTCTGGGATTTCATTCGATACGCCAGGGAACATGGAATTCCTGTCGGTCCTGGTCGCGGTTCGGCTGCCGGAAGTTTGGTCGCATATTGCCTGAGAATTACGGATGTTGATCCATTGGAATACGACCTTATTTTTGAACGATTTTTGAACCCGGAACGCGTGTCGCTACCTGACATTGATATTGATTTTTGTGAGAGACGGCGCGGTGAGGTGATCGAATACGTCACGCGAAAATATGGTCGTGAGAATGTCGCGCAGATTATTACGTTTGGGACCATGAAAGCCCGTGCGGTGGTACGTGATGTGGGGCGGTCACTGGGAATGTCATATGCGGATGTTGACCGAGTGGCGAAGCAGATCCCGAAGACGCTGGATATTACACTTGAGAAAGCGCTTGAAGAGAGTGTAGCGCTGCGGGATCTGAAAGAGTCCGATGGTAATGTTGAGGAACTCTTGCGTGTAGCCCAGCGATTGGAGGGTGTCACACGACATGCTTCGGTTCATGCGGCAGGAGTGGTGATCGCGCCCAAACCCATTACGGAATTTGCGCCACTATATCGAGACATTCGAAAAGACGCGATTACAACGCAGTGGGCCATGAAGGAGGTCGAGCGAGTTGGTCTGCTAAAGATGGACTTTCTTGGGTTGAGCACACTAACGCTGCTGACGGATGCGGTTGAGCACATCAAAGAAACAAAAAATGAGGAAGTGACGTTGGATGCTCTTCCGTCTGATGATCCAAAGACTTACGAGTTGTTCAGTGAAGGTCGGACTCTCGGCGTATTTCAGTTTGAAAGTTCCGGTATGCGTGAAACACTCCGAAAGGCTAAGCCGCAGCGTTTCGACGATCTTATCGCGTTGAATGCATTGTATCGACCGGGTCCATTAGGTGGTGGAGTCGTTGATGATTTTATTGCTAGAAGGCACGGCAAGGTCGATATTGAGTACATTCTGCCGCAGCTTGAGCCCATCTTGAAGGATTCGTACGGCGTTATCGCGTATCAAGAGCAGGTCATGCGTATTGCAAGTGATCTTGGCGGTTTCACACTTGGTGAGGCCGATGTGCTTCGTAAGGCAATGGGGAAGAAAGACGCGTCTGTCATGGAGGCACAGCGCGAAAAATTTATTACTGGCGCGGAAAATAACCAACTACCAAAAGCGAAAGCGAAAAAGATTTTCGGCCTAATGGAATACTTTGCCGGGTACGGTTTTAATAAAAGTCATTCCACGGCGTATGCGTTGCTCGCGTATCAGACGGGGTATCTTAAGGCTAATTATCCGGCGCACTTTATGGCCGCGTTACTGACGATAGAAAGTCAGAATACCGAAAAGCTTTCTCAATACCTTTCTGAGTGTCGCAGCCTTGACCTCGTAGTCCTTCCGCCTGATGTGAATCAGAGTGAACTGCGATTCACGGTCACGGAAAATGGTATCCGGTTTGGCCTTGCTGGCGTGAAAAACGTCGGAGAGGGAGCAATTCGTTCAATCATTCAGGCAAGGACTGAGATGGGTGGGGTTCGGTCGCTGAATCAATTGTGTGGCGAGGTCGACCTTAGACTCGTGAATAAACGGGTGCTTGAGAGCCTAGTTAAGGCCGGTGCGATCGATTCATTACTCACGGAGGCCACTGATTCAAAGGTTGTCCCTGGGACTGACGTCGACATACGACTGGGGCGAGCGAGATTGCTTGCAGCGGTTGATATCGCGTTGGAATACGGCGGACGCCGGCAGCGAGATCGGGAACAAGGCCAACATGCACTCTTTGCCGAGTCGGACTCAGATGGGAGTGGGGCTGAGGTTGTGAGTCTACCGTCCGTGCCATCATTAACGGAGGGGCAACAACTGGCGTTCGAGAAAGAGGCGCTGGGTTTTTATCTAAGCGGGCATCCGATTGATCGCTATCGGAAAGAGCTTGAATCATCTGGGGTTCGAAGTATTGAGAGCTTGTCGGAATCAGTAGCTAAGGTATCGGTTGCCGGTATCGTCAGCCAGTATCGTCGGAGACAGACCAAAAAAGGTGCGGCGATGGCTGTGTTTACGCTGGAGGGACGTGAAGGACGACTAGAGGTTGTCGTCTTTCCGGAAGCGTTTCGAAAATATGGCAGGATTCTTGAAGACGACAAGCTACTCGTCGTAACCGGAAAACTTGACAAGGATGATGAGAGTGCTCGACTTGTTGCGGACAAAGCTAAGGCAGTCGACGATGTGCTCGGCGGATTGGGCCGGGTGCTGCTGGTTCAGCTTGCTTCGCCACCCGCGGATCGGTCTGTGCTCGATAATTTGCTCGCAGTGTTCCAAGAGTCTCCGGGTCAGACACGCGTACGACTTCAGGTCGAACTCCGCAGCCAAACACCGCCAGTCAAAGTCGACGCAGCGATTGGCGCTGTGCGGGTCCAGCCGTCTGATCGCCTAATCGAATCAATCGAAATGATTTGCGGTAAGGGCGCAGTCACGTGGACGTAGGGCAACAGTCTATTTGGGAACAGCAGCTAGTCGACCTTTCTAACGTTGACACCATTGCGCAGGCTTTGGATTTGGACAAGAGTGTCGCGCAAATACTCGTTCGACGTGGAATTCAAACTGTCGAGGAGGCTCGGCGATTTCTTTGCCCGTCACTTGATCAACTGCACGATCCGTTCCTCTTGCCTGATGCAGCGACCGTCGTTGATCGATTGCTGGTCGCGGTTGAGCGGAATGAACGAATTGCGATTCACGGAGATTACGATGTCGATGGTGTAACCGCGACGGTTTTGATCAGGCGAGTTCTTCACCTGATCGGGGCTGATGTCATTCATTACATTCCACACCGACTGACGGATGGTTACGGACTACAGATCAGCGGAATTGACCGACTACATCAGGAGGGTGCCAAAGTTGTCGTGACGGTCGATTGCGGCGTAAGGAGTCTTAACGCAGCGAAGCGTGCGCGTGAGTTAGGCATTGATTTGATTGTAACTGATCATCATGAGCCGGGCGACGTTCTTCCAGATGCACTTGGAGTGATTAATCCGAGGCGGCAGGATTCGAACTATCCCTGTCGGGACCTATCCGGGGCGGGGATCGCATTAAAGTTAGCGCAAGGTATATGTACAAGATTAAATCGATCGGAATGGATGCCAGGATTAACAAAAATCGCAGCGATCGGAACCGTGGCCGATGTCGTGAGACTTCGTGGGGAAAATCGCGTAATCGCAAAATTAGGATTGGATGCGCTGACGGTAGGCCGCCATACGCGTGGCTTACAAGCATTATTGGAGGTCTCTAAGCTCGACGGTAAGCGAGTTACTAGTGAAGATGTGGGGTTTCGATTGGCGCCCCGCCTCAATGCGGCGGGGCGGTTGAGTTCTGCAGAATTAGCTGCGCAACTTTTACTGTCGACAGAGACGTCTTCGGCGCAAACCTGTGCTGCGCTAGCGAAAGAGCTAGATGATTTGAATGCGCAGCGACGGGAACTTGAGCGAGACGGGACACAATCCGTATATGCGTCGCTGGGAGGATCGGAGCGGCCGTGTTACGTGGTGTGGTCGGCTGACTGGCATAGAGGCGTTATCGGAATTATGGCGTCACGGCTTGCTGAACGATATAGGCGACCAGCGATTGTAATTGCGGTCGAGGGAGACGATGCCTATGGCTCGGGTAGAAGTATTCCCGGCTTTGATCTGCTTTCGGCGCTTGATAACTGTAGCGACCTGCTTATCCAATATGGCGGACATCGGCAAGCGATAGGGCTTCGTTTGCGGAACAGAAGTATCGAAGCATTTCGCCAACAGTTTGAGAAATACGTAGGCGACAGAGTGGTCATGGCAGATTGTGCGCCGAGACTTCATTTTGACGCAGAAATCGAATTTGGGGCAATTACGCAAAAGTTTGTGCGGGACATGCAGCAGCTGGAGCCGTTTGGAAATGGGCATTCTCGACCGGTATTCGTGACGTCAGGAGTGCAGGTAGTGGATGGGCCGCATGTGGTGAAGTCTGAACATCTCCGTATGACATTGGGGCAGGGGGGAAAGCGGTTTCAAGCGATCGCGTGGGGTGCAGCTTCAGAAATTGGTCGTTTTGCTTCGACGGAGGCAAAAATGCTGAAGGTCGCCTTTTCTGTGTCCGAAAATACGTTTAGAGAGATTACGACGACGCAACTGACTATTGCTGACATAAAAGAAGATGATTAGAGTGGACTATATGAAAGTGGCGACAGATGTGTGGCTGAGGCAGGCAATCTTGTGAGTCTCTGGCAGCGTCCGGCCCGAATCGCACTGGCTACCTTTGCGGTTGCCTTTGGCCTAATTCTTTCATTTGGAGCGCGAGATCGTACACCGAGTGTTGTGGCCGACATGGTTTCACGCACGGATAGGGAGGCGATTATAGAGAGCCGGGACGCTCAAATTGTGCAACGGGAGAATCGCTCGGACAATCTAAAGATCGAGGCCGACCGGCAGCTCGGCTACGAGGATGGCTCGGTGAAATTGCTCGGCAATGTTGCAATACAGTTTGAGGATGGACTCGTCCTTGATACGGAGGAGGCGGTCTACGAGAACGGGGGTGACCTTGTCACGATGCCACGTCGGACAATCTTCGGTCGTCCAAATATGAAAGCTTCGGCGGGGTCGGCGAGATACAAGCGAGACGAAGACTTGCTGCATCTTGAGCGAAACGCGACAGTTGTCTTGAGCTCTGATATTGAGAGCGATTCGGCTGCAAAGACCGAGATTTCGGCCGAGCGAGCGCTGGTCGCCCAAAGCGACGGATATATGGAATTCGTCGGGGGTGTGTCGTTCGTGGGTGAACGTCAGTCAATGGATGCGGGGCAGATACGAACGGATTTGGATCCGATTAGTTTCGAGATTAATTCATTGAGGTTGACTGGAGAGGCCCGTGTGGCCGGTAACGATCAGAGTGCAGGTTCATTGGAGGTGATGACGGCACCGACCATAGATGTCTCCTATGAAGAAGAGAGTCTTCAAAGTATTGTGCTGGCGGGCGGATCACGGCTCGCCTTGTTAACGGATGGTACGGCGGGGCAGTTGCGAGAGATGTCTGCGACTGACGTCGTTGTGGGCTACTTGGAGAACGAATTGAGCTCGATCATGCTTGACCAGGCGGCGAACATCTCTTTGGTCGGTAGCTCGAATGGTCCGGGAACAGAGATCGCTGGTGACAATGTTGAGATATTGCTTGATTCTGGAGAGGATGCATTTGAAGAGATATCTGCGAATAAGAATGTGTCGATACGGCTGCCTGGTGAAAATGGAGAAATACAGACGATCTCCGCGAACTCCTTGGAGGTAATTGAGGCCGAGCAAGACACGGGCGTTGTGGGGGGGCTGGAAGCAAAGTTCGGCGGTGAAGTCGAATACGTGGAAAGTTCCGTGGACAATGAGACAGGAGATTCTGAATCGTTTCGAAGAATTCTTTCAGAGAATCTGAGTGCCGGACTCGATCGCGATTTAATCGGAATGCATGTCGCGACGTTCACGGGAGGAGTTGGAGTCAATACAGGCTCGCTGACTGGGTCGGCAGAACAGGTAGTTTACGATGCCGATTCCGACCGGGTCGAATTCAGTGGAACTGATAACCAAGGGCGAGCACCGCTGCTAAATGATGCGCGTGGCTCGCTTCTGGCAGCGACGATAAATGTTCGTTTAGGCGGTCCAGATATCCAGGCGACAGGCTCAGTGTCGAGCGTGTTGTCGTCGGGCTCAGAGAATTTTGATGGTAATCCTGAAACGAGAAGGCCTCGACTGTTAAGCGAAGGTACACCGATTTATGTCACCTCAAATCAATTTTCGTACAACGCAGCGACATCCGAGGCAACTTACACGGGATCGTCGAGACTTTGGCAGGGCTCGACTGAATTCCGAGCGAATTCAATCGTGCTGGACGAAGCAACTGGTGATGTAATTGCTGCGGGCGCCGTTGAGACACAGTTTCCTTTGTTTCAGAACGCGGAGGAGAGCGATGAACGCGTCGAAGTCGTGGCAACAGGGAACGCCGCGTCTTTTGAGTATGCTGAGGCGACGGGAACAGTAACTTACGCAACAGCAGCCACACTGGTAACGGACGTCATAGATCTGTCGGGGACGTCAATTCAGTTATTTCTTGAGGGCGATGGCCGTTCGTTGGCGCGGATATTTGCGACTGGAGATGTGAAATTGACGCTTGAAGGTCGTCGGATGGCAGGCGAAACGATGACGTATTATGAGGCCGACGGACGGTATGAGATGACTGGTGATCCAGTAAGGATCGTAGAAGAACTCCCGGGTGACGCCGAAGAATCTGGAGCGGATTCGATCGAATGCCGTGAGACTACGGGGCAAGCCTTGACGTTTTATGTGACCAGCCAGGCACTGACTGTTGATGCGAAGGCAGAGGTAAGAACGACATCTATGAATCAACCGTGCCCACCGGCCCCGTGACCGGACCGTCGATATGTCCACGCTGATAACCGAAGATCTGACGAAGTCATATGGTGGTCGTACTGTCGTTAAAAAAGTCAATATCAGTGTAGACCAGGGCGAGGTGGTTGGTCTCCTCGGTCCAAATGGTGCTGGGAAGACCACTACGTTCTATATGGTGGTTGGGCTGACTGCGCCTGATTCTGGTCGAGTGTTACTTGATGGCACGGATCTTACTGAAGACCCGATGTATGTCCGTGCCAGAAAGGGGATCGCATATCTCCCGCAAGAGCCATCGGTGTTTCGTGGTCTTACGGTTGAGCAAAATATTCTTGCAATATTAGAGACTGTGAAGCTTAAGCGTGAACTGCGAAAAAAACGCTTAGAGAAACTCTTGGCAGAACTCAATTTAACGCCTATCGCTCAGTCGATGGCTCATTCGTTGTCCGGGGGTGAACGGAGGCGAGTTGAGATTACTCGTGCGCTAGTCATGGCGCCGACATTTATTTTGCTCGATGAGCCATTTGCGGGGATCGATC
>TARA_B100000686_G_scaffold196765_1_pt1 | contig 25387 bp, 22 predicted proteins | sample TARA_B100000686 | Tara Oceans TARA_B100000686 (sample SAMEA2622733) | marine metagenome | biome: marine biome (ENVO:00000447); feature: marine epipelagic mixed layer (ENVO:xxxxxxxxx); material: "saline water (ENVO:00002010), including plankton (ENVO:xxxxxxxx)" | depth 150 m | reverse complement strand
AAGCCACGATGGGACTTGTATATAAAATTGTGTACTTCCACGTGCCAGCCTGGTTCATGATGTTTTTGGCTATCTTTGTATGCGGGATTTCTAGTGGTATCTATTTGTTTAGAGAGCGAGTCTCAGCTGACCGTCTCGCGTATTCTGCGGCGGAAGTTGCGGTGCTCTTTGGTGCGATCGGATTGACGACCGGTCCGCTTTGGGCTCGCGTGTCATGGGGTGTGTGGTGGCCATGGGACGTTCGGACCACCCTCGCCCTCATTCTCGAAATGACATTCGTTGCGTACCTTCTGTTACGGAAGTATGGCGGTCCTGGTTCTGAGAAGCTTTCGGCAGGCCTTGCACTGTTTGGTATGTTTAACGTCCCGTTTGTCTATGTATCTGTAAACGTATGGCGCACACTTCATCCACAGACTACGGTTGTCCCACAATTACCATCTGCAATGGCTGGTCCCTTATGGTGGTGTGTGGTGGCATATTTGTTGTTGTTTATTGTCATGCTCGGAGGTCGTCGGCGACTTGAAGAACAGCGCGCGACCGTCGAGCGGTTACGCCTTGTATATGACGAAGACTGACGGAAAATTCATGAGAATGTTTTGGTTGCGGAATTGTGTAGATGGCATCCCGGTGCCTACAAGTAATTTGTTAGCGCTATTGGTAGTAGCTATTTTCTTGATCTCTTCGGTATCCGCGTCGGCAATTCAACCTCCGCCCGTTGAAGAATTTGTGCCAATTGGTGAGTTGCCAGAGGAAGATCGTTTGCCGGCCGCGCCTTTCCTGGTTAGCGCGTATTCGCTCGTCTGGATATTTGCCTTCGGGTATTTTTGGATGCTGTCTCGGCGGTTGTCCGTTGTTGAGCGCGAACTCAACGATTTAACGAAGCGCGCCGGTTTAGAGTCTGAAAGGTCGCCCTGATGTTCGATATGACGGCAGGCCACTTTGTATTTATACCAGCGGTGTTACTCCTCGGAATGGTTGTCGGCTGGATACTAGGATCTCGTGCAGCGGCGGATGCGTATGCAGCCGAACTTCGACGACGCGAGGAGAGGGCAGTTCGTCGGTCGTCAACGGAACAGCGCGCAGCTAGTTGAGCGTGATTATTTCTGTCCTAACGTCCTTGAGCTAAGCGGCGCGCTAAGCTGTCAGGTAATCCTGCTGTGCGAATTTTCTCCTGCGTCGATTTCACCGGATAGGCCACGCGTATAAATATAACTTCGTTGGTGACGTGATCGAATATGGCATACGCAGCGCGCGGGTCCCCATCTCGGGGTTGTCCGATGGAGCCTGGATTAATCAGATGTGACGCCAGAGGGTTTAATATTTTTGCTTGAGGTTCGGATGTATTAGTTTTCGGAACGAAGACGGTAATAGATCCAGATTTAGATTCTCGGCTAAATATTCCTGGTAGATGCGTGTGTCCGAAGAAACAGAGTTGTTTCGATGCCGAATCAAGTGCTTCGGAAGCATCCTGTTCGTCAAAGATGTAGACGTCCTCATCGTACGGTGTTCCATGGCAAATTTCTATTTTGGAATGTAACGTCCGAGGCCCCTTAGGTAAATTGGCGACACGCTGTCGATTAGCAGGCGTCAAAGTGTTGTACGTCCACAATGCTGCGTTCGCTGCGGACGGATTGAAATGGATAGGTTCTTCAACACCTGCTGCGACCTTGTCGTGGTTTCCGCGGATGAGTAAATCTGGTTTCAGATCAAAAATACGATCGACGACTTCATTTGGGTTTGCGCCGTACCCAATGAGGTCTCCAAGGACGATGATGTGGTCACACGATTCCCGTTGTGCCTGTTCGAGTACTGCTTCGAGAGCCTCGAGGTTTCCATGGATATCACTCAGAATGAGACTTCGCATAGTAGGTGAATTTAGAAGATGCAGTGCGCCGCTACGTAGTTTTTTTTACTTTGACGAAAAACTGATACTATCGCAGCATCTTTAGAAAAAGCCAGAAAAGATGAGCGGGTTTATTTTTGCGTTGCCGCTTTAGATTTGGTCAAGATAAGCCACAATATGCCCCACAAGTTCATCCGTTGTCATACGATCTGCTTTGAGGTGCAAGTGCGCGTCATTATAAGCACGACGTCTGGCAGCGTACAGACGAGCCATTGAGTCGCGTTCAGCCGCAAGTGGTCGTGTGTCATCGGGTAGTAGTCGTTGTCTGACTGTATTTAGAGACACGTCGATCCACACTGAAACACCATCATGATTCATTAATTCTCGATTTTCTTTTGAAACAAAAGTGCCCCCACCAGTAGCTATTACGGTATTACGGTGTGGGAGTAATTCACGGAGAAAACGGTTTTCGGCCGCACGGAAATACTCTTCGCCGTGCGTTGTGAAAATCTCAGAAACCGTCTGTCGCATGTGTAATTCAATATGTGCATCCAGATCGGTAACTGTCCAGTCTAAGTGGGCGCCGATTGCTTTCGCGGCAGTCGTTTTTCCTGCCGCCATGAATCCTACTAGGTAGATCTTGTCATTTGCCACAGCATCGAGTTTAACAAGTAGACGAATGATGATTGATTTATTGACGCAGCATATCGAGAGATGAAAAAAAGTCAGGAAAGGAAATCGCAACCGACTCTGATCCTGTAATAGTACTTGGTTCTTTTCCCGCTAACGCCGCAATAGCGAACGCCATCGCGAGCCGGTGGTCACCTGCGGCATCGGCTGTTCCTCCTTTGAGTTCATTTTGACGGAAGGCGGAAAATCCATCTTCGCGTTCTGTTACATTGGCACCGAGATCTCGTAAGCCTTTCGCGAATGCGGCGATGCGGTCACTTTCTTTATTGCGCAGTTCCGCAGCGCCTGAGACATCGACGACACAGCCATGTGCTGCGAGCGCGCCAAGAGCTGGAAGCTCATCGATTACTGAAGGTACTTGTTCGGCTGTAATCGTTAAGTTGTTTAGGGGGCGAGAACGCACACGAATTGTTCCGTATGGTTCTGAGGCATACGTTCCCTCAAATGCGGTTTCTATGTCAGCACCCGCATGTTTCAGGATGTCAATATATGCCGTACGGGTCGGATTCAAGCCAACGCCTTCGACGAGAATGTCAGAATCTGGAATGATGGATGCAGCCACAATCAAAAATGCAGCTGAGGACGGGTCTCCCGGTACAGTCAGCTTTAGGGCATTGAGAGGGGCTCCGCCGGTGACAGAAAATGCACCGTCTGTATTTCGAATCAGTGCTCCAAATGCCGATAGTGCCCGTTCGGTGTGGTCGCGTGTCGCTATGGGTTCATGTACTTGGGTAGTGCCACGAGCATGGAGGCCTGCCAATAAGACTGAACTTTTGACTTGAGCGCTTGCGACCAAAGGCGCGTAATCTATCCCCGTAAGTTCAGCACCTCGAACCACTAGCGGCGGATAACCATCAGTGGACTCAAGCGTTGCGCCCATTTGCTGTAGTGGCTGAATAATTCGACGCATGGGGCGCTTTTGCAGTGAGCGATCACCTGTCAAAGTCGATGTAAATGGATGGTTTGACAGGATTCCTGCAAGTAGGCGCATAGTCGTACCGGAATTACCAGTATCTATTGGGCATTTTGAAGGTGTGAGTGTTCCCAGACCTTGTCCAATTATTGAGACCGTCTTACCTGTATTTTGAGATCCTGTTATTGATTTCACCGAGACCCCGAGTGCCTGAAGGCATGACAATGTCGATAAGCAATCGGCACCCATAGAATAGTTGTTGATGGTGGTAGTGCCATCTGCAAGAGCGGCAAGCAGGGCATAGCGGTGCGAGATGGATTTGTCACCTGGAACTCGCAGCGTACCTCGGAGCTTTGTGGCTGGTTCAACAATTGTTGTTGAACTTATTTCCTCGTGCATGGGCGAACTATACTCCAAGCCACTTACTTGCCCGTTTAGGTACGTAAGGGTATGTTAGATGTTGATTACGCTATGACTTCTTCACCTAATACTATTCGTATCGAGTGTCCTAGCCACGTCGATATGCTGGACGTTATTCAGATTCTTAGCGACCACGTTGGGCGTCTTGGGGGACTTGACGAGGACTCTGGCCACTGGGTTGGCGTGGCGATTCAGGAAGCGGCCGCGAACGCTGTTAAGCACGGGAATCAAGAAGATCAGTCAAAGCGTGTTACCGTCGAATTTACTCTCGAACCATTGACGAATCCCACTCAAATGACAGTGCGTATTTGTGATGAGGGTGAAGGTTTTGACCCTGTGGAAGTCGATGATCCCTTAGCGCCAGAAAATCTTCTCAAGGAGAGTGGGCGCGGTATTCTATTTATGCGGAATTTTATGGATGAGGTTGACCTTAAACGGATTCCCGGTGGTGGAATGGAAGTGCGTTTGGTCAAGAAGTTAGGCTCATCTGAATGAACAGTCCTTTACCCTCAGGCCAAGATGACAGTCCGAAGCCCGATCCGCTGCTAGTAGCCACTGCAGCCGAAGCGGTACTTCGGGCTGGCAAGATTCAAAAGGCGCATTTCGGTCAAGACGTTCGCATTGATAAAAAGGGTCCCATCGACTTGGTGACGCAGGTGGATATTGAAGTCGAAACAATGTTTCGGGGGATGATTAGCGAGCGATACCCGGACCACGCCGTTCTTGCCGAAGAACTAGAACGTGACACACAAGCAAGTAATATTCCGCAGTATTGTTGGGTATTCGACCCGATTGATGGAACGGTAAATTATGCGCATGGACTTCCTATTTTTTGCGCGTCCCTTGCTCTTGAAATCGATGGTATTGCAGAGGTAGCTGCGGTATATGACCCGATGCGAGAGGAGCTGTTTATGGCTGAGCGAGGCCAAGGCGCTCGTTTGAATGGTGTGCCGTTGGAGGTGTCTGACGCAGAAATCGTTCTGGATTCAATGCTGTGCACCGGGTTTCCCTACGATGTTCATCAGACCGTGAATGAAGTCGTTGGACTATTTGGCGACTTTGTTTCGAACGCTCGCGCCGTTCGTCGCCTTGGATCGGCCGCTCTGGATCTTTGTTATGTCGCGGCGGGACGATTTGATGGGTTTTGGGAGCAGCGATTGCACCCATGGGATATGGCGGCAGGTGCGTTACTCGTTGAGGAAGCGGGCGGTCGAGTGACTGACATGAAGGGCCAACCATTTTCATCGCGTACGGGCTCCATCATTGCATCAAATGGTCGCGTGCATGAGGAGATGGAGAGAATTATTCTTTCGCGTCATGCAACAAGAACAGACGGATAGACGTCAGTTATAATTCTCGCGTCCGTGTCGCGTATCGTTAATTGGGTTCAGGGATTTGCACTCGCTATCGGCGGTCCTGGATTGTTTATTGTCGCCTTTCTGGACTCCTCATTTCTTTCTCTGCCTGAAATAAATGATCTGTTGGTTGTAATGCTCGTCGTGCAGCATAAAGAACGGATGCTGTACTACGCGATGATGGCCACGCTCGGATCTGTCGTCGGATGCGTCGTACTTTACTGGTTTGGTCGGCGCGGAGGTGAGGTCTTGGTACGGAAGCGATTTGGTGGTGAGGCAATCGAACGAGCCATGGCGCTGTCGAAGCGATATGGCATATTTGCCGTGGGTATTCCCGCAATCTTGCCGCCACCGGCACCGTTTAAGATTTTTGTCCTTTTGGCCGGCGTTGCGGCAGTTCCAGTGTGGCAGTTCGTTACAACCATTGCGGTAGCGAGAGGATTTCGGTACGTAGTCGTCGGAGCGTTGGCCGTTCGCTACGGAGACGAAGCCATCGCGTTTATTGAAGCGAATGGACGCGTGGTCGCGTTAGTCATCGCGGGACTTCTTGTTGCTGGCCTGTTGTTGTATGTGCTTTGGCGTCGCCGTCGTGGAGAGTCGAGCACGGCCGAGCTATAATCAAGAACATTTTTCATGAAGCCAGATTTATCGGTTGTGGTTCCTCTCTTTAATGAGGAGCCTAATCTACTCGACCTGCATCGTGAGCTGTCTGCTGTTTTAAACGCTTGGGGAAGGCCGTACGAGATTATTCTTGTCGATGATGGCAGTACGGACAGCACCTTTTCTGTCTTAACCGATATTCAGTCCCAAGACGAAACGGTTCGTGTTATTCGTCTTCGACGAAACTTTGGACAGACGGCCGCGTTCGCTGCAGGATTTGCTCATGCTCGGGGCAAGCTTATTGCGACCTCTGACGGAGACCTCCAAAATGATCCGACTGATCTGCCGGCGATGGTGGATAAGATTGATGAGGGGCATGACATCGTCTGCGGTTGGCGAAAACAGCGTCAAGACCCGTGGTTAACGCGTCGCTTTGTATCGAATATCGCAAACTGGCTTATTTCCAAAACAACGGGTGTGCATCTGCATGATTACGGATGTTCCCTAAAAGTGTTTCGGAGTGAGGTCATTCGGTCATTGCGTCTCTATGGAGAGATGCATCGCTTTATTCCCGCACTAGCGAGTGAGCAAGGGGTGCGTATTCACGAGATAGTCGTTAATCATCGACCGCGTCGGCAGGGTGTGTCCAAGTATGGACTATCTCGAATGCCACGCGTTGTGCTCGATTTGGTGACGGTTAAATTCTTGTTGAGCTATTCGACCAGGCCATTGCAAATGTTCGGTCCTCCCGGACTGCTCATGGGATTTCTTGGCACCGCGATCGTCGGTTATTTGGGTTACATACGATTGTTTGCTGGCCAGGCAATCGGTGACCGGCCTGTCTTGTTGTTGGGGATCTTGCTTTTGTTTGCTGGTATGCAATTGGTTACGCTTGGCTTGCTCGCGGAGATGCAGGCAAGAACCTATCACGAGTCCCAAAACAAGCCTATCTACGTAATTCGGGAGATTGTGGAGACTAAGCCACAACAGGAATAAGATGCTTAAGTGATGGCTTCTTCTACTCAAGAGTAGTTGCACGGTTTTGCACCAATGACGTTGTATCGGGGGCGAGGGCGTTGACGAGACTCGATAGCAGGCAGTACCCTCAACGTTTTGCCTAAACTTATCTTCAGTTCATTACGACGACTTGCGGTCTGTGCCGTTATTGCGTTTACCTTAGTTGCCTGTTCGGAGTCGTCAGTTGTTCCTCCGATGGCGCCTTCATCTCTTAATACTGAACGGGTCGGGGAACTCGGGATCGCCTGTTCAGCAAATTTACAGGTGCAGTCCATTGACGGAAAGGCTGTGCCAGTCTCATTTTCGCTCGCCACGACTGATGGTGGCGAAGCCCCAGTGACTACTTCGTGCACAGCGGAGTCGGGTGCGGAATTTCCGATCGCCCGAACAACTGTTACTTGCTCTGCTTCGGATAATCTTGGTCAAGCTGCGAGTTGTGCATTCGACGTTGTCGTTTTGTCTCCGCCTAGGTTGTCGGTATCGAAGATACTTGCGTTTGGAGACAGCATCACGTCAGGAGTCGTGTCCACTCCAATTCTCGGTGCCATACGGTTGGCTCTTGAGCCATGGAATTCATACCCGACCAAACTGCAGAGCAGGCTTAGACAGGGGTACCAATACCAGGCTCCCAGCGTCATCAATGAAGGCGAAGCAGGAGAGCGTGCAGCCGATGCGTCAGCGAGACTGAGTGCGGCTTTGGCACGGCATCAACCTGATGTAGTGATTCTCATGGAAGGTACCAATGATCTCGGTGCAGCAGATGCAGTGGAGGCGTCACGTGACCAGCTGGCCCTGGATGCAATAGAGGAAATGCTTGAAGATATTGAAGCGGCTGGTGCCGTTGCTATTTTGGCTACGATTGCGCCAGTCCGAGAATCAGGCCCTGGTATCCACACTGCTTTGGTCGGACCTTACAACACTGAACTCCGAAGCATAGCGTCGAGTCGAGGGATTCAGCTTGTGGATGTGCACGCGCTCCTGAGTAGTGGGGCCTGTCAACCGATGTCATGTATTGGTGATGACAATATTCACCCTACGGCGCAGGGCTATTCCATAATGGCCGATGCTTTTTATGAGCGACTGGTGACGTTGTATGACGTGCCAATTACGGTTCCGACGGCCGTCGAAGATAGCGCTGAACTCATTGAAACGTCGTGGAGTGAGTGACACTGTGCTTTCTATAAGAGCTGTGAATACGTTCAGCATCACTTTTGTGTTCCTAGGAACGCTCCTTATCTCTCTGCCCGGTCCGGCGCTGGCTCAGGAGCCGGAGTCGACGCCGTCACGAATTGAATTCGGCCAAACCTTTCTTCGAGGGCGTCTTACGATTTATGCCAATGGCTTGACTCAGCAAAGCGGCGCACGGCAATTTGCGGACCAATGGTCATATCGAGCGTATGGCGGGGACGCAAAAGTATCTGTGTCACACGTGGTTGCTGCTGCACCTATTGCTGACGTCGGAGGGAGTCTTCGGTTGTGGCGAGGCTTGATGGCAGGCGGTGGATATTCAGCGTCTAAGACCCTGGATACCACAGGCGTTACTGGCTCTGTTCCTCATCCAATTAATCAAAATAGTCCCAGAATGATTGATGCCAGGTCTTTACAGTCACTACATCGATTGCAGGTGGGGCACGTGTTTGGTGCGTGGCGGTTTCCAGTCTTCGATAAACTCGACGTTGCCGCGTTTGGGGGAGCTTCGTTTTTTAACCTCACGCAAGGGGTCGTCACGAATGTTACAGCTGTGGAAGCCGGGGGGCCGCCTTTTGTCACGGCTAAGATTGACCAGTTGCAGCAGGGTCAACATCGCCGGAATGCTCTTGGTGGGCACGTTGGTGTTGATGTGACATATATGGCAACGAGCTTTGTCGGTGTTGGATTGTTGTTGCGCTATACGGATGGCATTGTCGTATTGCCTGCAGCGAAAACAGGGACGTTGTCTGTTGCAGTCGGCGGCCTGGAGGTCGGTGGTGGGGTTCGTATCCGGTTCTAGGAAACTAGTATGAACGCTAATAGCGATCTAGCAAATGGAACTATCTTTTCTGGCGTTATTCGTGGGTGAAAAGGATTGATTCTCCATTACTGTGATTGTGGACATGGTGTTTGTAAAAGACTCACGATTAAGAATCGGTAATCAGTTAGGTAGGGCTTATCATGTCTTCGGACATTGACCCTGACAGACAGGTGCCTGGTGGTGATCCTAAGATCACTGTGATTCAAGACGAGTTGTTTGCGCCAGGGCGATCCAAGGCTGAGCGTTATGCTGAGCTCGTTATTGGTCGTACGTCTCTATGGGCACTAATCAAGTACGAAACGATCGTCACTACATGCGGTTGGTTGCCCGGTGCACTCGGTTTCTTGTTACGGTCTAAGCTCTATCCTTATCTTCTTGGTCGGGTCGGCGCGAACGTGACTTTCGGCGCGAACGTGGTGTTACGGCACCCCCATAAAATTTCAATTGGAGATAACGTCGTCATTGATGATGGATGTGTTCTCGATGCCAAAGGCACGACGAATGTGGGGATAACGATTAGAGACGGGGTCTTCATCGGTCGTAACACGATTCTCAGTTGTAAAAACGGTGACATCGTTATTGATGATCGTGCGAACATTGGTTTCAATTGCGAGATATTTTCTGGAGGCAAGGTGCGACTTGGCAAAGATACCTTGGTGGCTGCTTATACATATCTCGTCGGAGGCGACCACGAATACAATCGTACGGACATGCCGGTTCTTTATCAGGCGCGCATCGCACGCGGTATAGAAGTTGACGACAATGTATGGTTGGGATCGCATGTCGTGATTAGTGATGGTTCCTCGGTAGGACACGATGCGATTATTGGTGCAGGGGCAGTTGTCACCAGTGACGTGCCACCGTTTCAGATTGCGGCTGGCGTGCCGGCGAAAATCATTCGTGATCGACGCGATTTGACCTAGTAACCTCTGTCTGCCGTTTGCTAGGGTATAGGTGAAACCCGACGCCAAGCATCAGGTTCGCTAAATGTTTGGGCAGCAAAGCACCAGACTACGATTTGTTTGTCAGTCCAGTAGGTTGGTGTTTCTCGCACCCGAATTTGTAGCGCCGTAAGGGCGGCTGTCGCTGTCGAATCACGGACAGCCACTAAGTCGATTGGCAGCCCGAGTTCGAATGCAAGTTGGTCAACTAGGCCGGCGTTGGTTGCATGCATGTCACCACCGGAATGGTAGATTAATGTGTGACTATCACCTAGCAAGACGACCGGACTACGGTCAGCGACTGTCGAGCGCCCAGGGTCTTGACGAGCGTTCGCTGCGACTAGTCTGAGCCGAATTTCTTCAGAAGCCACTGGAGGAGCAATGCCATGAACAAGATTTCCAGAAATGGAAGTCGAAGACCATTGGTTGACGTATTGCATCGATTGGAACAAGTTGGACCACGGTCGTGTTTTGAGAATTTCTGCGATTTGTTGGGCAGCGATGACACAACCGGCTCCAGACCAGTGGGTATCGTGCCGACAGTAGAGTGGGTTCTCGGGATGAAACCGTTCCCGTAGAAATTTCTCAGTAAGATCGAGCACAGGTATTCCTCGTTGTCTGAGCAGTTCATAAAACTCTACGTGGTTCGGATCGAGTCGAGGAACTGGCATTGGAATGAGTGTTTCACTTAACCCCACTTTATCGGGGAAGATAAGAGATTTTGGTGGAACAGGAACGAGTAAGAGCTCAACATCTTGGTTTTGGAGCTGCTGATGAAAATCGACAATGGTGGAAAGCGGGTCATCGGTGGTTGATTGGCGCGGAGAGTCATTCCAAAATTTACTGCCAGCAATGTGTCGAAGTTCTGGTGCCGAGAAAAACCAGCCGTCTGTTCCAAGGATGGCGCTTGTTCTAGGGTTTGTGGGTTCTGCAGACCGCGCTGCGAAGGCGGCTCGGACTTCCGTAATGAGCTCCGAAGATACGGATGGAGGTCGGCACGCAATGAAGACTTGCGTCATGGCGGCGATAGTCCACAGCGCGGTTCGTGCTTTGGTTATTTCAGTCAACGTCTCATACGGTACGTCCAGAGATACACAGGTCGGATTGTCTACGGAATTCCATTCATTGTAGCCTCTTAAAAGCTTGACGACCGTGACAGTACGAGTCCTCCCAACCTGATAACGATATTCACTCATGTGCGGCATTACAGGTATCGTCGAACGAGACCATCGCAAACCGATTAGTTCTGAGCGCTTATTAAAGATGGTCCGTGTGTTGACGCATCGCGGGCCTGACGACGAAGGTCATGTAGAACTGCCTGGGGTCGGACTTGCGATGCGCCGACTGGCGATTGTGGACGTGGCCGGTGGCCAGCAGCCATTTACTTCAGAGAGTGGTGACATATATCTCGTAGCAAATGGTGAAATCTACAACCATCATCAACTGCGGAAAACCTTGATTGCCCATGGTCATCACTTTCGTAGTGAGAGTGATATTGAAGTGCTTGTTCACGCGTATGAGCAATGGGGAACATCATTTCTTGAGCACATCCACGGCATGTTTGCGATCGCGCTATGGGATGACAAACAACGGATTTTTCTTGCTGCTCGTGATCGCGCGGGCGAAAAGCCACTGTATTACGCTGAGAATGGTTCAACGCTGGTCTTTGCATCTGAAATTAAAGGCATTCTTGCGAGTGGGATGGTTGACCGAGATATTGATCTTGAGTCATTGGATCAGTTTCTTACCTATGAATATGTGATTACACCCCGAACGATCTTTTCGCAGATTAGACGATTGCCGGCGGCACATTACCTTTTGTATCGAGACGGTCGGCTTGAGACCTGCCGCTATTGGGATGCTGCTGCAGTGCAAGAAAAGAACTGGAAGGAAGCAGAGGCAGCGGAGGCAGTTCGCGAAGCGCTTGGACAGGCCGTCGAGCGACAAATGATGTCCGATGTTCCTTTGGGGGCATTTTTGTCTGGTGGTATTGACTCGAGTGCAATTGTGGCGATGATGGTGGAGGCGTCAGGGGGTGTTGGGTCAGCCGTAAACACGTTTAGTATGGGCTTCGCAGATGGAAGCTACAACGAGCTTCCACATGCCCGCACGATTGCCTCTTGTTTTCAAACGACTCATCGAGAAGGCACGGTTGAGCCCGACCTCACGACATTATTTGATCAGTTGATCGGGCATTTCGACGAACCATTTTCTGATGTCTCGTTGTTTCCAACATACATGGTGTCAAAGATGGCACGGGAACATGTGACGGTGGCGTTGTCAGGTGACGGCGGTGATGAAATATTTGGTGGATATGACACATATGCCGCTGACCAATTAGCGAGGCGACTTGCGGCGGTAGTGCCGAATGGCGCCGTTTCCATTTTAGCCAGCCTGGTCGGATTCTTGCCACCAAGCGAAAGGAAAAAAGGACTTCTCAATAAAACGAAACGTTTTGTCCAGGGGATTGCTGACGAGCCAGGCGACATTGCGCACTATCGATGGATGTCGTTTCTTCCAGTCGCGGCAAAGCAGGGGCTTTATACGCGTGAGTTGCAATCGACACTGGCTGATTCTGATGTATATCGTCCGATTCGAGAGTCACTCGGGTCGGCTGGAACAGATGATTTGCTGCATCGGCAGCTTTATGCCGACTTGTGCGTCTATCTTGCCGATGACATTCTTGTAAAGGTCGACCGGATGAGTATGGCGACTTCACTTGAGACGCGATCACCGTTTCTTGATGTGAAGTTGATGGAGTTAGCGTACTCAATTCCTAGTAAATTCAAGATCCGCCATGGTAAGCGAAAATACATACTGAAGCAGGCGCTCCGTGATGTATTGCCCGCTGAGATTCTTCAGCGACCAAAGGAAGGGTTTAGCATACCGATGAAGAACTGGTTGAAGGAAGAACTGTCGCCTGTAATGCACGATCTTTTGGCGCCAGACCGGATTCGTCGGCGCGGTTGGTTCTCGCCAGTCGCGGTGACGAGGTTAATAAAGAGTCACCTCTCTGGACGAGATAACAATGCACACGTTCTTTTTAGCCTGATGGTTTTGGAGCGTTGGGCAGAATCCACATTGGATTAGACCGGGTAAACAGTCCTGAGCAGGGCTAGGGTGCTATCCAGGTGCCGCCGATTTGACCGTGTCCGTCCCAATGAATCTTCGGGTTGTTTCCCCCAGCGCCTAATACGATGTCAACACTAAACGGGTTGTCAGTAGAGCCGTTGACTTTGTATGCAACGGTGTCTTTGCCAATGGGACCCGTGATGTTGATGCGACGTCCCCAGTTGGAGTCTTCGGCATGAAGTCGCTCCGCGACTTTTTGGGTAAAGTCACTTACATGTATGCCTGAGTCTGGGTAGCCAGTTTCTTTAGCAATTTCTTGAACGATTGAAAATCTATTTGGTGGAGGACAGCAACCGGATTGCGACGGAGGATCAGTGTCCGGCGTGGTGTCCGTCGGCGTACGGAAGTTCTGCGACGCTGACCAATTGCTCGCTTCCGTGCCGTTGCGTGCTGATACACGCCAGTACAGAATCGTGTCGCTAGGAAGAGTAGGTGAGGTTACGGTCGTTGTTCCTGTTGGTAATGCACTTTGTTCAAATGATGCAATAACACTAGTCACATTTGGATCGGTGCCAACTCGAAAAAAAATAGTAACCGAACCAGATGGTCCGTCAACAGTACCGTTTGCGACCGTGAACGTTGGTGTTGTCGACGACACCAGAGTACTATTGATTGGAGAGATGGGTGTCGGTGTGCCGAGCGTGACTGGTTGTTGCGCTGTCTGGAATGTCTGAACAGCAGACCAAGTGCCCTCAACAGACCCTTCTTTTCCGGTGGCGATCGCTTGGCTTCGCCAGTGGTATTTCGTATTCCACATTAGCGGTCCTGTTTGCAGGGTTGTGGTGGTAGGTCCAGGCGAAACACTTGCTGAGTGAGCCATATTAGAAAAGCTGTCGTCCGTCGAAACCTCGAAGCGGTATATCGTTGAGAGAGGCGTCCCTGTAATCGAGGCATTTTCAATTGTGAGATCGGGTTGATTTATGTTGGCGACCGTTCCGGTCAGGGGAGCGATGGCCATGGGCGGGCCGACAACGAGTGGTGTGAAGATTTCAAATGAAGCTTGAACCGAATACGGACCAGTATTGGCGCCATCCAATGCGCGGACCCGCCAGTAGTATTGGTGACCCTTGTCCAGTGCCGTATCCAGAACATATTGTTCAGTCGGTCCGCCACTTGGCGGGATCTTTTCAGCCAAGTAAATGATGTTCGCAAAAGAAGCTTCGGAACTCACCTGTAGTTCGTACCAGAAAGGACGCTCGCTATTTGATGCGGCCTGATCGAATGTTAAGAGGATTGGTTGGTCCGTAATCCGAATGAGTTCTCCATCCGCTGGTTGCAAGCTTCCGGGCGATGAAATAGCAACGCCTTCGATCGGACCGGCGATGGACGGACTAAGAGGGTTTCGACTTTTTTCTGTTGCGCAGGCCGTCACGAAACATGCGATAGATAGCACCCAGATAAGGTGGCGGAGTCTGTAGAATTCTTGTCGCATTATGAGTGGGCGAACGTCGTGCGAGTCTTAATATGTCAGTACTGAAGGCGCGTAAGTGAAGAACAGCACCTTAGTACTAGCTTATCGGTCGTACGCACGATAAGAGACAGGGCCGTCGTTGCGCTGGCCCTAAGAATCGAGCTTGGGGTGCGACTAGTGTTACTGTTTTCGTGGTTATAGGGGTATCTGATAGACACTTTTGGTGTCTTTGATTTCAGACTCTATGCGTTCGGCCGACCATTTTAGTTCCTGAGCCATGATGTCTGCGGCCGCACGGAGTGCTGTGTCGTCGGGCTGCCCCGCAGATCCCGCCTCGGTGCGTCTGAGGATGGCATCCGGCAGATGTACAGCCATTTCTGCTTTGACAGCATGTCTGACTTCAGCACGTGTGATGTCGCAGTCGGTACTGAGCGGTTCATGATCTGAGGGTGTAGCTTGGATATTGTTCAAAAGAGTTGTGTGAGTTGATCCGTAAGTTCTTGCTAAGCGCCCACGGGTGGCGTGGTCAGGAGTGTTCAATGTGTTGTGTGTCGCCTCTTCAAAGAATGCTCTGACGTCATGAAGCATTCCTCCTACCACAGGCGTGTTGTGAGTTTGGCACAAAGGTGGGGCTATATCGAGCATTGAAAACACGGTATCAACGGCCTGTTGTGCTGTATGACGCGCAGTCGTATAGCGGACACCGAGAAGACTAACTAAGCCTGGTAAACCGTCTTGCCGATGGTCATGTACAGCGCTCTTCTTCAGTAGTGTGACCCCCGACGAATTATCTTCGTGGCTGGGGAGTAACCCTCTATGAATTAATCGAATATCAGGAAGTTCAGCGCGTAATCCTGGAAACGCGCTGTTGATATCTTGCAGGAATGCTTCGACCTCCGTTTGTGTGACACCGAGCATGTCGGGGCTAGACTCGAAAGAAGAGTGGCTGGTGCCGGCGAGCGTAAATCCTCGCCAAGGTGCAAGAAATAACAGTCTGGAATTACTCTGTCCTCCGACCGCATGCTGGTGTGTCATTGGTTTTGCCAGAATAAGGTTCATGGCTTTCGATAATCTCCGAGGGAGCGCCGGCTTTGTGCCGGGGACTAATGCTGTTAGGAGCGAGTGAGCCCATGGCCCTGCGGCGTTCAACACGACCCGTGCACGTATATCGAGGTGCTCTCCCGTCAGACGATCACGTGCCGTGATGCCGCTGATGCGGCCAGCGGATCGAGTGGCACCTGTGCATTCAACGTAGTTCGCAACCGCCGCTCCTTTTGCTTCGGCTGAAAGTACGAAGGAGAGGTTTACTCGGTCGCTGTTGTGCATTTGGCAATCAAACCACTTGATGCCACCGGTCACGCCATTTGGGTCGATAAAGGGATTGAGTCGTAGGCATTCGCTTTGCGAGAGCAATTGGCTATGCGGTAAATGGTTTGCTGGATCGAGGCCCTCATTACGATCACTTGCCAAAAGATCATTCAGTCCAAATCCGATTCGCATGAACCAGCGATGCCGAGAAAAAGATTGGTAGGTGGGGATGACAAACGGCATCGGATGAATCAGGTGTGGCGCAATACGGGTCAAAGCACGACGTTCCCGAACGAATTGCCGAAGACCAGAAATATTGCCTGATTGCAACATACGGACGCCACCATGGACCGTTTTCGCACTGTTAAATGAAGTGCCGCTTCCAAAGTCGCCACGGTCAATTAGCGCGACAGATAATCCTCTGAGTGCGGCATCCCAGGCGGCCGTCGTTCCGTAGATGCCAGCGCCAACAACAACGACATCAAATTTGGTGTCGGCGAGTCTCCGTAAGTCCCTCTGCACAAGGCATATACTACATCTCGTGCATCATGCTGATGGATTAATCACTCAGATCGCAGCATACTGGAACCACTGTATTCACGACCTTGAGATGACTGATCAGCCGGTCGGGTCATTGGAGTTTTTTGATGATCTTGATGACTATCGATTTGACAAACTTCGGTATCTTCCGCAGGTTGTTGATTTCTCGGGATACCGCGGACAGCGCCTTTTGGAAGTCGGCTGCGGCATTGGCACCGACCTGCTGCGGTTTGCCCAGGGCGGCGCATGTGTGACCGGAGTTGACCTATCTGCTCAGGCGATCGAGCTTGCCAAGACAAATTTTTCTTTACATGAAGCGCCGCAGACATCTAATTTACAGGTCCAGAATGGAGAAGCACTATCGTTTGAAGATGATAGCTTTGATGTTGTGTACGCGCACGGTGTGTTGCAGTACACGGCTGATCCTCATCGGATGGTTGCTGAGTGTCGCCGCGTATTGAGACCGGGCGGGCACGGAATTTTTATGGTCTACAATCGGTTTTCGTGGCTCCAGGCGCTATCGAAGGTAATGGGTGTCGGATTGGAGCACGCCGATGCTCCAGTTCTTCGGTTGTTTTCAATTGGACAGTTTCGTCGCATGTTAGAAGGATTCAATACCGCGACGATCATTCCTGAACGATTTCCCGTTCAGTCGAGATTGCATAAAGGCTGGAAAGGAGCGGTTTACAACGGGGTGTTCGTGAAAGCATTCTCAATCATTCCACGGAGTGTCATTCGTCCCTTGGGGTGGCACTTAATGGCATTGTGTCGAAAGTAGAGTTTACTGTGAGGAGTCCGTCTTACCGAGTTTGGTAATTTCAACACGGCGAAATGCGCGCCGGTCAAAGGGTAAGACAGTGGCCTGCAAGAAGTGGTACAGGGATTTCACCGCGAGGGCGACACGAGCTGGTGCTCGTTGTTCGATTGGATGGAGCCCTTCTATGGTGGTGATTCGACTGGTAGTTTTCTTCTCAGCGGCATCCCACCGAGTGACATAGTCACTCTGCTGAGGGACTGTTTCGAACATAGGTGTAATGGCGGTGCGTTGTGCGATTACGCAGAGGTATGTCGGTCGAAATGTGCGTAATTGGACGCGTCCATGTATCTCGACAGGGTCAGCCACTTCGTACCAGTGTGGCGATGATGTTTCAGTGACTAGGATGCGTTTAACTTCGAAGCCATTGGCGTTGGATAATACGCGGTAGAACAGTTCCGGAGAAAACTGATAGAAGCCATGGCCGGACAAATTATTTGCCACCGTTACGGAAAGTAAATGGCCGCCAGGTTTTACCATCTGCATGCAATTGCGAATGGCCGTTGGAAAATCAAAAATATGTTCAAGCGTGCCAGAGTCAATTACTGCCGTGAATGATGCCGTTAACTCCGCTGGTACGGTTTGATTTAAGTCGACAATAGAAGACGCCCCTTCATAATCAGAAGCATCGATCGATACGGTCCGTGTCGCCCCGAGCAAGTGTAACAATGGTTCACTGTAACCGTCGTTCTTGTCGAGGACACCTTGAGCGTCATTTTTGGAGGTCGGGATGCCGAACTCGTTCAGTCGTTGACGAAGCCCAGCGGTCGTGACGTAAAGGCGTTGCCGGCCGATCGTCGCCGTTTGCTCAAACGACACGCCGAGGCGGCGTGCGGCAAGCAAAAATTGTGTGGCTTTGTCGTCGAACCCCATAGCTGTAGCCGCAGTACTTTACCGGTAGAATTCGTAATTCACGAGTTCTAGTTATTTAGATTCATGTTGTGACACGTACAAGAGCGCGTTGCCTCCGACGGTACCATCGATAGTCACGGTCTGGTTCGAAGCGATATTCGTTACAACGCGAGTGGTGCCATCGCTGAAGGTGACTGAGACATTGACGGTTGCGACATCCCCGAGTCCGACGTGGAGTGTTGGGTCATCTTGTCCGAGATAGCCATTATTGCTACGGCTTTCTCGAAAGGCGAGTGCGGTGGAACCGGTAACAGCCGCGTCGAAGACAGAGACCCGAGCTCCAAAGGCACCAATTTGGCCTTGAGGAGACAGTAATTTAATTTTTATCCACCGTCCTCCGTCGACGTTATTTCGAACGAGCCAGTTTCGACTGCGTTTGACCCCGATGGCAAAATCCATATCGCCGTCATCGTCGATATCAGCAAATGCGATTGCGCGAGGGTCATCGATGCCGCTTACGGGCACGGACGGACCCGGCGAAAACTCTCCGAGACCTTCATTAAGGTAAACACGGTCATCGCCTGCAAAGGCCAAGTCGAGGTCTCCGTCGTGATCAAAGTCAACGAACCCACCCATATAGCCATCAATGCCGTTAAAATTTCTCACGAGTGTGAAACTTCCAGCACCAATATTGCGATACAGGTGGCCGATGGTCTGTCCCGTGGAGTCAAGGCCGACTACAACCATATCCAGGTCACTATCGTTATCGATGTCTGCCATTGTGACACCACTATAGGCGCGATGAATAATGCCGCGAGCGCCTGGATCGACCAGTGAAAAATTACCGCTACCGTCATTATTTAAAATGATCATGTCGCCGTCGCGGTTTCCCGTAATCAGGTCAATATCGCCGTCACCATCGTAGTCTGTGTCGGTGACACCTTGTCCGGCTTTCGCGGTATAGGCAGCACCACTAGAAATTTCTGTGAATTGAAGGTTTCCGTCATTGCGAAATAATTCATTGCGTTCACTTGATGGGTCACCTTCTCCGAGCCAACCATTTACCGCAAAGATGTCGAGGTCACCGTCACGATCCATATCAAAAGTGACCACCCCACGAGTGCCGGCCTCTCGGTTACGGATAGAGGCCGGTGTAACGTCTGTAAAAGTGCCGTTGTCATTCCGGAAAATATTATTGGCAACCCCACTGTCACCTGTTCCGGTCGTGCCGTTGACTAAGTCAAAATCACCGTCATTGTCGAGGTCCCCGAAAGCCGCGCCATGGGAACCTGCATCAAAATCGGCGATTCCGCGAGATGCAGCTGATTCAAGAAAGGTCGCGTTGCCTTGATTGACAAAGAATAAGTCGGCCACTGGGTCATTGAAATGGTTGGTGATATACAGATCTGGTTTTCCGTCGCCGGTTGCATCGGCAAAGGCGCTCGCATGACCACCCAGAGGAATCGCCGGCGGACCGGCAAGCCCAGCTACGACTGAGATATCGGTGAAACTTAATGCGTTTGCGGTCGGCGGGGCTGGTTCCGCGGATGTTTCAAAAGTTGAGAAGCTAGTCCATGGACCATTCGCGCCGGCGAGTTCTGCGCGGACTCGCCATTGATACCTGCGACTGAAGTCAAAGGGGCCATTGTAGGAAAACGTGGTGTTTGAGTCTCCAGAGGCGACAACGGATGATGTAAGTAAGACAAGTCCGTCCGTCGCGTCATAAAGCTCGAAGCGATACTCAAACACGGCGGTTACGTACGTTCCGCGTGCATTCGCGGCAGTCATTGCAACTGTTGTGGGCAGTTCTTCAAATTGCGTGCCGTGGATTGGCGTTAAAGATACGGGGGCATTTGCTTTAAGCAAGTTGTCTTGACCGGCCGCCGGGGCTACTTGGACGAGAAGGATGGTAACGAGAGTTGCGAGGGACCGTTGGAGGTACTGTTTTGCAACTCGTTCGCTGATCAAAACAAGGGAGAGTATAAACCACGGGCTGACGGTCCTTCGAACTGCCTTATGGGAGAGCACGAGGCCTTGTTGCTAGCCAAGGCTACGGCGGTCACGTAAATACAGCACCACTCCGGGGAGAGTGCACAGAACGCCAAGGACTACGATGAGCGTTGAGAGGGTAAATGACGTAGCGTTTGCTACACCGGCAGGTTGGAGTAGCCACACAATGACGCCTTGTGGGACACCAATTCCTGCGACGGAGATGGGCAGCATGAATGCCAATAGTCCGATCGGTATGACTGCCAGATAGTATGAAAACTCGACATCGAGGGCGAGAGCCGCGCCAAGAAGAGAAACCTCAAAGACACGAAGTGCTTGGACGACGAGTGACTGACTGAAGACGATGGCGAGTACTGTTCGTTGTGAACGATAAGCAGCGATGCTTTTAGCCGCGCCAAAAACCCACTGGCCAAGCGGAGACTCCTGGAATTGCTGTGGAAGCAGTTGCTGGCTCACATAGTCGCCAAAGAAAACGGTGGTGATCCCAAGAGTGACTAGTGCGGCAATTAGTGCGACGAATCGGTGAATCGATGTTGCGGCGTCGGGAGGTATCACCGCTAATCCGATGATGGCAAGAACCATCAGTGCGGATATGCCGAGGAGTCGGTCTACGGCGACAGAGGCAAGTGCGGCTTTGCCATCGTCAGTACGCTGTGAGAGGGCGTACGCGCGTGTGACGTCCGCCCCACCGGTGGGAAGGGCCGTTCCAAGAAAGGAACTCACAAGAAACATTTTTCCGGCACTCCAGAACGAGATCTCTTTCCCCTGCGCGTGAATCAGTACGACCCATCGGCTCACCATTGTGGCTCGCGTGATGGCGTCTACTGCGATAGCGGCTGCGAGATACCATGGGTTGGCGCTCAGGACGGCACGCCACGTCTCATTTCCATCGAGTTGTCCCAGAAGATACGCCAGGACTGAGAGGCTCAGCAGGGCGCGAAACCAAAAGGACCGTACTACACTGGCAATCACAAGGTTGTCACTTTAGTGCGTTTCTCTCCGAATGCCTATTAGAGAGGACGCGCCGAACTGTGTCTGCTGACGTGAGTCTGTGACGTTATGTTGTTATGGCGCTTGCCAGGTGCCACCGATTTGACCGTGTCCGTCCCAATGAATCTTCGGATCACTACCCTCGGCGCCAGAGACGATGTCAACACTATACGGGTTGTCATTCGAGCCGTCGACTTTGTATGCCACGGTATCCTTCCCTAGCGGACCCGTGTCGTTGATACGGCGTCCCCAGCGATTGTCTTCCGCGTAGAGTTTTTCGGCGACTTTTTGAGTAAGCTCGCGGACATCCACGCCAGACCCTGGATACCCAATTTCGGCAGCGACTTGCTGAACGACGGACAGTCGATTGGGTGGTGGACAGCAGTTATACGGGGCATTTGCGCCAGTTTCTGATGCGTCGGCGGTTTTAAACACCTGCCATTCCGTCCAATCACTTGGGTCAACGACTACGAGAGAATTGTCGGGCCTAAAGTGGGTTTTAACGCCATCATTTTTACCGCGCGCACGCCAGTAATAGGTTGTCGATGCGCTGAGTTCAGTTTCGAAGGCCTGTCCAGTTGGTCGTAATGCGATACGGGTGCTCCCAGTGCGCGCGTGCGTCGAGGCTGTCACTAGAACGGTCGATGCACTCGGAGAGGTTGCCAATTGAATTTCATAAATAATTTGTCCGATATCAGCCGCAGTGCCTTCGTTGGTGCCGTTGTTAACAGATAGATGCGGCGTGAAGTCTGTAATGGTTTCATTATTAATGGGAAATGTTGGAGTCGGTGTTCCGATCACAACTACAGGCTTTGGAGGTTCTGGCGCTGCCTCGGTTGTAAACGTAAAGAGGCTAGACCATTCGCCATAGTAATTGGTGTTACTTTCTGTGTCTGTTAAGTAGGCCCGTGCTTTCCATGAATACTGTTGGTTGGCTTCGAGTGGTTCGATGGCGAGGTGTGACGTGGACCCACTTCCTCCTTCGACAAGAGCAGTTTCAATTAGTTCGGTCCCCGCGGCGCCTTTGTAGACTGCAAATGCATAGCTAAACGTTTGGCCCTCAGCCCATTCAATTACGGGATTGGTAACGGTCAAGGTCGGGGTGACCGTAGTCGGGTTTTCGAGCCCATCCTTTTCTCTGGCTGCACGGTCGTTGTTGCATTGCTCAGTGGTACAGGTAATACCTGTTTGACCATTAGCCGGTGCTGTTGGTGTGGGTGGCCCTACCTTTAGTGTCGCATCGCTCTGACCGATGACGTTGACGTCCAAGGCCGTTTGTACGTCTCGTAGACTCGCACCAAGAGTCGCTTGCGCTTGAGGTTGGTCTATGACGGTTGGTGAGACAGGTGAGGATGCAGCGTTGTCATCACCACATCCCCACGCGGACAGGGTGACACAGCCAACACACAAACCCAGAATAGCAACTCGACTACTAAGCATCACGGGATAAATCCTTCGGTAAGAGACAGTCAGAACAAACGGTCGATATGTACAATGCGATTTTTATCATCGGTTTGTCGACGCACACAGACTTAGGCTTATGCACACGACTGCAAACGATGATACCTGAAAAGATACGCCAGGGTGAAAAGCTGAAACGTGATATCGGTATGATAAGATGCGGCGTTTGTGTGCGTCCGTTGGAGGACGTCTAGTGTGACGCACGTAGCCTTTCTGCTTGCAGAGAAACTAGAGAATTATTCATGAACATTGGTCATCCACGAGCGATAAGAACAACGGTATTCCTGTTGGTAACTTTAGTTTTAGTCGGGAGCAGTGAGGTGCTGGCGCAATCACAATCTCAGTGGGCGACGCTTGCCGACCGGGCATACATCAACATCAATGGTGCGTTTCAAGGGACTACCGACCGGACGTTTACGGGGACCTTGACCGAGCAGCTCTACGATGAGCCGGCTACGTACGAGTTGACCGAAGGCTTATCTGTTGGAGGGTCGACCTTTGATGTCGGCTTCGGTGCTCGTGTGTGGAGTAATTTGGCAGCAGGGGTGGCTATTTCATCCGTCAGTAGTTCAAGTACACTCAGCGCGTCTGGAACCGTCCCACACCCCTTGTTCTTCAATCAACACCGGGAAAACGTGCCTTATCAGGCCCCGAGTGCATTTTCCCAAAGTAATCTTGCATACCATGTTCAATTTAGTTGGTTTGTGCCGTTTTCGGACACGTTTGATGTCGCCATTTTTGCGGGGCCATCCTTCTTTGCGATTGACCATCGGACTGGATCGCTTCCTGTTTCGATAGAGAATAGCGGGAGTTTGTCAGGCGATGCGACACTGACACAGGTGTCAACACAGGTGGTAAGTGGTAGCGCGACCGGCGTGAATGCTGGTATCGATGTCACGTATCAGTTAATGGAATTGATGGGTGCGCGTGTTGGTGCTGGGGTTATGGCACGTTGGTCGAGTGGAACAGTAGACTTGGTGACCGCTGGTGGGTCGCAGTCAGTGAATGCCGGTGGAGTCCAAATCGCCGTTGGCGCGAGGGTACGGTTTTAAACGGCGTCCTTCGGTTAGACGCGCGACCACGGGGGACACGAAGTGAAGCGCGCCCCACGCATATTAATGTTGGCTCCCGAGCCGTTTTTCGAGCCTCGGGGTACTCCTTTTAGCGAATATCATCGCATCAAGGTTCTCGGTGAACTGGGCTACGAGGTTGACCTTGTTACCTATCCTTTTGGTCGCGACATCCGAATGTCACATCTACGGATCATTCGATCTGTTCGGCCGCCGTTTATCACGGGTGTCCGCATCGGCCCGTCTATGGTCAAGGTCGTTCTTGATCTACTGCTGTCAGTGACGGCGTTTCGACAGGCTCTGATAGGGTCCTATGACGCGATTCATTCGCATGAGGAAGCCGGTGTGCTGGGTGCGATTCTTTCTGAATTATTGGGAATTCCGCACTTGTATGACATGCATTCGAGTTTGCCGCAGCAGTTGCAAAATTTTCAGTACACCAAATCGTCACTGTTACGGGGACTGTTTGTACGGGCTGAACGCAAGATGATTGATAGTGCTCGTGTCGTGATTACGATTTGTCAGGAATTGCAAGATGCCGTGGTCGCAGTCGGAGCGGGTGACCGTGCATTCCTGATTGAGAATGTCATGGGTGGGGACATGACGCGTGTGGATGAAGTTCCTGGAGTCGCACAGGATGTGCGAGCAAATTACGGGATTAGTTCCGACCAGCCACTCATTCTGTACACCGGAACGTTTGAAGAGTATCAGGGGCTTGAGTTGCTCACGGATGCGGCGGCTAGTCTGGCGCGCAGTTGTACGGCCGCACGAGTTTTGGTAGTTGGTGGCGAGCCCGAACAGGTAGTACGCGCGCGCCGTCGGGCCGATACTACGGGGAGTCCGATGCTGTTTGCGGGGCAGCGGCCACCAGAAGAGATTCCTGGTTTCATTGCGGCCTGCGATATTTTGGTGTCGCCGCGCGTGTCTGGCACGAACACGCCACTCAAAATTTATTCATATTTGCGGTCGGGTCGGCCAATTGTTGCGACTGATCTGCGCACTCATACTCAGGTGTTGACATCAGACACGGCGCTTCTTGTTTCGCCGGAGCCAGAACCTCTTGCCGCTGGTCTTTTAGCATTAATTCAAAGCCGAGAGAAGCGGACGGCGCTTTCTGAGGCTGCCAGAAAATTATCCGAAACACGTTACAGCCGCGACATGTATATTGCTCGGACCGCTGCTGCCTACGAGATGTTGCTTGGGGAATCGGCCGGGGGGGCGCGAACCATTGGAAGGGATACACGCCTGACGTGAGAGCACTTGTGACGGGTGTGACTGGTTTTACAGGTGGGCATTTGGCCCGACACCTCATTCGCCGTGATTATCACGTGCGGGGGTTGGTCAGAGGTGAGAGTCTTAGTCGAACGGCAAGTCTTATTGATTCGGGCGTTGAAGTCGCAGAAGGTGATTTACGTGACCCAGCGTCACTCGAGGTGGCGTGCCGAGATATTGATGTCGTCTTTCATATCGCTGCGACCTACCGGACGGCTGGTCATGGGGCTTCGACGTACCATGCGGTGAACGTTATTGGCACGGAAAAGCTCCTTGAGGCAGCATTATGTGCTGGCGTCCGCCGCGTCGTGCATTGTAGTACTGGCGGTGTTCATGGGCATGTGGAGCATCCGCCGGCAGATGAGAATGCGCCACTTTCTCCGGGGGATATCTATCAACGTACCAAACTGGAAGCTGAGCAATACGCGCGCCGGTTTGGCGTCGAAAATGATCTTGAGGTTGTAATTGCTAGGCCTATTGGTATTTATGGACCGGGCGACACTCGGTTTCTCAAAATGTTCCGTCTTGCACGAGGCCGTATTCCGCTGCTTGGTGATGGTCAAGTGTTTTATCACCTCACATTTATTGATGACCTCGTGGATGGCTTGCGTCGGTGCGGTGAGAGTGCTGCTGCAGTTGGACGCACATATTTATTGGCTGGGAACGAATATACGACGCTCAAAGAGTTGATGGCGGTGATTGCAGAGGAACTTGGCTCATCACCACCACGGTGGCAC
>TARA_B100000686_G_scaffold226558_1_pt1 | contig 25402 bp, 23 predicted proteins | sample TARA_B100000686 | Tara Oceans TARA_B100000686 (sample SAMEA2622733) | marine metagenome | biome: marine biome (ENVO:00000447); feature: marine epipelagic mixed layer (ENVO:xxxxxxxxx); material: "saline water (ENVO:00002010), including plankton (ENVO:xxxxxxxx)" | depth 150 m | reverse complement strand
AATGCCTGGATTAATGGCATTAAGAGAAGAATATTATAATAAAAAACCACTAAAAGACGCACAAATAATAGGATGTTTACATATGACAATTCAAACTGCAGTTTTAATTGAAACATTAGTAGATTTAGGAGCCCAGGTAAGATGGTCATCTTGTAATATATTTTCTACTCAAGATCACGCAGCTGCTGCTATAGCTGCAAAAAACATACCTATATTTGCTTGGAAAGGAGAAACTGAAGAAGAATTTTGGGAATGTATTGAAAATACTATAGTCGGCCCTAGTTACTGGAATCCAAACTTAATTTTAGATGATGGAGGAGACCTTACTAAAATAATGCATGAAAAATATACAGATAAAATGAAATATATAAAAGGTCTAAGTGAAGAAACAACTACTGGTGTCCATAGATTATACGAAATGGAAAAAAATAATTCACTTTTAGTACCTGCTATAAATGTAAATGATTCTGTTACAAAATCTAAATTTGATAATCTCTACGGTTGTAGAGAAAGCTTAGTAGACGGAATAAGAAGAGCCACTGATATTATGATGTCAGGAAAAATTGCTGTAGTTGCTGGATACGGTGATGTAGGTAAAGGCTCTGCTGCATCTTTAAGAAATGCAGGTGCTAGAGTTTTAGTAACAGAAATAGATCCAATATGTGCATTACAAGCAGCCATGGAAGGCTATGAAGTTGTTACTATGAAGAATGCTGCAAAGAATGGAGATATATTTGTCACTGCTACTGGAAACTGTGATGTTATTAATATTGATCATATGAGAGAAATGAAAGATAGAGCTATAGTTTGTAATATAGGCCATTTTGACTCGGAAATAGAAATTTCAGCTTTAAAAAATTTTAAATGGGAAGAAATTAAACCACAAGTAGATCAAGTAACTTTCCCAGACGGAAAAAAACTTATTGTACTTGCTGAAGGAAGATTAGTGAACTTAGGATGCGCCACTGGCCATCCAAGTTTTGTAATGAGCGCTTCTTTTACTAACCAAATATTGGCTCAAATAGAATTATGGCAAAATTATAAATCATATGAAAATAAGGTATATACTTTGCCCAAAGAACTTGATGAAAAAGTAGCCTATCTTCATTTAAAAAAAGTAGGAGCAGAATTAACTAAATTAAGCAAAAAACAAGAAAAATACTTAGGATTAAATGCTAATGGACCATTTAAACCTTCCCACTATAGATATTAAAATAACATAATGCATTTTTTTTTAAAAAATGAAAAAGATACAACTAATCTAGGAAAAAAAATTGCTAACATAGCTTCTAATGGAGATATTTTTTGTCTCAAAGGAAAATTAGGTATAGGAAAAACTTCTTTAGCTAGATCAATGATAAAATACCTAACTAACACAAGCGAGGTACTGAGTCCTACTTATCCATTATTAATTAATTATGAATATAAAAACTCTAATATATGGCATTTTGATTTATATAGACTAAAAAAAGCTGACGATATATGGAATATAGGTTATGAAGAGGCTTTAAACGACGGAATAATAATTATAGAATGGCCAGAAATTATAGAGAATTTATTACCAAAATCTAAAATAGTAATTTTATTAACAGAAGAAAAAAATAAAAGAAAAGCAGAAATTCAAGCAAATAAAAGTTTTATAAATAAAATAAAAAATAAAAAATGAACACTCAAATAAATGATAAACGTAATCAAAATATCAAACAATTTCTAAAAAATAATAATTTAGAAAATTATAAATTAATAAAAATAAAACAAGACGCATCTACTAGAAAATATTATAGAATAAAAAATAAAAATATAATCCTAATGGATTCCATTGAAAATGGAAATAATAATAAAGAATTTATTAAATTATCAATTTATTTAAATTCTATTGAACTATCTGCACCTAGAGTATTAGGCAAAAATCATAAAAAAGGTTTATATTTAATAGAAGATTTTGGGAGTCTTACTTTTAATAACGCTATTAAGAAAAAAATAAATGAAAAGACTTTATACCTGAATGCTATTCAACTATTAGTAAAATTACAAAGCTATAAAAATTTTCCAAATGTTCCAAATTATGGATACAATAATTTATTTAAAGAACTAGACATTTTTATTGAATGGTATTTTAAAGAGATTAATATAAATTTAAGTTATAATGCCCTAAATGAATGGAATATTTTATGGAAAAAAGCTCTTAAAAACATTAATGACAATAATAGTACTTTGGTATTAAGAGATTTTCATGCAGACAATTTATTTTGGTTACCCAAAAGAAAAAATACTAGAAAAATAGGGTTAATAGATTTTCAAGATGCTCTAATGGGCCATATTACTTATGATATCTCATCATTACTTGAAGATGTTAGAAGAAAAGTTTCAACAAGAACAAAAAATGCAGCATTAGAAAAATTTATTAAATTAAAAAAAATTAAAGATAAAAATTTATTTTATAAAAACTATTATACACTCACAGCTCAACGTAATGCCAAAATTGTAGGAATATTTATAAGACTTGCTAGAAAAGAAAAAAAATATAAATATTTAAAACTAGTTAATAGAGCAATGAAAACATTTATAGATTCTTTAGAAAAAGGAAATCAAAATTATTTATTAAATTGGATTAATAGAAATATCCCTAAAGATAAGATAAAAATAAAAAATGAGCAAATTACAAAATAAAGATATTCAACAAGCAATAATACTTGCAGCAGGATTTGGTAAAAGATTAAGACCATTAACCCTTAATGCTCCAAAACCACTAATAAAAATTCACAAGAAACCAATAATTTTTTATATTTTAGAAGAATTAAGAATAAATAATGTGCTTAAATGTTTTATAAATGTCCATTATTTACCAAATAAAATAATAAGATATATAAAAAAATATTCTAATATTCATAAATCTATGAAGATTATAATAATTAGAGAAAAATTTATTCTAGACACTGGAGGAGCAATAAAAAACATAGCGGAAAAATATACTAAAAAGCCATTAATTGTCATAAATGGTGATTCTGTAATTATTTCTATAAAAAATAAAAGTCCTCTAAAACAGTTAATTAAAAATTTTGATATAAATACAATGAGTTTTTTACTTCTACTTGATAATAATAAAACCTCAATTGGTTATAATGGCAAAGGAGATTTTAAATTTATTAAAAAAAACAAATCACTTTCAATAATAGAAAGGTCTACAAAACATAATATTGCATATACGGGTTGGCAAATAGTTAACCCAATATCAATTCTAAATATAAAAAGTAAAAAATTTTCTTTAAACATATGTTATAATGAAGCAATTAAAAACAAATCCTTATGGGGTGTATTGAATAAAGAAAAATGGCTTCATATAGGGAATAATGAATCTTTAATAGAAGCAAAAAAATGGATGCAAATAAATAACTAATGAATTATATATTTTATGATTTTGAAACTACTGGTAGAAATAGTAATTGGGATCAAATTCTACAAGTAGGTGCGTTATTTACTGATTCTAATTTTAATGAAATTGATAAATTCGAGGCAAGAAGCTCTTTAAAACCTGGACAAATCCCATACCCAAAAGCAATTTTAGTCAATAAAAGTTCTATAAAAAATTTAATACAATCAAATTTATCTAACTTTAAACTAATAAAATTAATGAATGAAAAATTCAAATCTTGGGGGCCTGCTATTTATATTGGATATAATTCAATAAAATTTGATGAAGAATTTTTAAGAAAATCCTTATTCAAGAACCTTCAAGATCCTTATCTTACAGTAACTAATGGTAATAAGAGAACAGATTTATTAAATATTTTAAATACAAATTATATTTTTAATCCAGATATTATTAAAATACCCAAAAATGAAAAAGGTGCACCAGTATTTAAACTTGATAAAATAGCTCCTTATAATCAAATTATATTCGATGCACATGATGCTATAGGTGATTCTATAGCAACCTTAAAATTATCAAATATTATTAAAAATAAAAATCCTAATTTATGGACTTCAAGCCTATCATCCACTAAAAGAGAAGATGCTAATTTTATATTAGAAAAAGAAAAAATAGTTTGTGTAACAGAAACATTTTTCGGAAAAACTATTCCTTATGTAGTGTCTTTATTATGTTATCATCCTATTTATAAAACTGCTATATGTTTTGACCTTAAACATGATCCAAACGACTATGTTAATCTATCCAATGAAACTTTAAGACATTTTATTAATAAGAGTCCAAAAATATTAAGAACATTAAAAACTAATAAAAGCCCTATAATATTAGATAAAAACTATATATCTTATATCAAAGAATATACTCATATATCATTAGAAGAACTAAACAAAAGATCAAAAATAATTTTATCAAATAAAGAATTCAAAAGCAATATAGAGAAATTACTAATAAATGAGGCTGAAGAAAAACAGTTTAATGAATCACAAGAGGATTTGTACTTTGAAGAAACAATATATAAATCTTTTTCATCAAATAATGAAAAATTAATTATGCAAGAATTCCACGAAACAAATTGGCTAAATAAATTAAATGTAGCTGATAAATTTAAAGAACAGAGAAATTATTATTTTGCTGAAAAAATTATTTTTGAAGAAAATCCCAATATTCTTTCAAAAGAAACATATAACAAAATAAATAGAAGCATAGCTAAGCAAATTTTTAGTAATAATAATGAAAAATGGAATACTATACCTAATGCATATAAAGAAATTGATGATTTAAGAGAAGAATATGAAAACGATCAAAATGAAGAAAACCTTAAACTACTAAATGAACTAAATAATTTAATAGAAACTATTGAAAAAAAATTTCAAGATGCCTAATATATAATTTTAAGGAACTTAAAATGAGCACAATAAAAATATCAGATAATACTTTTGAAGAAGAAGTAATAACTAAAGGCAAACCAATAATTGTTGACTTTTGGGCTGAATGGTGTGGTCCATGTAAACAAATAGGACCAATATTAGAGGAAATTTCAGAAGAATATAAAGAAAAAATAAAGATCGGAAAATTAGACGTTGACGAAAATCCTGAAGTTGCTGGTAAATATCAAATCAGAGGAATTCCAACTATGATGCTATTTAATAATGGTTCACTTATAGACACTAAAGTAGGAATGTCATCAAAAAATGATCTTATTAATTGGATTGATCAACATATTTAATTCTTATTAATTTTATATGCTTCGCCTATTAAATACAAAGAACCAAATATTAAAATCATGCTATTTTTTATATTTTTAATAGATGAAATTGCTGAGAATAAAGATTCCGATGAAGAACAATCAATATTTAAATGAGAAGAAACTTTTAATAAATAATTATTAGAATAATAATTTTTTGTATCAGATATAGGAACAAAAATTATCTTATCAACCCCATTCTTAAATATTGATAATATATTTTTTACATCTTTATTTTTTAAAAAACCACAAATTAAAATAACTGATTTATAATCAATATTATATAACTTGATCCATTCTAATATAACTTTAGCTCCAGAAATATTATGACCTCCATCTAACCAAATTTCAGATGATATATGTACTAAATCTCTAATTTTACCTTCTTTAATTTTTTCTAATCTTCCTGGCCATTTTGTATTAATGATACCTTCTCTTATTTTATCAAAAGAAAGTTTTAAATTTTTACAACATAACAAAGCCACAATAGCCAAAGAAGCATTTATAATTTGATGATTTCCTATCAAAGAAGGTTGAGAAAAATAAAAACTTTTATCGAAATATTTAATTTTATTTAATTTTGAATTCTTAAATAATTTCCAATCCTTACCATATAACAATATTTTAGCACCTACTTTTATTGCTTCTTCATTCAAAACTTTTTCAACATTATATTCTTGAGGCGCCGAAATAGACAAAACATTATTTTTTAGAATTCCTGCTTTTTCTTTAGCAATCAATTCAATCTTATTTCCTAAAAATTCCATATGATCATATGATATAGAAGTAATGACAGTGAGCATTGGTTTTAAAATTACATTTGTTGCATCTAATCGTCCTCCTAAACCAGTTTCAATAATAGATATATCTGCTGGCACTCTGGCCATCATATAAAAAGCTACAACCGTAAGCATCTCAAATTGAGTAATAGGGTTATCATTATTTACTTCTGCACAAAACTCTAATGCATCTATCAATTCATCCAAAGATGCCTGACGATTACTAATAACAATTCTTTCTTTTACACTTACTAAATGAGGAGAAGTATAAATATGAACTTTTTTATTATTTTTTATTAAAGCATTAGCGATAAAAGCTATAGTTGAACCCTTCCCATTTGTTCCCGCTACATGAATAACAGGAGGCAAGTTCAAATGTGGGTTTCCTAATCTTTCTAATAATTTTAAAACTCTTGTTAATGATAAATCAATTAATCTTGGATATGAATTAGTAAAATTTTCAAGTTTTTTAATAAAAATTTGTTCTTTAATCAAAGCCTAAGCACTTTTAACATTTATATTATTATTTAAAAGAAATAACAAATTAGCTATTACAGATTTCAATTTTTGACGTGGAACAACATCATCCAACATGCCATGCTCTAATAAATATTCTGACCTTTGAAAACCTTCAGGAAGAATTTCACGTACAGTGCTTTGTATTACCCTAGGTCCTGCGAAACCTATTAATGCCCCTGGCTCTGCTAAAGTTATATCTCCTAACATTGCAAATGAAGCACTTACTCCCCCTGTTGTAGGATCAGTAAGAACAACTATATAAGGAATTTTAGATTCCTTCATTTTATTCACGGCTATAACAGTCCTAGGCAATTGCATCAAAGAATAAATTCCTTCCTGCATTCTAGCCCCGCCAGAAGAAGAAAATATTATAAATGGAATATTTTTTTTTATAGACTCTTCAACAGCTGTTATAAAACCTTCCCCTACTGCTGTTCCCATTGATCCTCCCATAAAACTAAAATCTAAAGCAGCCACTACTGCCCTATGTCCCTCTATTTTTCCGGAAGAAATCATAATAGCGTCATTTAATTCAGTTTTTTTCTTAGCCTCTTTTAATTTATCTATATACTTTTTATTATCTTTAAATTTTAAAGGATCTTCTATAGTTTCAGGAATACTTATATTTTTTTTTGTACCCTCATCTAAAATCCAATTAATTCTTTCAAAAGCACTCATTTTCATATGAAAATTACATGTAGGACAAACATTCATGGTTTCCAGTAAATCCTTATGATAAACCATTTGTTCACACCCTAAGCACTTAACCCACAAATTATTTTTGACATCTGCTTTTTTAACTATTGATCTAATTTTAGGTTTAATAAAATTTGATAACCAACTCATAAAATTTCCTTTAATAAATCTATATTTTTAATGCCTTAGATAACCTTTCAACCAAATTTATTGTATTATCTACAATAACACTTCCTTTTCCAGATATTTTAATGCCTTCTTCAATTTTATCTATAATAGCTGAACCTACAACTACACCATCAGATATATTTGCTATGCTTTTTACCTGCCCTGTAGTTCTAATTCCAAAACCTACTGCTACAGAAATATTAGATTTTTTTTTAATTAAAGCTACCTTTTCTTTAATATCGTCAAGCTTTGGCGTTTTTGAGCCAGTAATACCAGCAACAGAAACATAATATAAAAAACCTGAAGAATTTTGTAATATTTTTATTAACCTTTTTTCATTTGAGGTAGGTGTTGCTAACCTAATAAAATCTATACCATAATTTTTAGCAGGAATGCATAATTCATTATCTACTTCAGGTGGCAAATCTACAACTATCAGCCCATCTATTCCAATATTTTTGGAATCTTCTAAAAATTTTTTTACACCATAACAATATATGGGATTATAATAGCCCATAAGAACTATTGGTGTATCAATATTATTAAGTCTAAACTCTTTAACTAATCTCATAGTTTTTACTAAATTTTGTCCTGATGAAATAGCTCTAAGATAGGAAGCTTGAATACCAGGTCCATCTGCCATTGGATCTGTAAAAGGCATTCCTATTTCTATGATATCTGCTCCAGCATTTGGTAATCTTTTAATAATCTCTAAAGAAGTTGAATACTCTGGATCACCAGCTGTAACAAAAGTAATTAATGCTTTTTTATTAATCTTTTTTAAATCTAAAAATTTTTTTTCTATTCGACCAATTCTATTCATTACAATTTCACCCCAAGAGCTTCTGCTACTGTAAATACATCTTTATCTCCCCTACCACACATATTCATTACAATAATATGATTTTTCTCTAAATTAGGAGCAAGCTTCATAACAAAAGCTAAAGCATGAGAAGGCTCTAAAGCAGGTAAAATTCCTTCATATTTTGATGAAAACTGAAACGCCTCTATAGCTTCAGCATCATCAATTGACAAATATTCTACTCTTTCTACATCTTTCAAATAAGAATGTTCAGGACCTACCCCCGGATAATCTAAACCCGCAGAAATGGAATGTGCTTCTTTAATTTGTCCATCACTATCTTGAAGTAAATAAGTTCTATTCCCATGTAATATTCCAGGAGACCCTTTATTTAATGAAGCAGCATGTTCAGAAGTATTTATTCCTTTTCCGGCTGCCTCTATTCCATATAATTTTACAGATAAATCATCTAAAAAAGGGTAAAATAAACCCAATGCATTAGACCCTCCACCTATGCAAGCCACTAAACTATCAGGCAACTTTCCTTCAGCTTCCATAATTTGACTTTTGGTTTCTTCTCCAATTATTGATTGAAAATCTCTCACCAACATTGGATAAGGATGAGGTCCAGCCGCAGTTCCTATTATATAAAAAGTACTCTCTACATTTGATACCCAATCTCTTAAAGCCTCATTCATTGCATCCTTTAAAGACTTTGAACCTGATTCTACAGGAATAATTTCTGCCCCTAATAATTTCATTCTAAAAACATTAGGAGCTTGTCTATCTATATCCTTTGAACCCATATAAATAGTACAAGGTAGCCCAAATAAAGCACACACAGTTGCTGTGGCAACACCATGTTGACCTGCACCTGTTTCTGCTATAATTCTATTCTTTTTCATTCTTTTTGCTAATAAAATCTGACCAATGCAATTATTAATTTTATGAGCACCTGTATGATTCAATTCGTCTCTTTTAAAATATACTTTGGCTCCTCCTAATTTTTCAGTTATTCTTGAAGCATAATATAATGGGGAAGGCCTTCCTATGTAATGTTTATACCAATACATTAATTCTTTATTAAAAGATTTATCTTTTTTAGCTTTATTATATTCTTCTTCTAACTCTAAAATTAAAGGCATTAAAGTTTCAGCAACAAACCTTCCTCCATATATATCAAAAAAACCATCAATATTTGGACCACTTTTATATGTATTTAAAGTTTTTTTCATAACAAACCTTTAATTTAACTTTTCATATTTAAAATAAATGCTTCCATTGATTTTTTACTTTTTTTTCCTAAACTATACTCTATACCTGAGGAAACATCTATATACTTTGGTCTTAACATTTCTAAGGCTTTTTTTATATTTTTTGAGCTTAAACCACCAGACAATATCCATGGCTTAAATTTATCTATCCACACTTTATTATTTTTTATGATTTCCCAATCAAAGGATTTGCCTGTACCTCCATTATACTTCTTATCTGTATTTATTTTAGTATCAAATAAAAACATATCACAATAATCATTATACTTTTCCATAACACTAATATCTTTTTCTTCTAAAACTGGGATAGCTTTTATTATAGGTAACCTAAAAATATTTTTTATTTCTTTACATCTTAACGGAGATTCATTTCCATGTAGCTGAATCAAATCAATACCACATTTCACCCCTTCCTTTATATATTCATCAGAATTATCTAAAAACACCCCAACAAATTTTACTTTATTTTTAAATTTATCTATAATTTTTTTTGCATCTTTAAAATTTATATATCTCGGAGTATTTTTAACAAATATAAGGCCAATAAATGAAATTTTTAAATTTAATGCAGATTGAATATCTTTATTATTAATCAAACCACAAAATTTTATTTTTGGATAATTTGTCATATTAAATTTCTGAACAAATTTTATTTAAAGCTATTTTAGGCTCCTCTGCTTCAGTAATTGGTCTACCTATGACTAAAAAATCAGCTCCATCTTTAACAGCTTGAGAAGGAGTAACAATTCGTTTTTGATCATTAATATTATCACCTAAGGGCCTGATACCAGGAGTTACTAATAATATATCTTTACCTACATATTCTCTTATAATTTTTAATTCCTTAGCCGAACAAACTAATCCATCTAACCCTGCCCTTAACGCCAAGTCTGCCAAACGTTTAACTTGATTTTCTACAGAACCTGAAAAACCTATAGAAGAAAAATCAGATTTATCAATGCTAGTTAATACAGATACTCCCAAAATTAAAGGCTTTTTAATATTATTATTCATAGAAAAATTAGAAACTACATCTACAGAAGACTTTAACATATTATAACCGCCTGATAAGTGTACTGTCATCATATGTGGACATAATTTTAAAGAAGCATTTATAGCACCAGAAACAGTATTAGGTATGTCATGAAATTTTAAATCTAAAAATATTTTTGCCCCAGTTTGTAAAATTTTATTTACTCCTGCAGGCCCATGTGCACAAAAAAACTCTAATCCTAATTTTAAAGCGCCTACTTCAGGAATAGAATTAGATATAAATAATGCTCTATTCATGTCTATAGTATCTATGGCAACTATTATTTTTTTTTTAAAATCTTCCAATCTATTTCCTTTTTTATTATTCTAATTAGATTTTTTAAAAAATCTAAAAAATAATCCAATAAAAATACCTAAAGCTAAAGTAAAAATAACTAAAAAATATATAGGAATTTCTATTCTTTTATCTAACGGCCAAATACCCAAAGAAATATAATCAGAATTAGAAAAAGCAAATAATATAACTAAAACAAAAAATAATAAAATTATAAATCTAGAAAAAATATTCTTTAACATACAAATTATCCTAATAACTTAGGAATTAATTAAATCATTTAAATCCTTACCAGAACGGAAATATGGTTTTAACTTGCTACCCACTTCTACACTTTCCCCCGTTTTTGGGTTTCTAGCAATTCTTGGTATTCTATTTTTAATGGAAAAAGAACCAAAACCTCTTAATTCTACTCTTTTTCCCTCTGTTAAAGCATTTATAATTTCAGAAAAAATTATATTAACTGATTCTTCAGCTTCTTTATTAGTAAGATAAGAAAAATTTTCATTTATGTTTTCAATTAATTTACTTTTAAGCACTAATGACTCCTAATTAATATTAATATTAATATTAGAATGACAAAAGATATAAATTTATTCAATATTAAATACTATCTATTTTTTTGCATCCTCTTTTTTTTCTTTTTTCTGAGTTTTAGAAGTTTCTTTTTTAGTTTTAGTTGCTTTAGTATCAGCACTCTTACTCTTAACTTCTTTCTTACTCACATTTTCCTTATTGCTTTTTTTTGTAACTGCTTTTTTATCTTTTTCTTTTTTTACAGCTTTTTCTTCTAGTGCTGCACCTAATATATCTCCTAAAGAAGCCCCGGAATCAACAGAACCATAATCTTTTAATGCTTGTTTTTCTTCTTCTACTTGAATAGATTTTATTGATAAATTAACAATTCTATTCTTATTATCTACAGATGAAATTTTCGCATCTATTTTTTCATCTACCGCAAAACGATCAGTCCTCTGATCTACTCGCTCTTTTGCCAATTCAGATTTTTTAATAAATCCCTTTAAATTTTCTGCAATTTCTACTTCTAAACCACTATCACTAATTGATTTAATTACTGATGTAACTATCTTACCTTTTACTAAATCTTTGTTAGAACCAATAGGGTCTTTTGTTAATTGTTTAATACCTAAACTTACTCTTTCCTTTTCAATATCAATTTCTAACAATTTAGCCTTTATCCTATCTCCCTTTTTATAAGAAGATATGATTTCTTCACCATTTGAATTCCAATCCAAATCAGAAAGGTGAATTAAACCATCCATATCTCCTGGAAGTCCTATAAATAATCCAAATTCAGTAATAGACTTAACTTCTCCTTCTACTATTTCTCCAATCTTATAATTTTCTTTTAAATTTAGCCAAGGATTTGGTTTACACTGCTTCATACCCAAACTTATTCTTCTTTTTCCAGAATCCATCTCTAAAATCATTACTTCAACTTCCTCAGAAGTGGAAACAATTTTTCCTGGTTGCATATTCTTTTTAGTCCAACTCATCTCTGATACATGAACTAAACCCTCTATACCTGAATCTAATTCTACAAATGCTCCATAATCTGTAATATTAGTTACTCTTCCTAAAAACTTATCATTAACTTTAAACTTATCTTTAGCTAATTCCCATGGGTCTTCTTCTAATTGCTTCATACCCAAACTTATTCTTTGCGTTTCATTATTAAATTTTATAATTTGTACTTTTACTTTTTGTCCAATTGACAATGCCTCACTTGGGTGATTAATTCTTTTCCACGAAATATCAGTTACATGTAATAACCCATCTACTTCTCCTAAATCAACGAAAGCACCATAATCAGTAACATTTTTCACTATTCCTTCTAATACCTGACCTTCTTTCATTGTTGAAACTAATTCTGCCTTTGCCTCATTTCGATTTTCTTCTAATACAGATCTCCTAGAAACTACTATATTACCTCTTCTTTTATCCATTTTTAAAATATGAAATAATTGTGTACTACCAACCAAATGCTGATTGTCTCTAGTTGGCCTTACATCAACTTGACTTCCAGGTAAAAAGGCTATGGCCCCATCTAAATCTACAGAAAAACCGCCTTTTACTCTTCCAAATATAGTTCCAGAAACTTTTACTTTATCTTCTGTTGCCTTTTCTAATAATTCCCATGATTCTTCTCTTCTTGCTTTTTCTCTAGATAGAACTGCCTCACCATTTTTATTTTCAACCTTCTCAAGATAAACATCTATTTCATCACCCACGCTAGGTGTATTATCATTATCTTTATTTGAAAATTCTCTTATATGTATTCTTCCTTCTGCTTTGTAACCAACATCGATTATAGCCATGTCATTTTCAATTGAAATTATCTTTCCTTTTACAACTTTACCTTCTAATTTGTCTTCAGAATCAATATGTTTAGAAAATAATTCCGCAAAAGATTCTTCATTTGTATTTTCTTGTTTGTCTGTCATAATACAATTACCTTTACCAACTTTTATAGATGCTCCAATTTAAAAAAATCGGGTTAACGCTTTCCACATTCAAGCTAAATAATTAAAAGTCTCAAACCGCCAAAAAGCTTAATTCAAATAATTTTCTATATACTTCTTTGCTAATAAAAAAACTTCATTAGCATTTAAATCTGTGGTGTCTAGTAAGACAGCATCTGAAGCCGGGATCAAAGGTGAATGCTTTCTTTGGCTATCACGTTTATCGCGATTTCTTAAATCTTCCAAGACATTGCGCTTTATAGTACTTTGTCCCAAAGAAATCAACTCTTTCCATCTTCTTTCCGCCCTAACATCAAGAGATGCATCCACAAAGAACTTTATATTAGCATCTGGTAAAACAACAGTACCAATATCTCTACCATCTAATATTACACCGCTCATGTTTTCATGTTTTCTAAAAGCAAATTCTTTTTGATAATTTTTTAGTATTTGTCTAATCTCAATATAATTTGCAATTATGGATGCCATTTTCCCTACTTTATCATTTTTTAAATCCACATCTAAAACAGATATTTCTTCAAAATTAAAATTTTTAAATATTTTTTGTATTAAATTAATATCTTTATGATTTATTTTATCTTTTATTATAATATAAGCTACAACTCTATATAACTTACCTGTATCTAAATAAGCATATCTAAATTCTTTAGATAAAAATTTTGCTAAAGTACCCTTTCCGGATGCAGCTGTTCCATCTACTGCTATAATTGTATTTTTAATCATTTTTATCTTTTAACTCTTATATCTAGCCCTATAAAATTCATTTGTTCATAAAAATTTGGGTAAGACGTTAAAATAGATTTACATCCAATAACTTCAATTGGTTTCTTAGAAACTGTACCTAAAATTAAAAAAGACATCGCTATCCTATGATCATATTTACAATCTATGGATACTCCTCCTTCTATTTTATTTTTACTACCATGGATTATTAAATCATCACCTTTATTAACAGTTATAATACCGCATTTATTTAAACCATCCATAATAGCCTTAAATCTATCACTTTCCTTATATTTTAATTCTGATAAACCACAAAATATGCTTTTGCCATTAGTAGCTGCAGCTGCCATAGCTAAGATAGGATATTCATCTATCATTTTTGCAGAAAATTTATTTTTTAACTTTATTGGCTTAAGTTTTGAATAAGATACTATAATATCTGAAACTGGCTCATCATATTCATTTATCCTATAATTCTCTAATAATATATTAGCTCCCATTAACTTTAAGGCATCTAAAATTCCTGTCCTAAATATATTTACACCTACATTCATAATTTTAACTAAAGATTTTGAAACTATAGAAGCAGCTACAATAGCAAAAGCTGCTGAAGAAATATCTCCTGGAACTTTAACATCACGACATTTAAGAGAATTTCCACCTTTGATAAAAACTTTATTCTTTCCTTTAACAACACTATCAAATTTTATATCTGCACCAAAATATTTTAATAAATTTTCGCTATGATTTCTAGAAGTATAAGGTTCTATAACTTCTGTAACTCCTCTTGTATTTAAACTAGCTAATAAAATAGATGTCTTAATCTGCGCAGATGAAACCGGCGTTTCATATTTAATTGGAATTAAATTATTTTTTCCTTTAATAGTAATTGGTAATTTATTATTTAAAGTTAGAAACTCTACTCCCATTTTTTTTAAAGGAAATATCACTCTATCCATAGGTCTATTACTCAAAGAATTATCACCAATTAGTGTAACAGATATATTATTATTTGCTAAAGCCCCTATTAAAATTCTAGCTAAAGTACCGCTATTTCCACAATCTATTTCTTTTGCTGGTGTATCAAACCCTACTAAACCTACTCCATTAATAAGCCATTCTTTTTTATTATTCCTTCTAATTTTTACGCCTAAACGTTTTAAAGCTTTAATCATTCTTAAAACATCATCGGCTTCTAGTAAATTTGATATTCTACTTAAACCTACTGACAAAGAAGCAAATAACAACGACCTATGAGATATAGACTTATCTGGAGAAGCCACAATACTACCTTTTAAATTATTGACTTTAAAAGATACTAAATTATTTAAATTATATGTTTTCTTAGCCATATTTATTTACTTTGATATAAAAAAATTACAAAATAAAATATTATTTTAATTTCTTTTTTGACATCTATACAATAAAATGGCAAATGCATTCTGAATTTATTATAATTAAATGGAGTATTTTATATGACTAATAATAAATTGGGGAAAAAACATTCATGTCAATCTTGTGAAATAAAATTTTTTGATCTTAATAAAGAAATACCTATATGCCCAAAATGTGGGCAAGAAATTATTATAAAAATTAAACCAAGACTAGGAAGACCTCCACTCAAGAAAAATATTAATAAAGTTGCACCTGATGTAAAAAAAGAAAAATTAGTTGAAAAAACTAATAATGAAGAAGAAGTAGAAGTAAATGATGAAATGGAAGAAATTATTTCTCTTCAAGATATTGAAAATACAGAAGAAGAAATTAGCGAGACAGAAGAAGATATAAATATTATTTCAGAAGAAAATAATGAAGATAATCTTAACGAAATAACTGATATAAATATTAATGAAGAAAAAGAGGATAATTGATTTAAATAAATATAGGGGCCGTAGCTCAGTTGGGAGAGCGCATGGCTGGCAGTCATGAGGTCAGGGGTTCGACCCCCCTCGGCTCCACCAAAAAAACAAGTTATGCAGTTAATGCATATCTAGGTCAACAGTTAAATAGCTGATTTATATACTAATAATTAAACATTTATGCTAGTGTTCAGAAAATTTAGGGAGATTATTAATGAAGCTTAAAAAGCTAACATTAATATTTTTAGGAATTGTTTCTTTATCTATAGTTAGTATTATAGGTATTGAATGGTGGAATAATAATAAAACTATTGTTTCAACAGATAATGCTTATGTGAGATCTTCAATAACAACTATTTCTTCAAGAATATCTAGCTATATTGTAGAAGTTCCGGCTTTAACACATTCTTATGTTAAAAAAAATGATTTATTAGCAATATTAGATTCTGAACCATATAAAAATAAAGTAGATGCATTAAAAGCCACAGTTGAAGCTGCAAACGCAAAAATAGAAGCTGAATCTGCAATAATAGAATCATCGAATGCAAAAATAAATACAATAAATTCTGATTTTAACAATATTAATGCTAAAATGAATCTCGTAAATAGTGAAATTAATATTTATAATTCAAAAGCTAAGGCATTATTAAGTGAATTAGAATTAGCTGAACAAAATTTAAATAGAATGGAAAAACTTTTCGAGAAAAAATCAATTTCAAAAGTTAAATTAGATGAAGCAATAACAAAAGTTAAATCTACCTCACATAGATTGGATTCAGCTAAAGCAAAAACTAGTTCTATAAAAAATAAACTAGATGTTCTTTCAACAGAAAAAACTCGAATTGGATCACTAAAAAATGAATTAATTGCGGATGCTAAAAAATCAGAAGCAGATTTAAAAAAATCTAAAGCAAACCTAAAAAAAACTGAAGCACAATTAGAAGCAGCTATAGTAGATTTAAATTCTACAAATATATACTCTCCTATAGATGGAGTAGTAGCAAATAGAATTGCTGAACCAGGTATTTATGTAGAAGACGGTTGGCCGTTAATGGCTATAGTTCCTACACATGATATATGGATAATGGCAAATTACAAAGAAACTCAAGTAGAAAGAATAAAAGTAGGGCAAAAAGTTAAATTGTCTTTTGATGCTTTTAAAAAAAATCCTATTATAGGGGAAGTTCATTCTATTTCTCCAGCGTCTTCAGCATCATTTAGTTTATTACCTCCTCAAAATGCATCAGGAAATTTTGTCAAAGTAGTTCAAAGGGTGCCTGTTAAAATTACATTTGATATTCCAGAAAAGCTTTTTGGAAGAATAGTTCCAGGCCTTTCAGTATATGTGTCCATTGATACAAAATCAGACCCTGATTTAAAAGTAACTGATAAAAGCTTTTAGTATATTATTAATTTTAGTTTAATATTTTCCATTATAGAATTTCAAAAAAATGGGAATAAATAAAATTTTTAAATTTTCAAAAAAATCTAAGAATAGAATAGCTTTCTGGCTTATGACTTTTGGAATGTTCTTTAGCTTAATTAGTGTTCAAAACATTGGAGCAGCCTATAGACATATTCAAGGAGGTTTAGGAGCTGCACCAGATCAAGTCAGTTGGGTGGTAACCTCATTTTTAATAGCAGAAGTAATTATGCTCCCTTTATCTGGGTGGATTAGCAGGGCTATGTCTATAAAAACATTTTTTTTTATGTGTTCAATGGGCTTCACAATAGCTTCCATATTCTGTGGCTTAGCTTGGTCAATAGAATCAATGATATTTTTTAGAGTTTTTCAAGGTTTTTTTGGAGGTGGCATGATGCCTGCTATGTTTTCAGTAATGTTTACATTATACCCTCAAAAAGAGCAGCAAATAGTAGCTATTTTTACAGGTGTTGTTGCAACTTTTGCAGCTGCATTAGGACCACATATGGGAGGTTGGATCAGTGATGAAATTGGTTGGAGATTTGTATTTTTTATAACTATGCCATTCTCATTTATCATAGGTATAGCTGTATATAAATTAGCTGATTTTGATGAAAAAGAATATTTATGGGATAAAATTGATTTTATTGGAATAATATTAGCCGCACTATTTTTAGGAACTGGACTCGCTATACTAGAAGAAGGAAGAAGAGAATATTGGTTTGAATCTAATTTAATATGTATATTATTCACTATTTTTATAATAAGTTTCTTACTTTTTATTATAAGAGAATTAACAACTAAAAATCCTATAGTTAATATAAGAGTATTTTTAAATAAAAACTTCTTAGTATGCACTATTTTAGTTTTTGTATGGGGTTTTATTATATTTGCAACTCAATATATTTTACCCGTATATATTGCTCGCGTAAGAGAACTTGATGGAACCACTATTGCATCAATGGTGTATATAATGGGATTTTCTCAAGTAGCTTCTGGGTTTCTTGCTCTAATATTATTTAAATTTTTTAATAGAAGAACGGTAGCATTTATAGGTTTTTTAATGTTAGCCCTAGGTACTTGGATGCAGGGTTTTATGGTATCTGAAATAGGTCCTTATGAAATAATTTTACCTCAAATAATTAGAGGGCTTTCAGCACAATTAATATTCTTACCCCTGGTATTATTGGCATTAGGAGACCTAAAAGAAGATCAAATTAAAAATGCAAGTGGATTATATTCTTTAATGGGCAGGTTGGGTTCAGCAATAGGTATAGCGCTATCAAATACCCTTTTTGAATACAAAATAACTACAAATTATGAAGCTATTGCAAATCTTTCATCCCAAGCAATTAGCAAATCAGAAATTATATTAGATAAAATCAAACACCTTATACCTCAATATCTAGATAATTCCCCAGAAAATCTAAAAATGCTAATGCAAATTTTACATAAACTAGCAATTAATGAAGCAAGTGCAATCGCTTTTAATCAAATTATGCTACTTTTAGGAATTTTAGCAGTATTATCTGCTCCTTTAATATATTTAGTGAGAGGGTTGAAAAAAAAATAAAAAAAAGCCGGCTTAAAGCCGGCCCTTTTTAAAAACAGAAACCTATACTAAATTTCTGCACAAGCGTAACAATTAATTTCTAATCCAACTGCTACTTCTTTAACTATTGGTGATTTCCACATAATAAATTCCTCTATTTTTAAATTTAAAAACATCCTATATAAACATTTAAACAAGAAATATTAAACCTATATGTTTAATTGGTAAAACCTATAACTAAATATCTATTATCCTATTCCAATGATTCTAATATTGGAGGAACATCATTAATTTTAGGCAGTTTTATATTTTTACCTGTTTCTTCTAAACAAGATATAAAAGATTTATATGGTTCTACTCGATAATACTGAGAAGGAATCAAAGAAATAATACTTCTAACTGGAAGATTGGTTTTATATAAATTAACATCAAAATCTAATTTTTCTCCACCTAGTCTAGCTGCTAAAGCAGGAACTAAAGCTACACCTCTTCCTGATTGAACCATGGAAAGTGCTACTTCATACGTTCTTGTTTTTGCAAAAACTTTAGAATTAGGAAGAACATTTAAAAACCATTCTTCAATTCTCTTTTTATGTTGGTTGCCAAATTCAAATTGTATAAAATTATTTAAAGTATCTTTGTGCTCAAAGTTTTTAAGATCATCTAAATTTTTTATTTTTTCTAAAGAAATATTTTTTGGAACAGCCAATACATAAGGATCCTCAAATAAATCGGTTTTCTTAAAAGACACAATACTCTTAGCAATTGAATCTTCTGCTAATACTGCTACTGATAACTGTCTTCCATACAACAAGTCTATAGCTTCTGCTGGTGCTACTTCTAAAATATTTAATTCAATATCTGGAAACTTTTCTGAAAGACTACCAGCTGCTTTAGGCAACAAATTTCTTGCGACAGAAGATAACAAACCTACAGAAATTAATCCTTTTTGCCCTGAACCAAATTGTCTAAGACCTACCATAGTTTCTTCTACACCTGAAAGTAAAATTTCAGCTCTTCTTTGTAAATAAGTACCTGCCTCCGTTAAACTCATTTTGCTTCTTCCTCTTTTAAAAAGCAAAGAACCAACTTCATCTTCCAGCTTAGAAATCTGTTGAGAAAGAGACGGTTGAGCTAATCCTAAAATTTTACTAGCTTTTGTAAAAGACGAAGCCTGAGCAACTGTCCAAAATATTTTTAACTGATGAAGAGTTATTCCTAATGATTCATTCCTCATAATTATAATCTCCATAATAATTATAAACACATTATATCAAAAATAAAAAAAAATGATGACTTATTTTAAAAATAATAATAGTTATTAGCGCTTATCGTATTTTATACTAATTTTTGGGGAAGTATATTGAAAAAAAACAATTTAGGAAACACTGAATTAATGGTATCAGAGATATGTCTGGGAACAATGACATGGGGACAACAAAATTCAGAAAAAGAAGCACATGAACAATTAGACTATGCCATAGAAAATGGTATTAATTTTTTAGATACAGCTGAAATGTATTCTGTGCCTCCCAAAGAAGAAACATATGGATTAACAGAAAAATACATAGGAACATGGTTAAAACAACAAAAAAGAGAAAATATTATTATTGCTACAAAAATTGCAGGAAGAACCTCAAATGTTCCTTCAGGGCCTCCAGGGCTTAACTGGATACGTAAAGGCCCAAGATTAAGTAAGGAACATATATTTGAAGCTATACATGGAAGTTTAAAAAGACTTCAAACTGAATATATTGATTTATACCAATTACATTGGCCAGAAAGAAATGTAAATAATTTTGGAAATCTTAATTATAAACACTCACCAAGAGAAGATGACATTGATATAGAAATAACTTTAGAAGCACTATCAGAAGCAGTAGATAAAAAACTTATAGGATATATTGGATTATCTAACGAAACTCCTTGGGGTGTAATGAAATTTCTTTCTGCATCAGAAAAATTGAATCTTCCTAAAGTAGTTTCCATTCAAAACCCTTATAATCTCTTAAATAGATCTTTTGAAGCTGGTTTATCTGAAATTGCAATAAATGAAAATGTTGGATTACTTCCGTACTCGCCTCTCGCTGGTGGAGTTCTATCAGGAAAATATCTAAATGGGAATATGCCAAAAAATGCAAGAATGACTCTTTTTGAAAGAATGTCTAGGTATTCTGGAACCCATGCCGAAAAAGCTGTCATAGAATATAAAAAAGTATCAGATAAATATGGTTTAAATTTAACCCAAATGGCATTAAATTTTGTTACCAAACAAAACTTTGTTACTTCAAATATAATAGGAGCTACTAACATAGAACAACTAAAAGAAAATATAGAATCTATTAATTGTATGCTTACCGAAGAAATAATAGATGAAATAAATAAAGTACATAAAATATATACCTATCCTTGCCCTTAATTTTTTTCTTAAAATCTAATAAATAAGATACATTATAATCTTATTCTATAACTTCATCTCTTATACCTTTAAACTCTGCAAGTTTTCCTCTTCTATTTACCCCCCACTTATATTGTTCTGGCCACATTTTAAATTCCGGGTCAGCTTCTAAGGCTTGTGCAGCGTGTAAAGCCCAAAAGGGATTATACATTAATTCTCTTCCTATAGCTATGAGATCAGCTTTCTCTTCTTGTAAGATTTCTTCTGCTTGTTTTGGGTCTACTATAACCCCTACTGCCATTGTTTTTATACCTGCATCTTTTTTAATTTTTTCAGCATATGGTACCTGAAAACCAGGTCCTCTCGCTAAATTATTTTTTAAAGGTTTACCAGATTTATTAACTCTAAACAAAGGAGCTCCTGAAATACCTCCAGCAGAGCAATCTACAACATCTACCCCATGCTCTTCTAACTTTTTAGCTAAAATAACTGAGTCATCTATTTCCCATCCATTTTCTAATCCATCTACTGCAGATATTCTACAAAATAAAGGCATATCTTCAGGTATAACTTTTCTCACAGCATCTACCACTTTAATTAATAACTTCATTCGCCCATATATATCACCACCATATTCATCATTTCTTTTATTAGCTATAGGCGATAAAAAACTATGTAATAAATATCCATGTGCAGAATGAATTTCTATAACTTTAAACCCTGCTTTAACTGCTCTAGCGGCAGCTCTAGAAAAAGCGTTAACTACATCATTAATATCATTTTCATCCATAGCTTTAGGAACCACCCATCCTTCTGCAACTGGAATATCTGAAGGAGCTATGATTGCCCAAGGAGGATTCCCTGCTTTAATATCTTCTTCATCCAACGGTAAACCTCCGTTCCATGGTGTTTTAGTTCCCGCTTTTCTTCCAGCATGTGCCAATTGAAAGCCTGGTACACAGCCCATCTTTTCAATAAAAGAAGTAATTGGTTTTAAAGCGTCTGCTTGTTCATCTGTCCATATTCCCAAACAACCCGGAGTGATCCTACCCCTAGCCTCTACTGCTGTTGCCTCTGCAAAAACTAATCCTGTTTTTCCTCTAGCAAATGTACTGAGATGAGCAAATTGCCAATCCGAAGCTACACCATTATTTGCTGAATACATACATAATGGAGACAAAACTATTCTATTAGGAATAGTAACCCCTCTAATTTTTATAGAACTAAAAAGTTTAGTTTCTGCTGACATATCTCTCTCCATTAATTAAAAGAATATTATAATCTCTAAATAAAATAATTTACAATAATAATAATTTTTATTTACTAATGAGCCTCATCCCAATTATCTCCGATGCCCACTTCTACTTCTAAAGGAATCTGCATATTAAAAGCTGGTTTAGGAGCTCCAATCATTATCTCTTTTATTAAGGGTATTAATATGTCTATATCAGAATTATCACATTCAAATACTAGCTCATCATGGACTTGAAGTATTAGATTTGCATTTATAGATTTTTCTATTAATTTATTATTAATATAGTTCATAGATCTTTTTATTATATCAGCTGCCGCTCCCTGTATAGGAGCATTTATAGCTTGCCTTTCAGCGCCTGCTCTCCTCATAGGGTTTTTATCATTAATGCCTGGAATAAAACATTTCCTACCAAAAACAGTTTGGACATAACCTTTGCTTCTAGCAAAAGCATGCGTATCTTCCATATATTTTTTTATTCCAGGATATTGAACAAAATATGAATCTATATATTCCTTAGCTTCTGTTCGAGAAATATTTAATTGTTTAGCTAAACCAAACGCACTTTGACCATATATTATTCCAAAATTTATAGCTTTAGCATTTCGTCTCATCTCATCTGTAACGTTTTCTTGTGAAATTTGAAAAACTTGAGATGCAGTCAATCTATGGATATCAATACCATTTTTAAAAGCATCAATTAGACTCTTAATATTTGCAACTTCAGCTAATATCCTTAATTCTATTTGAGAATAATCAAAAGCTATAATTTTTTTACCTTTAGAAGAAATAAATGCTTTTCTAATAGCTCTACCATCTTCACTTTTTATAGGTATATTTTGTAGATTGGGATTACTTGAGGAAAATCTTCCAGTCATTGCTCCAGTCATTTGAAAATTAGTATGAACTCTATTTGTTGAAGTATTTATTTGATTTACTAAAGCATCACTATAAGTGCTCTTTAATTTCTGTAATGCTCTCCAATCAAGTATTATTTCACACAATTTATTTCCCTCACTACTAAACTTTTCCAACACCTCAGCGGAAGTAGAATAAAGACCTGATTTACCTTTCTTTCCTCCTTTCAAGCCTAATTTAGAAAATAATATTTCACCTAATTGTTTTGGAGAAGAAATATTAAATTCTGCACCTGATAACAAATATATTTCATTTTGAAGAGGAAGCATTTTTTTAAAAAATATATCACTTAAATTATTTAAATAATTAGCATCAATACCTACACCGCTTCTTTCCATTTTAGACACAACTATTGGAAGCGATCTTTCTACTGTTTCGTAAAAAGCCATCATTTTTTCTTCAAATAACCTCTTTTTAAAATACATATACAATTGAAAAGTTATATCTGCATCTTGAGCACTATATTTTAAAGCCTCATCTATTGGCACATAATCAAATGTTATTTGATCTTTACCCTTACCTGTAACATCAGAATAACTTATTGGATTTATATTAAGATGATTTTTAGCCAGAGAATCCATGCCATGTCCCATAAGTTTCCCAGCATCTAAACAAAAAGACATTAACATGGTATCATGGATAGGACTTACATTAATATTACTTGTATTAAATAATATATTTAAATCGTACTTAATATTTTGACCTATTTTTATTATACTAAGATCTTCAAGTATAGGTTTTAATATCTTTATCACTTTTTCTATATTTATCTGTTTTTTTTCTCTTACCGTTTTTTGTTCAATAATAGTTTTATGGTTAATAGGAATATAAACTGCTACTCCTATATCTATAGCTAAAGATATTCCAACTAATTCAGCGGACATAGAATCAATAGATGTTGTTTCTGTATCAATTGCTACAATACCTCTTTCATATATTTTTCCAACGAAATCAGACAATATCTTTTCTTCTCTAATTAATTGATAATTATCTTGCTTAGAAATGATCGTATCTTTATTTTGATTTTCCTCTGTTAATGCTATATAAGCTGTCCCATTTTCTTTAAAATCATCTATATTAGGCAACCTGCTAATTAAACTATTAAAACCTTGCTTGGTTAGAAAATCTTTTAATTTTTTTAGATCAATATCTTTTCTTTTAAAGCTCTTAAAATCTTCAATATTTTTTACTTCATCGTCTAATTTTACTAATTTCATACTAATTCTAGCTAAATCAGCATAATTTATTAAATTATCTCTTCTTTTAGGCTGCTTTATTTCTTCCGCTTTATTTAATAAAGATTCTAGATCTCCATACTTATTAATTAATTCTGCAGCAGTCTTAATGCCTATACCAGGGACTCCAGGAATATTATCCGTACTATCTCCTGCTAAAGCTTGTACATCTACTACCTTATTAGGATAAACACCAAATTTTTTTAACACTTCTTCTTTACCAATATTTATCATTTTTAGAGGATCTATCATTTTAATATTATCATTAACCAACTGCATCAGATCCTTATCAGAAGAAATAATATCTACTAAGCATCCGCTACTTTCCGCTTGGCGAGCGTAAGTTGCTATAATATCATCTGCTTCATAACCTTTAAGCTCTATATATGAAATATTAAATGCTTTAGTTGCTTCCCTAATTAGAGAAAATTGAGGAATTAAGTCTTCAGGAGCCTCAGATCTATTGGCTTTATATTCTGAATAAATATCATTTCTAAATGACTTAGAACCCGCGTCAAATATTACCGCTAAATGATCTGTCTTGGTCTCAGCTATCAATCTCCAAATCATATTGCAATAACCCATTACAGCATTTATTGGTGTACCATCTTTTCGAGTAAGCGGGGGTAAAGCATAATACGCTCTAAAGATAAAACCCGAACCATCAACAAGAGTAAGTGAGCTATTATTATCTTTTTTGTTTATCTCTGAATTCATATTCTTTATGCCCTATGACATATTTTACCATACTTTATTCATATTACTATAATAGTATTATTGAGTTTAAAAATTTTCTTGC
>TARA_B100000686_G_scaffold355023_1_pt1 | contig 25507 bp, 23 predicted proteins | sample TARA_B100000686 | Tara Oceans TARA_B100000686 (sample SAMEA2622733) | marine metagenome | biome: marine biome (ENVO:00000447); feature: marine epipelagic mixed layer (ENVO:xxxxxxxxx); material: "saline water (ENVO:00002010), including plankton (ENVO:xxxxxxxx)" | depth 150 m | reverse complement strand
AAGAAGAAGAAGAAGAAAAAGAAGAATAATAATCTATAACTTTTTTAGCATTTTATAATGAAAAATTTTTTTTTATACTTTTTAATTTTCTTTAGCTTAAAATTATCTTCGCAAGTAACTCAAGATTACTATCTAAATCCTGATGTTGAATATGATAAAAATATTCCAACACCAGAAAGTATTCTTGGACACGAAGTTGGTGAATGGCATGTAAGTCATGACAAATTGATTCAATATATGAATCTTTTAGCTCTAAATTCAGATCGAATAACAATTGAAAATAGAGGAAGAACATTTGAGGGAAGGCCTATTATACTTTTAAAAATTACCGATCCTGAAAATCATCTAAAAATTGACTCCATAAGAAAAACTCATATCAAACTTTCAGAACCTGGAAGTGAAAATATAAATATCTCTGAATTGCCAATTATAGTATATCAAGGTTTTTCAATTCATGGCAATGAGCCAAGTGGAGCAAATGCTGGAATTTTGATAGCATACCATCTAGCTGCTAGTAATGATTCTATGACAAAGCAAGTTTTAAAAAACATGGTTATATTATTTGATCCCAGTTATAATCCTGATGGACTTCAACGATTTTCTCAATGGGCGAACAGTAACAGGAATATGTTATTAAATCCCGATAGTCAAGATCGAGAATATAATGAAAATTGGCCCAGAGGAAGGACAAACCACTATTGGTTTGATCTAAATAGAGATTGGCTTCCTGTTCAATTACCTGAATCAAGAGCAAGGATTAAGACCTTCACTGAGTGGCTTCCAAATATTTTAACAGATCATCACGAAATGGGTACTAATTCAAGTTTCTTTTTTCAACCTGGAATTAAATCTAGAGTTCACCCGTTAACGCCAATTATGAATCAAAAATTAACAAAAAAAATAGGAGCTTATCATGCTGAAGCACTAAATATAATTGGATCATTATATTATTCCGAAGAAAATTTTGATGATTTTTACTATGGAAAAGGTTCAACTTACCCAGATGTGAATGGTGGTATCGGAATTTTGTTTGAACAAGCTAGCTCAAGAGGGCATATACAAGAAAGTGAAAATGGTATACTTACATTTCCATTTACAATAAGGAACCAACTTACTGCTGCATTTTCAACTATTAAAGCTGCATTTGAAATGAGAATAGAAATATTAACATATTTCAGGAAGTTTTACGATGATGCTAGAATATTAGCAAATAAAGAAAAGTCAAAATCTATTATTTTTGGAGCTCCTAAGGATCCTACTACTACTTTTCATCTAGCTGAAATATTAAATTTACATGATATTGGGTTTAATAAACTCAAAAAGTCAGTTAATCGAAATGGATTTAAATATTCCCCAGAGAATAGCTATGTTATTCCATTAAATCAAAAAAAATATAGACTAATACATGCTATGTTCGATAAACAAACTAAGTTTAAAGACAGTCTGTTTTATGATATTTCAGCTTGGACATTTCCTCTTGCATTTAATGTAAATTATAATTTTGAAAACTCTTTAGGGGTTTTAGGTGAAAAGGTTTTAAAACTAAACTTTCCAGAAGGTGTTTTAGATCAAAAAAGTGAATATGCATACTTATTTCAAGGAAATAGCTACTATACTCCTAGAGCCATTTATTCCCTCATGGAAAAAGGAATTCGAATAAAAATAAGTTTAAAACCATTTAAATTAAATGATATTTCATTTGATTATGGAACATATTTAATTCAAGTAAAAAATCAAAAATTAAATAGCGATGAACTATTTAACAAGATTAAAAATATTGCAAAAAATAATGGCATAAATATCTACGGCGTTTCAACTGGATTAACTGAAGGAATTGATTTAGGGTCTCGAGAATTTAAAACATTACATAAACCTAAAATTGCATTAGTAGTTGGAGATGGGGTTAGAAGTTATGATGCTGGCGAAATATGGCATCTTTTTGATACTAAATATGAAATACCTATAACTAAAATAGATGTTAGAAATATAAATAGATTTGATTTATCTAAGTACTCTCATATAATACTTCCAAGTTATACTGGAAATAAAATAAACACAAATAAAATAAAAAATTACTTGCAAAATGGGGGAAATTTAATCGCATATAGATCATCAATTGAATGGTTAGATAAAAATGAATTAGTAAAGGTTGATTTTATAAAAAATGAATTAAAATCACCAAATATTAATTTTGATCAAAGGTCTGCTCATTTTGGAGCTCAACTTATTAGTGGTTCCATTTTTAATACTAAATTAGACAGAAGTCATCCAATAAATTTTGGCATAAATAACTCTTCGATTCCTTTTTTTAGAAATTCCACAATATTCTTATCACCAGAAGTTAAGAGCTTCAATAATCCTATTGAGTATTCAGAGAAACCTTTAATGAGTGGGTATATTTCAAATAAAAATTACAAAATTTTGAAAAAAAGTGTGCCATTTAAGATTAAGAAAGTTGGTAAAGGTTCAGTAATTATGTTCACAGATAATACTCAGTTTAGGGCTTTTTGGTATGGAACTAATAGATTACTAGCTAACTCAATTTTTAATATTGATTTTATGTAAAATCTTTTATCTAGGTAGCAATATATTAATTAAATAATTTTTTTCATCGAAGTCATTGACTCTCTAAGATCAAAGCCAATAATCTCGATTGGATGAAAACGAATCATTTCATTTATAGCTATTAACTTTTGATTATCAACACCGTTTTTCCCATATTTAAATGGTTTCCCAATAAATTCAGAAGAAATTTTCTTCATAAAATCATTTAATAGAGGTTTTGCAGCATGATCAAACAGATAACAACCATATTCTGCCGTATCTGAAATTATTCGATTCATTTCATATAGTTTTTTTCTTGCTATTAAATTCGCAATAAGAGGTGCTTCATGAAGAGATTCATAATAAGCTGATTCCTCTTTTATGCCTGCTGCAACCATCGTTTCAAATGCTAACTCAACTCCAGCTTTTACAAACGCTACCATTAATAAACCATTGTCAAAAAATTCTTGTTCCTCAATATCTGATTTAGCTGCGGATGTTTTTTCAAAAGCTGTTTTAGAAGTCTCTAATCTCCATTTGAGAAGATTTTTATCATTATTTTTCCAATCATCCATCATCGTTCTTGAGAAAGAACCTGATATTATATCATCCATATGTTTATTAAATAATGGGTTTAATATTAATTTTAGCTCTTCTGATAATTCAAAAGCTATAATTTTTGATGGGTTTGATAATCTATCCATCATATTGGTTATACCTCCATGTTTTAATGCTTCAGTAATTGTTTCCCAACCAAATTGAACAAGTTTAGATGCATATGCTGGATGAATTCCTTCAGAAATCATTTTATCAAAACATAAAATAGAACCAGTTTGCAAAACACCACATAAAATAGTTTGTTCACCCATTAAATCAGATTTAACTTCTGCCACAAAAGATGACTCTAAGACTCCGGCTCTGTGTCCTCCAGTTGCAAAAGCATATGCTTTTGCTTGCTCTAAACCATTTCCATTTGGATTATTTTCAGGATGAACAGCAATTAGTGTAGGAACTCCAAATCCTCTTTTATACTCTTCACGCAATTCCGTTCCAGGACATTTTGGGGCAACCATTATAACTGTTAGGTCTTTTCTTATTTCCATACCTTCTTCAACAATATTAAAACCATGTGAATAAGAAATAGTTGAATTTTTCTTCATAAACGGCATAATAGACTTAATTACAGAAGTGTGGTTTTTGTCAGGAGTTAAATTTATAACTAGGTCTGCTTCAGGAATCATTTCATCATAATTACCAATTATAAAATTATTTTTTGAGGCATTAACAAATGAATCACGTTTTTCATCAATAGCAGATTGTCTTAATGCATAAGATATATTTAAACCAGAATCTCTCATATTAAGTCCTTGATTTAAACCCTGTGCACCACAACCTACAATAACAATGTTTTTGTCTTTCAATACATTTATCCCTTTAGAAAACTCGGATAAATCCATAAAACGACATTTTCCAAGTTGTTGAAGCTGATCCCTTAAACACAACTTATTAAAATAGTTCGACATAATATTTTATTTATTTTTTTTCTTAAAAGTATTAAGTATTTCTGAAATACCCATTTTTGATTTAGTTACAGAAATTCTACCAGACCTTACAAATTGAAGCAATCCATATTCCACAAGATTTTTTCTTAACTCTTCAGTTTCATTTCTAAAACCTGTCTTTTCTATAACAAAAAATTCAGGAGAAACTGTCACAATATTGGCATTACTTTTTTTAATAATATTTTGAACCTGTCTTCTTTCAAATAATGCACTAGATTTAACTTTGTAAAGAGCAGATTCCTGAAAAATAGTTTCAGCATCTGTATGAAAAAAAGCTTTAATCACATCAACCTGTTTTTCAATTTGCAATATTATTTTTTTAATTTGATTAGGATTCATTTTAACAACTATGATAAATCGAAAAACATCTTCAATTTCAGAAACTGAAGTTGAGAAGCTTTCAATATTAATATGTCTTTTTAAAAAAATTGCTGATATTCGGTTTAATAAACCAACATTGTTCTCTGAATAAATCGATATAGTGTATGTTGTTTTTTTATTCATAATTTATGACAATCTTATATCTGAAACAGATGCTCCAGAAGGAATCATTGGAAAAACATTATCTTCTTTTTCAACACAAATCTCTAAAAAATATGGTTCTTTTGATTTAACCATATTTTTTACAGCCTTCTTTAATTCAGATCTCTTAGTTACTCTATCAGCTTTTATGTTATATCCATTTGCTATTTTAACAAAATCAGGATTAACCATTTCTGTTGAAGCATATCTCTTTTCAAAAAACATTTGTTGCCATTGTCTAACCATACCTAAAAAGTCATTGTTTAGAACAACTATTTTAACAGCTACTTTCGTTTGAAAAATAGTACCTAATTCTTGAATAGTCATTTGATACCCTCCATCTCCAATTATAGCTATAACTTGACGTTCTGGGGCCCCCATTTTTGCTCCTATAGCTGCTGGAAGCGCAAAACCCATTGTGCCTAATCCACCTGAGGTAATATTACTTTTTGATTTAATAAATTTAGCATATCTGCATGCAACCATCTGATGTTGTCCTACATCTGTTACTATTACAGCATCTCCTTTTGTGTAATTATTTATTGCCTTTATTGACTCACCCATTGTTAAACCCTCTTTTTTTGGGAATAAATCTTTATTAATTACTCGTTTTATTTCAATATCCATTAAAGAATCAAAACGATTTATCCAATTAGTATAATCTTTTTTAACAATTAGTGGTATTAATATTTTTAAACTTAATTTACAATCTCCTAAAACAGCAATATCTACGTTTACATTCTTATTTACTTCAGCTGGATCAATTTCAAAATGAATAATTTTTGCTTGTTTAGCATAAGTATTTAAATCTCCAGTTACACGATCATCAAAACGCATACCTATAGCAATAAGAACATCGCATTCATTAGTTAATTTGTTAGGGCCATAATTTCCATGCATACCAAGCATTCCTTTATTCAATGGATGATCAGAAGGTATTGCTGATAGACCTAAAATAGTCCAAGCAGCAGGAATACCAGATGATTCAATAAATTTCTTTAGTTCCTTTTCTGCATTACCTAAAATAACACCCTGACCCCAAATAATCATTGGTTTCTTTGCTCCATTAATTATGTCTGCAGCTTTTTGAATAACTTCTAACTTTAAATCTGGAATTGGCTTATAGCTTCTAATTCCTTTACAAAAATTATATGAAAAATTAAATTCTTGAAATTGTGCGTTTTTTGTAATATCAATTAGAACCGGTCCAGGTCTACCAGATTTTGAAATATAAAATGCTTTTGCAATTGTTTGTGGTATTTCATCTGCCTTTGTAATTTGATAATTCCATTTTGTAACTGGTATTGAAATACCAATTATATCAGTTTCTTGAAAAGCATCTGAACCTAACAAATGTTCAGCTACTTGACCTGTAATGCAAACAACTGGTGTAGAATCAATCTGAGCATCAGCAATTCCAGTTACTAAATTTGTAGCTCCTGGACCTGAAGTTGCTATAGCAACTCCCACTTTGCCAGAAGTTCTTGCATAACCTTGAGCTGCATGTATAGCTCCTTGTTCATGTCTAGTTAAAATATGATTTAATTTATCTTTAAATTTATATAATTCATCATATACTGGCATAATTGCACCACCTGGATATCCGTATATTAAATCGACACCCTCTGCTAACAAACAATGTATTAAAGCCTCAGCTCCAGAAATTTTAATTGACTTATTATTCTTTTTCATAAATTAATTCTCATCAGTTACACATCCATTTGATGCATTTGAAACACATTTAATGTATTTATATAATACACCTTTTGAAAATTTGTATTTTGGCTTAATCCATTTTAATTTTCTTTCTTTCAATACCTTTTCAGTTAAATCAACATTAATAGAATTAGTTTTAATGTCTATAGTAATTTGATCTCCATCTTCAATAAAAGCTATTGGACCACCTTCTTGAGCTTCAGGAACTATATGACCTACAACAAAACCATGAGTTCCACCTGAAAAACGTCCATCAGTTATTAAAGCAACAGATTTTCCCAAACCAACACCCATAATTGCAGCAGTAGGCTTAAGCATTTCTGGCATTCCTGGACCACCTTTTGGTCCTTCATATCTTATTACAACAATATCTCCATTTTTAACTTTTCCCTTGGATATTCCTTTATTTGCATCAAACTCACTATCAAAAACTTTAGCTGGGCCTTTAAAAATAAGCCCTTCCTTACCAGTTATTTTTGCAACAGAACCTCCTGGAGCTAAATTTCCCTTTAAAATTTGAATATGTCCACTTGATTTAATAGGGCTTGAAATCGGATATATAACATCTTGTTTGTTATTTATTGGAGCAATATTTTTAAGGTTTTCAGATATAGTTTTTCCCGTTACAGTTAAACAGTCTCCATTTAACATATTATTTTCTAACATAAATTTAAGAACAGAAGGTATACCCCCAATATTGTGAAGATCTTTCATTAAATACTTTCCACTAGGTTTTAAATCAGCTAAATATGGAGTTCTATTACTAATATTTTGGAAATCATCAATACTTAAACCTATATTGGCTGCTTTTGCAATGGCTAAAAAGTGTAATACTGAATTTGTAGATCCTCCAAGCACACAAATTAATCTAAGGGCATTATATATAGATTCTTTTGTAATAATATCCAATGGTTTAATGTCTTTTTCTAAAAGGTTTAACATAGCATTACCTATTAGTTTACACTCAGATATTTTTTCTTTACTAATAGCTGGATTAGATGAATTAAAAGGTAAAGTCATCCCAAGGGCTTCTATCGCAGAAGCCATTGTGTTTGCTGTATACATTCCACCACAAGCACCTGGGCCAGGACATGCTTTTCTAATAACACTTTTATATTCTTGATCATCAATTAAACCTGACACCTTTTCTCCCCAAGCTTCAAAAGCTGAAACAACATCTAATTCTTTGCCATTATGACAACCTGATGCAATTGTCCCACCATAAACCAAAATAGATGGGCGGTTTAATCTTATCATAGCCATTAAGGCTCCAGGCATATTTTTATCACAACCAACAACAGTAGCTAAGGCATCATATGACATAGCTTGAACAACCGTTTCAATAGAGTCAGCAATTATATCTCTAGATGGAAGTGAAAATCTCATTCCGGGAGTTCCCATAGAAATACCGTCACTTACTCCAATTGTATTAAAGATTAAACCAATCATGTTTTGATTTTCTATACCTGATTTGACATGTACAGATAATTCATTTAAGTGCATATTACAAGGATTCCCCTCATATCCAGTACTAGCTATACCAATTAAAGGCTTTTTTAAATCATCTTCAGTCATTCCAATTGCATGCAACATAGCTTGCGCTGCCGGTTGAGATGAGTCTTGGGTAACTGTTCTACTATATTTATTTATTACCATCTAAAAAAAATATATGAACGAAAATAATATTATCAAGAATTCAGTAAATAGAGTTGAGATAATAAGATACTATGGTCAACTAAAGATTTTTTTATTTAAGTGTTTGTTTTTCAGATATTTAAATAATTTAAAAGTTATGATTCAAATTAATTAAAATTCAATTTTTTAATAAAATATTTAAAAATCTCATCTTTGTTCAATAAAAGTCTGACTTAAAAAATAAATAATGAAAGAAAAACATGTGAGTGAAGCAATTGAATTTAGAAGATCAGTAAGAATCTATGATAATTCCAAGCAGATTGAATCAACAAAAGTTAAACAATGTATCTATCAATCTACCTTATCACCATCAAGTAGCAACATGCAATTGTGGGAATTTCACCATATTGTTTCAAATAAAAAAAAAAGAAATAATTAAAAATTGTTTCAACCAATCAGCTGCCAAGACTGCAAAGCAATTTGTAATAATAGTCGTAAGAAAAGATTTATGGAAAAAGAGGCTGAAATCCAATATTGATTACATAAAACTAAATTTAAACAAAAATAATATTGATGAAAGATATTATAAAAAAGCTTTAAAATATTATAAAAATATAGTTCCAATCGTTTACAACGACTTTTATGGATTAATTGGTTTTATAAAAAAAATATCTTCTTATTTCTTTGGATTATTTAGTCCCATATACCGCGAGGTTTCATCTACAGATATAAGAATAGTTTCACAAAAAAGTGCCGCTTTAGCAGCTCAATCGTTTATGATTAGTATGTCTGGGATTGGATATGACACATGTCCTATGGAGGGCTTTGATTCCTTAAGAATTAAAAAAAACTTAAATCTTCCTAGTAATACTGAGATTAGTATGATAATAGCATGCGGGATTAGGCATAAAAAAGGTATTTTTGGATCTAGATTTAGAGTTCCAATGGATGAAGTATACTCTTTTCATTAAAGTATAAATCTAACAGTTTTACCTGTAGAAAATTGGGCAAGCTGTGATTGAGCTTTATTTGAAAGCTGAAAAACTCTAGGGTAGCCTCCTGTTACTTGGCCATCTCTCATAGCAATAATTAAATCTCCTTTAGGAGTTAATTGAACTGTTCCTGGTAATACTGAACTGCTATGCAATTTGAAATTATTTTCAGGTAAATTTCCACTTAAACGATAGCCCATTCTATTATTTGATCCAATCTTAAATTGATTATTTATAAGCAAATCTTTTATTTTATTATCCAGATTGTTCCAAAATGGTCCTTGGAACACTTTAAGTATACCTTTAGATTTTAAACTCTTTAGTTTTGAAAATTTATTCTGTCTTTTAGGAGTAAACTTTTTATTCATTAATGAAATTTTATCCCCTTTAATTATTTTTCCATTTTCAGTAATTGGAATGTATTGAGATGTACTTTTATAAATCTTTTTTCGGCTTATTCCACCACTAAAACCTATATAGGATCTTACTCCATTTAATGCTGAACCTATCTTTAAAACATCACCTAAATCGCAAAAGAAAGGGGTATCATATTTAATTTCTTCATCATTTTTATATATTGGCATTTTAGCTCCGCATATTGCGACCCAAGAAGGTCCTTCAAACAAAATAGTTGGGCCTTTCAAAGTACATTCCAAAACTGATACATCATCATCACAATTAGATAAAATTTTATTAACTCTATTGAAAGCATATTTATCCATTGGACCAGAAACAGGAAAACCTAGTCTTCTGAATCCATATCTACCTTTATCTTGAATAGAAGTATAAAATCCAGGATCAATAATTTTAATATATGATTTCAAAAGGTGTCGATTTGGGAAGTTTATTACGAGCAGCGGAGCTTATTATTTTTTTGTTGAATTCTTCAAGTTGAATATTTTTAAAAATTATTCTATCTCCAGGCTTAGCAAAACAAGGTGGATTTTTAGATTTATTAAAAAATGAATAGTAGCATCTACCTATTCTTTGCCAGCCTCCAGGACTATTTTGAGGATATATTCCAACATAAGAACCACCAACAGCTAATGTCCCAGGTTCAACAGATGAACTAGGAGTTGCTTTTCTTGGTAAATATAATGATTTTGGAAGTCCTCTTAAGTAAAAAAACCCTGGTAAAAAACCATAATGATAAACATTAAATGTTCTTTTTATGAATCTAGAAATGTATTGATCACAATCTAGCTTATTATTATTAAAATATTCATAAAGATCTTTAGAGAAATCCAAATCAAAGCATACAGGAATTTCCCATAAACTTCTTTCTATAATTCCCTTATTAAGATCAAAATTTTTAATCCAAGTCTGGATTTTGTTTAATAAATAATTAGTCGGACTATTTTTAAAAATAATCGTTATTTCTTTTAATGTAAAGATTGCATCCTCAATGTAATAATTAAACTCATTCTGAATATTTTCACAAAAATTAGATTGAATTGCAACTATTTCTTTAATATTTTGTTTATCATTAACAAAAAAAATTATAGCTCTCTTTCCAAACGATTTAAATTCTTTCTTTAAAAACATTTCAACTACTATTATTTAATTTGTTTTTCATAATTGAAATAAATTTTTTTGAGTTCTTAGTATCACTATGCAAACAAATTGTATCAAAATCTAGTGACTGATAAGTTCCATCTGGAAAAAAAATTTTTCCATTTATTAAATTGCTAAAATTATTAATAAAATCATCTAAAGATTCTATAACTGCATTTTTATTATTACGAGAAATTAATGATAAAGAATTATTATATTTTCTATCAGCAAAAACTTCCTTTATGACATTAAATCCAATAGATTCAGCAATTTGAATAATTTCTTTATTTGCAGGTAAAATTAAGTTTTGAATATCATTAAATTCACTTAAAACTTCTAAATATGCTAAAGAAAGAGAGTTTCTAGAAGTAATGTCATTATATAAAGCTCCATGGGCTTTACAATGGTGCCATTCAATTGAACATTCATCAAGGGCTTTTTTAAAATTAGATAATTGTCTAAATAATGAATCTTGAAATTCATTTAATTTAATTTTATATGATTGTCTTCCAAAATTAATTTTATCAGGATATGATGGGTGAGAACCAACTTTGACATTATAAAGTTTAGCCGTATTTATAGTTTTTTTAATCGTATTAATATTACCATAATGACCACCACAAGCAATACTACAAATATGAATATGAGACATAAAAAACTTATCAAATTCCCCACCCTCCCCTAAGTCAACATTGATTTGCAATTAGAATATATTTAAAAATATGATTAAAAATAATACAAATACATAACCCTTATGGACAGAAAAGCAAAAAAAATAAATAAGCTAAAAAGTAAAAAGTAATTTAATTTATTAATTAACCTATCAGTTTTTTTTGGAAAAAATAAAATGGTAAGAAAAAAGATAACAATAGGCAATAATAATCCATTAGTAATCTGAGCTGTTTTAATTAAAACAATAGGGTTTATATTGGTTGTTGAAAAAAAAACACCTGCAAAAACAACAATTACCACAGCTAGTTTATTTAAAAAGCTCTTATTATAATAATTTCCAAAACATTCCTCAACAACAAATCCAGCAGCCATTGGAGCAGTAATTGCAGAGCTCAAACCTGCAGAAAACAATCCTATAGAAATAAAAATTTGAGAAAAAGGGCCATAAAGATTAGATAAAGCATTTCCTAAATCAATTATAGATTCTATATTATTAATTTTAGCTCCAGCAGCAGAAACAATTATAGCAATTGAAATTATACCCCCAAAGCTTACAGCAATTATTGTATCATGTTTTAAGGATAAAAAATTGATTTTATTCCTTTTTAAATTTTTTACAAGGGCTGCATGCAAAAATAGATTATAAGGAACTATTGTTGTTCCAATAAGAGCAATGATTGTTTTCCATGTTTCAGGCCTCCATCTTGGAATTAATAAACTTGATGCTATTTCTGAAACTGATGGACTTGTAAGTATAGCTGAAAAAACAAAAGAGATGCTCATTACAAGTACAGCAACTCTTAAAATATTTTTTAAAAAATTATTTTTTTTATTCCATATAGAAATAATTACAAAAAACCCAATTAAAAATAATATCAAATTCTTTGAAACTGCGAAGTTTTTATTAAATAAATTTTTTAAAATTCCCTCTAACCCAAGATAAGCACCTGAAATATTTCCAGCTTCATAAGCGGCATTCCCAATAAAAACAGCAAATAAAACTAAAGTTATAATTATCAGTTTAATAAAAGTATTTGAAGTTTTAATATTTAAATTTTCAAGTAGCCCCATACCACTAAAAAAACTTAGTCTAGCTACACTGTTTTGAATAAAAATAGTTATCAAACACGAAATTAATACTCCCCACAAAAGCTCAAAGCCAAACTCAGCTCCAGCAATAGCACAAACAGTTAGACTTCCAGGACCTATAAATGCAGCAGTTATTATTATAGCAGGTCCACTTTTAAATGAAAATTTTTTCATTCCATATAATTTCAAAAACTAAAATGGAATATCATCATTTTCTTCTTCATCTGTTTTATCAATTGACTTATCTAGACTCTCTTCTATATTAGAAAAAGTTGATGTATTAGGATTCATTTTTGACTGAAACTCATATGATGAATCATAATCATCGAGGTTTTCAAAGCGTCCTAAATTTGCAATAAATTTTAGCTTTATATTATTTAATCCACCATTTCTATGCTTAGCCACAATAATCTCAGCTTGACCATCAGAAGGAGAACGCTCATCATCATCCCATTCATCAATCCCATAATATTCAGGACGATAAATAAATGAAACTATGTCAGCATCTTGTTCAATTGCTCCAGACTCTCTTAAATCTGATAATTGAGGTCTCTTTGTTCCTCCTCTTGTTTCAACAGCTCTAGATAATTGAGAAAGGGCTATAACGGGAGTATTTAATTCCTTTGCTAATGCTTTTAGATTTCTAGATATAGTTGAAATCTCTTGTTCTCGATTTCCAGATTTATTATTTGAAGCGGCACTCATTAATTGCAAATAATCAACAATAATTAGCTTTATATTGTGGAGTCTGGATAATCTTCTAGCTTTAGCTCTTAATTCAAAAATTGATAATGAAGGTGAATCATCAATGTATAGAGGAGCTTTCTCAAGAGCACTAACTTTTATATTAAGTTGTTGCCACTCATGTGCTGCTAATTTTCCTGTTCTCAATTTTTCTGATGAAAGTCCAGTTTCAGCAGAAATAAGTCTTGTAATCAATTGAAGTGAGGACATTTCCAGTGAAAAGAAAGCAACTGGAATTTTTCTTCCAACTGCTATATTTCTTGCCATAGATAATGTCAATGCTGTCTTTCCCATTCCAGGTCTTGAAGCTATAATAATTAAATCACTAGGTTGCCAACCTGATGTAAGTTCATCAAGCTTTATAAATCCACTTGAAACTCCACTTAATCCATCTTGATTTTTAATGTTTTGAATTTTATTTTTTGCTTCAATTACTAGATCTTGTGCAGATGTTGCAGTTCTTTTTATGTTTCCTTGTGTTACATCGTAAAGTTTTGATTCAGCTTCGTCCAAAAGCTCCAATACGTCTGTCGAATCTTTATACGATTTTTCAATTATTTCACTTGATATTTTAATTAAACTCCTTTGTATAAACTTTTGTAAAATTATTCTTGCGTGAAATTCAATATGAGCAGAACTAGCAATTTTTTGGGTTAATTGAACTAAGTAAAAATCTCCACCGACAGAATCTAATTTGCCAGTTTTTTTTAGTTTAGAAGACACGGTTAATAAATCTATTGGTTCAGTAGATTCAAATAATGACAAGATAGCCTCAAAAATATATTGATGAGCTGTTTTGTAAAATACTTCAGGCTGAAGTATATCTATTACTTCATCTACACCTTTCTTATCAATCAACATAGCGCCTAAAACAGCTTCTTCTAAATCTAATGCTTGAGGAGGTAATTTACCTTGTTCTAGATTTATAATTGATGTACTAGGGTTAATTGATTTAAAAACTGATTTCTTCTCTTCCATTCTGCTAATTTACATTAGCTATGATAAAAGAAATATTTTTTTTTTTGTAAAATGTGAAGAAATAAAGTTAATAAGTTTTTAAACTTGTTAACAATGTAAAAAAACCAAAATTAATCATCAAAAAACACTCCCATATTAGAAAATTTATTTCTGCGAATCTCAATTCTCATTTTTGGTTCCATTTTAATAAGTCTTTGAAATGTATTAATTATTTCTTTTTTAACAGATTGAAAAACAGCATTTCTATCAAAATGTGCACCCCCAAGTGGCTCTTTTATAATTTTATCAATGAGTTTACCCTTTAACATATCACTTGGTGTAAGTTTAAGTGCCTCAGCTGCCGCTTCTTTATGTTCCCAACTTCTCCATAAAATTGATGAACAAGACTCTGGAGAAATAACTGAATACCAAGTATTTTCTAGCATATAAATTTTGTCACCGACACCAATTCCCAGAGCCCCGCCAGATGCTCCTTCCCCAATTATTATTATAATTATTGGAACTTTAATTGACATCATTTCAATAATATTTCTTGCAATTGCTTCACCTTGACCTCTTTCTTCAGCTTCAAGTCCAGGAAATGCGCCAGGAGTATCAACAAAAGATACTATTGGTATATTAAACTTTTCAGCAGACTTCATTAATCTTAGAGCCTTTCTATATCCTTCTGGATTTGCCATACCAAAGTTTCGGAATTGTCTAGTCTTAGTATTATCTCCCTTTTGTGTCCCAATAAACATAAAAGATTGTGTGTCTATTTTTCCAAGACCTCCTACCATCGCTTTATCATCTGCTACATTTCTATCTCCATGAAGTTCTAAAAAAGTTCCATTTGTTAGTGCTTTTATATAATCTAAAGTATATGGTCTTGAAGGATGACGAGAAAGCTGAACACGTTGCCAAGCAGTAAGATTTTTGTGAATTTTTTGTTTAGTTTTCTCTAATTTTTTTTCTAATAACTCACATGTATCACTTACATCTACCGAGCTTTCACTTCCAAGATCTTTACATTTCTTGATTTGTTCATGAAGATCTTTAATTGGTTCTTCAAAATCTAAATACTCCATAATAGATAGATTATATCATACAAATTTAGTTCCTTTTAGCTTAATTTCATTCTCTTTATTCCATTTTTATGCTTATCCCTAGTGTCTAAAAAAACAGCTACTAATATTAGAAAAAATCCAAAATAAAAATCTATACCCATAAGCTCATTTTTCCCAAAAATTAAAAGCGACAAGATTATTGCATAAACTGGTTCTAAATTAATTATAATCATAAATGAAAATGGAGATAAATTTCGCATTACTTTTACGGAAACAAGATGAGCATATGCTGTGCATGCAGATCCTAAAATAAATAATAATAAGAAGTCACTTAAAGTAAATTGGAATAATGAATTAATTGATTCAAAATCAAAATAAATATAAAAGGATATAAATAGCCAACCTATAAAAAGTTCATAAAAAGTGATTGTAATAGGAGATAGATTATTTTTTACCAACTTGCTATTAATCAATGTAAAGATTACACTTAACAGTGTTGCTAAAAATGCAACTAACATTCCAATATATTGATCAAATTCTGCTCTAAAAATAATTAACAAACCTATTAAAGTAATTGAACCAAACAATAATTCTTTAATTGAAGTTTTACGTTTGAAAAATATAGGTTCAATAATTGAGGTTAAAAAAGCTCCTGAAGCCAATATAGATAAAGTTAAAGAAACACCTGAGATTTTTATAGCATAAAAGAAAGCTGCCCAGTGTACGGAAATTAAAATACCAGCAATAATAATTTGAAAAATAAATTTTTTAGGAATTTTAAACTTTTTTAATCCTTTAAAGTATAAATAAAAAAAAACTATTACATATGCAATAAGCATTCTATGCCAAACTATTTGAATTGCTGTTAAATTAATTATAGCTCCCAATATTGAAGTAAATCCCCAGAGAAAAACTAAAAAATGAAAATGTAGAAGATCTTTAGTTTTATCGTTTTGCATATCTCAATAAAAATATTGCTAAAAGTCCAAAAAGAAGAATTGGAGACCAAGCTGCTAATGCTGGTGAAAATTTGGCCTTAGTTACCAATACTCCAAAAATTTTGTCAAAAAATATAAATAAGAAACCAAGAGTAATACCAATTGCTAGATTAAGTCCCATACCACCTCTCCTTTTAAATGAAGACATAGAAACTGCAATTATTGTTAATATAAAACAAGAAAATGGCAAACTATATCTTTTATGTCTTACCAATAAATGTGAGTTTATCAATATAGACCCACTTTCTTTTTCATTATTTATAAAATCATTTAAAGCAAACATAGTTAATGTTTCGGCTTTATATTTAACAGGAGATAAATCATCAATTTTAAAATCAAATATAGTATCCTTTTGATTTAATTTTTCTAATAGTTCTTGATCATTATTAAATTTTCTTTTTATATAATTTGATAATCGGAAAACAGAATCGGATTCAATCCACCTAATACTTTCAGCATTAATTTTTAATTCTAATTTATTTCCGTTAAACCTTTCAAGTGTAAAATTATTTGCTCTTTTTCTAATAGGATTATAACTGCTAACGTAAATAAATTCAGACGGATTTATTTGTTTAAAAAGATATGTTGTGTTCCGTTCATTTTTCTTTTTTAAATATTTAAATCCAAATTCTTTATACCCTCTGTTTGAGGTTGGGACTATAAACATGCCAAAAATAAATGCCAAAAATGCAATTATTAAAGCTGAAATCATATAAGGTTTTAGAAATCTCCAAAATGAAATACCTGAGCTTAAAATTGCAATAATCTCTGTGTTATTAGCTAATTTAGATGTAAACCATATTACTGATAAAAAAAGAAAAATTGGAAATAATTGATTTGCAAAATGCCATGTAAAATCAATATAATAATCAAAAAGTGCAGAATTTGGAACCTCATTCTCTTTAAATTTATCAATCTTTTCGGCTATATCAACCATTATCCCAATTGGGATAAACAACAATAACATTATAAAAAAAGTAGCTAAATAACGCTTAATAATATAACTATCCAAAATTTTCATAATTTATAGTCTTCTATCTAATTGTTTAACCATTTTAGTTTTCCATGAAGTAAAATCTCCAGCTAAGATATGTTTTCTAGATTCTCTTACCAACCATAAATAAAAGGCCAAATTATGAAGACTACAAATTTGTTTGCCTAACATTTCATTAATAGTAAATAAATGGCGAACATAAGACCTAGAATATAAAATATCAACGAAACAATAATTGTCAGGATCCAATACTGAAAAGTCTGATTCCCATTTTTTATTTTTAATATTAATAGTTCCTTTAGAAGTAAATATCATTCCATTTCTACCATTTCTGGTTGGTATAACACAATCAAACATATCAACACCTAATGAAATGCATTCCAAGATATTTATAGGAGTACCAACTCCCATTAAATATCTAGGCCTTTCTTTTGGTAAAATATTAGTTACAATTTCTGTCATTTCATACATTTTATCAATAGGCTCTCCTACTGATAAACCCCCAATTGCATTACCATCAGCATTTTTTTTTGCAATAAACTCTGCTGATTCCTTTCTTAAATCTTTATATATACTTCCTTGAACTATTGGGAATAAAGCTTGGTCATATTTGTATAGTTGTGGTTGATTATTATATTGAATGAAACAACGATCAAGCCATCTATGGGTTCTTTTCATTGAACTCTTAGCGTATTTTAAATCACAGGGGTAAGGAGTACATTCATCAAAAGACATAATAATGTCAGCTCCTATTTCTTTTTGAATTGAAATAGCATTTTCAGGTGTAAAAAAATGGTATGAACCATCTATATGTGACTTAAATTTAACTCCTTTTTCTTGAATCTTTCTGTTAGCAGACAAAGAGTATACCTGAAATCCACCTGAATCAGTAAGTATTGGTCTTTGCCAATTCATAAAATTATGAATTCCTCCAGATTTTGAAATTATTTTACTTCCAGGTCTTAAATAAAGATGGTAAGTGTTTGATAAAATTATTTCTGGATTGATATCATTTTCTAATTCTCTTTGATGAACACCTTTAACAGTTGCCGAAGTTCCAACAGGCATAAAAGTTGGTGTTTTAATTTTACCATGATGAGTTTCTATCATTCCAGCTCTAGCCATAGAAAAGGAATCTGTATGTTTGATTTTAAAATTCATTATTAATTTAAAAAGACCTAAATATACCAATCTAAATGGAGGATTCTTATAATGTTAATTAATTAGTTATAACCTATTAAAAATTCCAAACTTTCAGCTTTGCAAATAATTCGTTTTAATGTATTATTGTTGTGAATTAATTTCTTACAATGTCAGATAAAAAAGAACTTTTAGATCTTGTGTTACAAATAAGAAGAGATATTCTAAGAATGGTTCATAAAGTTAATTCTGGACATCCAGGTGGATCTTTAGGATGTACTGAATTTTTTGTAGCACTCTACAAAGAAATAATGGACCATAATTCAAATTTTTCTATGAAAGGACATAATGAAGATTTATTTTTTCTTTCAAATGGACATATTTCTCCTGTTTTTTATAGCATCTTAGCCAGAACCGGATACTTTCCTGTTGATGAATTAAATACTTTTAGATTAATTAATTCTAGATTACAAGGTCATCCTGCCACGCATGAAGAACTGCCTGGAGTAAGAATTGCTTCCGGCTCACTTGGTCAAGGATTATCAGTCGCTCTAGGGGCAGCTCTTTCTAAAAGAATAAATGCAGACCCTAAAACCATATATGTTTTATTAGGAGATGGTGAACTTCAAGAGGGTCAAAACTGGGAGGCTTTTATGTTTGCAGCTGCAAATAAAGTAGATAATATTATTGCTACAATTGATTTTAATGGGAAACAAATAGATGGTCCAACAAAACAAGTACTTGATTTAGGTGATTTAAAATCAAAATTAATTTCTTTTGGTTGGAAAACATTGGAAATTAATAATGGTAATAATCTTGAAGAGATTATATCAGTTTTAAATCATGCTAAAAAATTGCTTGGCAAAAAAACCCCAATAGCAATTTTGATGAAAACAGAAATGGGAAATGGGGTCGATTATATGATGCATACACATGCTTGGCATGGGATAGCTCCTAATGATGAACAACTGAAAGATGCTCTTTTACAAAACCCAGAAACAATTGGAGATTATTAATAATTTACTAAATAAATGAAAAAATATATTGATAAGGGCGCAAAAGATACAAGATCTGGTTTTGGTGATGGTTTAACAGAAATTGGTAGAAATAACCAAAATGTAGTTGCTCTATGTGCTGATTTAGTAGGCTCATTAAAGATGGACAGATTTAAGGAAGAAAATCCTACTAGGTTTTATCAAGTTGGAGTTGCTGAGGCAAATATGATGGGGCTTGCTGCAGGTCTTAGTATTGGTGGTAAAATTCCATTTACTGGAACTTTTGCTAATTTTTCGACAGGTAGAGTTTATGATCAAATTCGACAATCAATAGCCTATTCTGGAAAAAATGTAAAAATTTGTGCATCACATGCAGGATTAACTTTAGGTGAAGATGGTGCTACGCATCAGATTTTGGAAGATATTGGTCTTATGAAAATGCTGCCGGGCATGACTGTTATCAATACATGTGATTATAATCAAACAAAATCAGCTACAATAGCTCTAGCTCAGCACATAGGTCCTGCTTATCTAAGATTTGGTAGACCAAAAGTTCCTAACTTCACCAGTGAAGAGTCCAAATTTTTAATTGGCAAAGGTATAATTCTTAATGAAGGTTCAGATGTTACCATTGTTGCTACTGGGCATCTAGTTTGGGAATCTCTTATAGCCGCTGAAAAACTTTATGCGAAAGGAACTTCGGTGGAAGTAATAAATATTCATACAATAAAACCACTCGATGAAAAATTAATTATAGAGTCTGTTAAAAAAACACGTGCAATTGTTACAGCAGAAGAGCATAATATTCTAGGTGGTTTAGGTGAAAGTATTTCTAGAACACTTTCTTTGAATTTCCCAACACCGCAAGAGTTTATTGGAACAAATGATACTTTTGGAGAATCAGGAACTCCTAATCAACTGATGAAAAAGTATGGATTAAATAGCTCTAACATTATTTCTAAAGTAGAAAAAGTTTTATTGCGAAAGTAATGCGATTTATATTTAAACTACTTATACTTTCAATCCATATATATACTTATAGTCAAATAGATTATGGGTTTAAAGCTGGGATTAACCTAAATACCAATTCTGATATCTCAATATTTTCTCAAGATTTTGATACTGAAATTAAAGAAGAAGACTATAAAGGGTTTTTTATTGGGGGATATTTTTCAATTGAAGGATTAATTATGAGTTTAAGACCTGAAATTCAATATGTTAAAACAAAAAATAGCAAGGATTTAATTCAAGATAAAATTGAAGTTCCAATAACTATTGGATATAAAATTCTTCCATTTCTAAGTATATTTGCTGGTCCTTCATTTCAATATATTCTTAAACAAAAAAGTAATTCATTTAGTTTAGAAGAAATCTCTGACAAAACTACAATGGGATTAAACTTAGGCACAAGATTATATCTTGGTAGAATTCAATTTGACCTTCGTTATGAAAGAGGATTTAACCCTATGGAAACAAAAATTTTAAATCAAAATAATTTTAGTGTAGCAGAAATTAATACAAGAAACTCTTTGTTTTCTATTGGGTTATATTACAAAATTAATTAACAACATTTGGATCAAGATAGTCAGGAACACCATCTAAATTCTCATCATCAATTATTCCATCATTATCTTTGTCAAGTTCATTTTTTGTTAATACACCATCCCCATCATCATCTATATCATATAGATTTAAAATCCCATCAGAATCAGTGTCATCATTTAAAGGCTCCCCATCTAGATCTACATCTTCTAAATAGGAGTATACTCCATCATTGTCATGATCTGAAATGTTGGTAGTATAAAGAGATATGCTAAATACCAAAGGCGAATATGATGGTATACCGCTACTAGTATTTGAAAAATAAGCTAATCCTGAAGGAAAAAACAGAATACCTTGACCAAAATTTTTAAAAGAAATAGTTCCATCAGAATTAATGCTATAATCTCCTCCTTTAAAATTTGTTATACCACTTCTAAAACCTTGAATAGCCTGAGCCAAATCAAACCAAAGAGGAAGTTCTCTTGAGTCGAAAACTGTTCCATCTAATAAATTTCCACTATATGAAACATATGTTGAATCAATGTTTGTTGGATTTTCAGATTCTCCCTGGCGAGCTATTATATAATAAAGTTTATGTGGTATGTCAATATTATCTTGTTTAACATTTACAATTTGTTGTTCTACCATATCAATCAAAGGAATTTTATCCATATTTTCTTTTGATAAAGTATCTATAGTTATATTCAGAGAAAAATCATTGGGGGAAGAAGTGAAATCTTCATAATTGTAAAAATGACTTTCTAAATAGGTGATTAATTTTACATCATCTATTATAGACTGATCATTAGCATCATTAATTATGATTGATGGAGCAGTATTTTCATCTTTTTTACAACTAAATAAAAAAAACAAAATAGTTATACTAATAAAAAAAACATGATACCCTTTCATAAACAAAAACTCTCGTCGAAGATACAATTTTACTTTTTTTTATGTAAACTTTAACTAAGTTTTAAAGTAGTTTAACTTAATAAATATTATAATTGGTATATTTAGAAGTAATCTGTTTTATAGTATTAAAAACAACTAAAGATTTCCATTTTAACCTTAAACTAAAATCTAAATATGCAGGAAGGAAATAAAATATTAGATTCAAATAAAATTACCAAAGCAACTTTGAGGATAGCTTATCAAATATTTGAATCAAACATGAATAAAAATCAAATCTTTTTAGTAGGAATTTCATCAAATGGAATAATTTTTAGCAAAAAAATAGCCAAAAAACTTAAAGAGATTAGTACTATAAAGGTTGAAACAATTGAATTGAAATTAGATAAAAAAAACCCTAGAAAGGGAATTAAAATAGGATATGAATTAAATAACTTAAAGGATAGATCTATAGTAGTAATTGATGATGTTTTAGATACCGGAAGAACATTATTATATGCTGTTAATGCATTTTTAAAGATACCTCTAGAACAAATCCAAACTGTAGTATTAGTAAATAGAAATCATAAAAAATTTCCTATAAAGGCTGATTTTAAAGGAATTTCTCTTTCAACATCTGTGAAAGAACACATTGATGTAATCTTTTTTCCAAAAAATAAAGAAGGAGTCTATTTAAGTTAAATATTTTTCAATTTCTTTAACAATTTCTTCTACACTTTTATTATCTGTTACTAGTGTATGTTTAGCTTTATGATAAAATGGATTTCTTTCAAATAAATGTTTGCTTACAAATTCATTCAATTTGATTTCAGAAGAAATATTACTAATAATAGGTCTATTTTTTCTTTCCTTAAATAATCTTTTAGTTAATAATTTAATAGAAGTCTTTAAAAATATTGTTATTAAATCTGTTCTTCTATTTAATAATGAAATCGAATTAAAATAACATGGAGTTCCTCCTCCTAGACTGACAATCAAAATATTGGATGATTTCTTGTTTAATATATCTAATAAATAATTATGTTCTAATTTTCTAAAGTAAAGCTCTCCTTTTTCAGAAAAAATTTGATTTATTGAAGTTTTCTCTTCATTCTCTATATAAATATCTAAATCTAGAAACTCAGCTTTAATTTTAGATGCAAGTTCTTTACCTACAATAGTTTTACCTGAACACATGTAGCCTATAAGTATTATTTTTTTATTCACTAAGAGGTTATTTTTAACTCCAAATTTAAAATAAAATAAAATTGAATAATCGATTTTTAGACACTATATTTGCAGTCAAAAATCGACTTGATAGCTCAGTTGGTAGAGCATCTCCCTTTTAAGGAGAGGGTCCTGGGTTCGAGCCCCAGTCAAGTCACTTTTTAAGACTTGACTTCTAAGTTAATTATATTATCATTATTTTATAAAATATTTATCGATTTATACCCTGGTCAAGTCAAAGGCGCACGTGGCGGAATTGGTAGACGCGCTAGGTTGAGGGCCTAGTGGGAGTTAAATCTCGTGGAAGTTCAAGTCTTCTCGTGCGCACTTAAGTTTTCAATTTTAATTAAATTAAAACCTTTTCATTTTTTTGTAAATTTGATTTAGATAATAAAAATAAGGTTTTGATCAAATTTATATGAAAAAAATTTTTGATTCTGTATCTTTTGATTGCAGTAGAATAACTACAGAAGAATATAGCACGTCATTTTCTATGGCAACTAAACTACTAGGTGTATCTGTAAGAAAACATATATATAACATCTATGGTTTTGTTCGTTTTGCAGATGAAATTGTTGATTCATTCCATGATTATCCAAAAAAGGATTTATTAGACCATTTTGAAAATGATCTTTATCTTTCACTTGAACAAAAAATAAGTTTAAATCCTATTCTAAACTCTTTTCAATATACTGTACATAAATTTAAAATTGACAAAACTCTAATTGAAGCATTTTTAAAAAGTATGCGATGGGATTTGAATAAGAAAATTTTTAATGATCATGAATACAAAGAATATATATATGGTTCTGCCGATGCAGTTGGCTTAATGTGTCTTAAAGTTTTTGTAAATGGTAATCAGAAAAAGTATCTAGAGCTCAGATCTTCAGCTATGGCATTGGGTTCAGCTTTTCAAAAAGTTAATTTTTTAAGGGATCTTAATACAGATTATGAAGAGTTAAATAGAAGTTATTTTCCCAATATCAACATAAATTCTTTTAATGATAAATCAAAATTGATTATCATTGATGAAATTGAAAAAGACTTTGAAATGGCTCTAGATGGAATTTTTAAATTACCTGACCAATCAAGATTTGGTGTATATACCGCATATAAATATTATCTTAAATTATTACAAAAGTTAAAGAGAACTCCTTCATTAAGTATAAAAAACAGGAGAATTAGAGTTGCTAATTTTCAAAAAATGGTAGTTTTAGCAGATTCATATCTCAAATATCGGCTTAAATTAATATAATATGAAAATTATTTTATCAATCTTAGTTTTTATAGTTACATTTCTTTTTATGGAATTTATGGCTTGGTTTAGTCATAAATATATAATGCATGGTTTCTTATGGTCATTACATAAGGATCATCATCAAAAAGACCATGATTCATGGTTTGAGAGAAATGATCTTTTTTTTATTTTTTATGCAGTATTAAGTATTCTAAACATATATGCTTGGGAAAATTATTCTTTCTGGGCTGGTCTTCCTATTGGTTTTGGAATATTTGTTTATGGTGTTTGTTATTTTATAGTTCATGACATTTTTATTCATCAAAGATTTAAGTTCTTTAGAAAAGCTAATAACAAATATGCAAAAGGTGTTAGAAGAGCTCATAAAGTACATCATAAAAATCTCAATAAACATGGTGGAGAATGTTTTGGCATGCTATTAGTCCCATTCAAATACTTCAAGTAAATAATTTAATTTTTTAGCCAATTATTTGTGAACTTACAATATCTATATTCACTTATAATATTTATATAAGTAGACTTGATTTTTTCTTTCATCCATTTTTGCACTAAGTTTAACTTTTTCTTTTTTAATGCTAGCTCTTTAATTTTAATATAATCTTTATAAAAATCAGCCTTATGTTCTTCATATCTATTACTTACTTTTAATATTTTGTATTTCTTTAAACCTGATCTATCTTCTTCAATCAACGGCACAGATATTTGATTATCCTTAAGATATCTGATTTGATTATATAAAACAGGGTCTATCTTTGTTAATTCAAATCTAGTATCCCCTGTTATAGGATTAATTAAAACTCCACCATTATTTCTAGTTTCCTTTTCACTTGAGAAGGCTAAAGCAGCATCTTTAAAACTAATTTCGCCATCTAATATTCTTTTTCTCAAAGTATCTAAAATTTTCTTTGATTCAGCTAATTCAGAATTTTCTATTCTTGGAGTCAATAATATATGTCTAATATCAACTTCTTGACCCCTAATTTTATCAACTTTCAATATATGCCATCCAAAATCACTCCTAAAAGGATCAGATATTTCACCTTCTGGCAAACTAAATGCAACATCTCTAAACTCTTTTACCATTCTCGGTTTTTTTCTTTGCAGAGTATACTTACCTCCCTTTGACCTGGAACCTGGATCTTGAGAATACAAAATAGCTTTTGAAGCAAAACTTGATCCTTGCTCAATAATATCAGATTTAAATGACTTAAGCTGATCTACAATTCTTTTTTCTTCTTTTGAAGATACTTTGGGAGAAATCACTATCTGAGAAATTTCTAATTCGGTTCCAAATACAGGAAGATCATATGATGGAATTGATTCAAAAAACTCTCTTACTTCTTCAGGAGTTATATTAACCTTGTCAACTATTTCAGACTGCATCATAGATGAAAGTTTTTGAACTTTATTT
>TARA_B100000686_G_scaffold50425_1_pt1 | contig 25549 bp, 26 predicted proteins | sample TARA_B100000686 | Tara Oceans TARA_B100000686 (sample SAMEA2622733) | marine metagenome | biome: marine biome (ENVO:00000447); feature: marine epipelagic mixed layer (ENVO:xxxxxxxxx); material: "saline water (ENVO:00002010), including plankton (ENVO:xxxxxxxx)" | depth 150 m | reverse complement strand
ACCATTTTTCATGATCAGATACTCCGTCCACACTAATCCCAAGAATTTTGCAATTTCTTTTTTGAAATTCATTTTTAAGTCCAGCCATAAAGCCTAACTCTGTAGTACAAACAGGAGTGAAATCTTTTGGATGAGAGAATAGGATTACCCATCCGTCACCAATCCATTCATGAAAATTAATAGTTCCTTGCGTACTTTCAGCAGTAAAATTTGGTGCTTCATCGTTAATTCTTAAAGTCATTATTTTTCCTCCTAAAAAACTAACTTGTTAATTATTTTTTATCCAATAGTAATTTTTTATTATTAGTTTTTTTTTAGGAATAATTCCATTACACTGGTTTTATGTCAAATGAGTCAAAAGCATATATTCATTCAGCATCCAATATTCTTGTTCATGTCCCTGAACTCGTGCGCTACGGTTCGAAGTGTCATCGAGAAATTGAAGATTCTGAAGAGAGTTTCCTGCCTGAACTTTACAAGAGCCTCCGGAACTTTGAGCAGGTAGTTTGTTATCCTCCCAATCAATCCTTCATAGGTAATTTGAAACCTGAGGAACTAGATAAAAAATTGAAACCTTGGTTTGAAAATCCATTTAAAGGATCGTCTGAAGAGGGTGCTTTTGGTGAAATTTTAGATCAATCAGCTTTTTATATGCTTCTAAAATCTGCAGATGATTTTGAACTTTTTTTATTGGATTCTGATTTTATTAGTTCAAACGATAATTGTAGTAATACAGCCAAAAAAATTTTTAATGAAAAGTTTTTAGGTAAAGGAAGTGTAATTAATGAAATTGCAGAGAATATTCAATTAAAAGGTTTTTTGCCTATTGAAAATCAAGGAAAACTCGTAGGGTGCTTTCGTTCAGATCATGAAAAAGACGAGTCTTTAGATGCTAGGATTTTATTGGAAAATTTATCCGCGAAAGCAAGCGGTGCGTTTGCTCTAAATCGACTGCTTTTGCAAGAATCAATTGATCCTTTGTCCGTTGAATATATTATTAGTTGTTCAGAGGAGGCAATAGGTGACCGTTATAATCGTGGGGGAGGCAATTTGGCCAAAGCAATTGGAGAAATGGTAGGTTGTAAGAGTGCAGTTGGAATGGATGTAAAAGCTTTTTGTGCAGCACCAGTTTATGCACTTATTCATGCTGCATCATTGATCCAATCTAGGGTCGTAAAAAATGTTGTAGTTGTAGGTGGAGGTTCTTTGGCTAAATTAGGGATGAAAGCACAATTCCATATCGAAAAAAAGATGCCTATACTTGAAGATCTATTAGGAGGGGTAGCATTCTTTTTATCTTCTGAAGGTTCTGAGGGAACTCCTTATGTAAATTTAGAAATAGTTGGACATCATCCTATAGGGAGTGCTTCCTCACCACAAGAAATGATTGAATCATTAGTTTATAAGCCTCTAGATAAAGCAAATCTCTCTGTTTTTGATATTGATAAATTTTGTGTCGAACTTCATAATCCTGAGATAACTGTTCCTGCAGGTGCAGGTGATGTTCCTTTAGTCAATTATAGGACTATAGCTGCTCTTGCTGTTATGAAAGAAAAGTTGGCAAAAGAAGAGATTCAAGATTTTATTCTCGAAAAAGGAATGCCCGGATTTTCTCCAACTCAGGGTCATATTCCTGCGGGTGTCCCCTATCTTGGATATGCTATTAGGGCATTGAAAGAAGGTTTAATCAAAAGATCTATGGTTGTCGCGAAGGGAAGTTTGTTTCTTGGTCGAATGACGAGGAGTGCAGATGGTGTGTCTGTTGTTGTACAGGTTTAGATTTTAAATTAAAAAAGGGAGTTTATGAATGGATCATAGAAAGGTCATTATTGTTGGAGAAAGAGATGGTATTCCTGGGCCTACAATTGCAGAATGTCTTGAGGCTTCGGGCAGAGAAGTCGTCTTTCAGAAAACTGAATGTTTTGTTTGAACTTCTGCAGGAGCAATGGACCTAGAAAACCAAGCAACTATCAAAAAGCTTTCTGAGCAATATGGTTCAGAAAATTTAATGGTAGTTTTGGGAATGCCAACTGACGGATTAAAAATAGCGGTGGAAACTTTAACCAAAGGAGATCCAAGTTGGGCAGGGCCATTAGCAGGAGTCTCGTTGGGGCTTCCTGTATACCATGTTCTTGAAGAAACGATTAGGAATTTAATACCTCCTGCAATCTACGAAGAGAAACTGAAGATGATGGAAATAGTTTTGGATGTAGAAGAAATTGAGTCAAATTTATCGGAGATGAGAGCAGGTAATTCTTAAAATTCTTTGGAGGGTAAACTATTGCGTTTAGAAATGGGTTTGTTTCCTGTGGAAAATATTAAGGAAGGGAACGAGACTACTTTTTCTGATGGATTGTTGACGCTTAATTTTGATCAACTTCATGAAATGGCAATGGAGGGTCGTAAATTTGAGGATGTTAGTTTTCATATCGCACTTCCGGGAGATTCTATTAGAATCACAAATGTACTAGACGCGGTTGAGCCAATTCATAAGATAAATGGAAATTCATCTGAATTCCCTGGTTTTTTAGGGCCTGCAAGAACCGCAGGAAGTGGTTTGACTCATAAACTTTCGGGTATGTGTGTTCTAAGTTCAACCTATTTTCTAGGTCCACAGACTGGTATTATGACGTGCCGTGAAGGTATCATTGATATGTCAGGACCAGGCACAAAATTTTGTACAAACTCAGATACTTTAAATCTCGTGATTCGCTTTATCCCTCTTGTAAATTCTACGAATATTGAACATGACGATGCTGTAAGACTTGTAACTCTTCGTATTTCATCTTGGCTTGCAAGTTTGACAAAAGATATGTCTCCAAAAGAAACAAAAGTATACGAACTAACAGATGTTGATCCTTCACTTCCAAAAGTTGTTTATGTAGATCAAGTAATGCATCAAGCTCCTATGGTACAAACTTTTATGTATGGTAAAGATTTAGGAGACTCTCTACCTACTCTTATTCATCCAAATGAGATGTTAGATGGAGCAGTTGTTGGGGCAAATTACAAAACTTCCCAAAAAGTGCCAACCTATTTACATTGCAATAAGCCACTTATACATGAATTATATGGACGTCACGGAGTGGATTTGAATTTTGTAGGAATGATTATCACTAGGGGACATAGAGATAATCAAGCATTGAAGGAACGATCTGCCCAGTATGTAGCGAAGCTTGCTAAAATACTTCGTGCTGATGGTGCGGTTTTGTCGTTTGAAGGTGGAGGAAACTCTTCTGTTGATTATTGGTTAACTGTTCAGGCTTTAGAACAAATGGATATTTCTGCTGTTCCAATTATTTACGAAGTTGGACGACCTGGAACTGAAGAATTTCCTTTAGTTTACCATGTTCCCGAAGCTGATTCGATTGTTAGTAAAGGTGCAAATGGTGATAAAGTAGACGCCCCTGCTATGGAAAAAGTAATTGGTTCTGAAAAGATATTTCTATATGGTGGACAAGAATTTGATGCATATGGAAATTTAAAGATAACAAATTCAGATTATTATGCTACTGAATGGGCATTAGACATCAATGGTTTTGTTGGGAAGGATTTTTAATCCTTATTCAATTTCCAGTGGAGGCTTAGAAAATTATGACTGAAATTAGAATAGTACATTTTCTGAATCAATTTTTTGTGGGTTCGGGTGGGGAAGAGATGGCGGATGATCCACTCAATTTTCATGATAAAGAAATTGGACCGGGAGTTTTGTTAAATAAAATTTTAGGTTCAAATGGAAAGGTAGTTGGTACGATTTCATGTGGTGATAATTATTTTTTCAAAAACGAAAATTCTATTTTTGAAAAAATAAACGAATATTTAAAAGAGATTAGCCCTGATCTCTTGATTGCAGGTCCTGCTTTTAATGCCGGTCGTTATGGACTCGCTTGCGCTAACTTATGTAAGAAAATTTCTGAAAAGAAGTTTTGTAAAGTTATTACAGGTATGTATAAAGAAAATCCAGGAGTCGATGTTGCAAAAGGGAGTGTTATTACAGTTCAGACAGGACCATCTGCAGGAGATATGGAAAGTGCTTTAGATACGATTGTTAAAATTGGGTTCAAGCTTGTCTCTGGAGAAGAATTGAATTCTGCACAAGAAGAGGGATACTTCCCTTCAGGAGTTAGATATAATATCCAGCTCGATACTCCTGCTTCACCTAGGGCGGTTAATCTGCTGATTAAGAAAGTGAAGGGAGATCCTTTTGTGTCAGAACTTATTGTTCCAGTTTTGGATAAGGTGACCCCCCCAGAGCCTATTTCTGATTTAAAAAAAGCAGTTATTGCAATCGCATCTGAAGGAGGAATGGTTCCACCGGATAACCCACATAAGATACCTGGTTCCAGAACTAATAAATGGGGAATGTATTCATTTTCAGGAAAGAAGGATCTGGAAGAGGATTCATTTATTTCAATTCATGGTGGTTTTAATACAGTGTTTGTTAATGAGGACCCTGATCGGATTTTACCTCTAGATGCACTCCGAGTTTTTGAAGGAAGAGGTGAAATTGGAAAAGTGCACGAAGATTTTCTTAGCACATGCGGTAATGGAGGAGCTTTTGGACATATGCAAGAGATCGGTCAAGCTTGGGCGAATGAATTGAAAAAAGGGGGAGTTACCGGGGTGATTTTGCCTGCGACCTGAGGGACCGGAACACGTAGCGGAGCTGCGTTAGCAAAGGAACTTGAAAGAGAAAATATTCCTACTGCTCTTATTACTTGTCTGCCAGATGTAGCAAAAGATATAGGTGCAAATAGGATAGTGAATAATAAAGCTGGTCATTTTCATCATCCTTTTGGTGAGCCAAGTATGACAAAAGAAGCAGAAGAGGCTTGGAGGTTAGGTGCGGTAAAAGTAGCACTTGAAGCTCTAAAAACACCTGTTGAAGCTCCTACTGTTTTCGAATACTAATTCGTTCGATTTAGGTTCATTTTTTTGTTTTTGAGCGGTATAAAGTTTGAACGCAAAATCATATTTTAGATTTTTCGGAGTGAAGAGATGCGCACTAAGATAGATAGTTCTTGGATAGTTGCTCATGATAATGGAGAACATCGACTAATAAGGGATGGCGTAATAGTTTTTGAAGATAAGAAAATTGTTTTTGTTGGAAAAAAATTTGAAGGTAATGTAGATAGAACTATTTCTGCTAAAGGAAAGCTTGTTTGTCCAGGGTTTATTGATACTCACGTACATTCTGGTCATCGGGCGGCTCATAGATTAATAAGTGATACAGGACGCCCATTGTTTTTTGGCCAACCATTCCTAGAGGTTTCAGTTCCTAAAAACAAGAAAACTTCTTCTGTAAGTAAAGTAATTGATCCAGAAGATGAACGTAAAAAGAGCGCTCTTTTTACAGTTGCCGAACTAATCAGAAATGGTGTTACAACTTTCATAGAATATGGCAGCGGAATTTCAGTGCAAAATGCTATTCTTGAACAAGCGATTGCGCTTGGTTCAAGAGCTTACCTTGGACCAGGATATGATTGTGGGCGTTTTGTTGGTGACGAAAAAGGTAGATTGAAGAGGGTGCAAAATGATTCGATGGGAATAAAGTCTTTTGAGAAATCCTTAAATTGGATTCGTGAAAAAGAAGGAATGGCGAATGGTCGTATTCGAGGGATTCTTGTTCCCCGAGAGGTAGAGACTTGTTCTTTAGACGTGTTAAGGAAAACTTTAGAGGCCGCTGATGAATTTGGATTTCCAATGGCAACACATGCTGCCTACAGTGTCATAGAATTTCACGAGATTGTAAAAGAACATATGAAAACTCCTATTGAACTTCTGTCTGATTTAGGAATGTTGAGACCGACATTAAACATTGGACATGGAAACTTTATTTCTGACAATCCAAACTTAAATTATGCAAAAGCGAATGATTTAAAATTAATGGGAGATTCGGGTGTAACGGTTTCTCATTGTCCTACCAATATTATAAGGCGAGGTAGGAACTTGAATAGTTGGGAAAAATATCGCTCATCTGGGGTTAATTTGACAATAGGTACAGACACATATCCAAGAGATATGATAATGAATATGAGAACTGCTTCATATATGGGAAAGTTGATGAGTAATTCTTATTTTGCAGCTCAAGCTAGTGAAGTTTTTAATGCCGCAACAATTGGCGGAGCTGTTTCTGTGGGAAGAAATGATATTGGAAAATTAGAAGTTGGTGCATTAGCAGATATTATAATCATTGATTTAAAAGGAAACAATTCACTTCGCTACGGGCCTGTCCGTGACCCCATTAAGAGTCTCGTTGAATGTGGAGTAGGAGATGATGTTGAGACAGTTTTTGTGGATGGAAGAATAATAATGGAGGACAGAAAAATTCCAGATATTAATTTCGCAGAAATTTCTCGAGATATTCAAGAAATAGGAAAACACTTTTGGAGTGATTTCAAGGAAAACGACCCTCTTGGGAGAACAGATGTGGAGGCATGTCCTTGGTGTTATGAAATGGATGAATAATTTTTCTTTTATAAAATATTAATATAGAAGGGGGAAGCAAATGAAATTAATAAGGTTTGATTTTGAGGGAAATCAAAATTGGGGAATCTTAGAAAACGATTCTGTTTTTTCTGTAGTAGGTAGTGTCTATGAAGATTTTAAAAAAAGCGAAAAAGCCTATGGATTGAATGAGGTCAAGTTATTGGCTCCTGCAGAACCTAAAATCATGGTCTGTGTTGGAGTCAATTTTAAAAATGCGACAAATGCAGATGGAGATACAGTTACAGTTGAGAGAAGTTGTCCTAAGTGTTTTTTTAAACCTGCAAGTACACTATCTAATCCATTTGCTGGTGTTGAATATCCAGTTAATGCAAAAGATCCGCATTTAGAAGTAGAACTATGCGTTGTAATCAAGAAGAAAGCAAAAAATTTATCGATAGATGAAGTTTCAGATTATGTACTCGGTTATACATGCGGCAATGAACTTGGTGCAATGGACTATATAAGAGAAGACAATAATGTAACACGTGGTAGAGGCTTTGATACTTCGGGTCCACTTGGACCGCATCTTGAGACAGAGCTTGATACATCTAATCTAGCTCTTACAAGTAGAGTTAATGGAGAGGTTGTGCAAGAAGGAAATACCGATATGATGATTTTTAATCCTCTAGAGGTTGTGAAACACGTCACCTCTTTTATTACTCTACAACCAGGTGATGTCGTATGGACTGGAACACCACAAGGAAGGTCTCCTGTGAAAATAGGAGATAAGATGGAAGTTGAAGTAGAAGGTATTGGCATTTTAGAAAATGAAGTTTTGCCATACTAAAAAATAAATTTGTTTAATAGTTTAAAAGGTATCCTTTTTTTTTCTTTTTAGGGGGAAAAGATGGCTCGTTTAGAAGAAATTAGTACAGAAACAATGACTGAAGAACAAAGAGAGGTTTACTCAAAAACTAGACCTGGTCAAACAGGAACCGTACATGGACCTGCCGGACCATGGCAACGTAGCCCTCAGATGTACGAGCGTCTTGGATGGATGATTCCATTCATGAGAGATCATAGTGAAATACCTGGAAAAACAAGAGAATTTGCTATTCTACTTACAGTAATTCTATGGAATTCGATGTATCCATTTAAAAGACATCATGCTGCAGCTATTAAGAATGGTGTTGAGCAAGACCTAATAGACGCATTGGAAATAGGTGAGAGACCGCTATTTAAGGATCCTAACGACGAAACTATTTATGATTTTTGTGTTGAGTTGCGAGAAAAACAATTTGTTTCGAATGAAACATATGATAAAGCCTTGGATTTTTTAGGTGAAAAAGGACTTGTAGAGTTTGTGGGTTTGATTGGGTTGTATACTTCTATTGCATTTACAGTCAATGTATTTGAAGTCCCAGTGATCGATTGAATCTTTAGGGAAGAAACCTGTTTTGGGAATCACTAAATTTAATTTTATCGACAAGAAAATTATTGTTACAGGTGGAACGCGCGGAATTGGGGAAGGAATTGTTAAAGCTTTTTCGCAAGCAGGTGCTAAGGTGTTTTTTTTGGGACTTGATACTTCAAGGGGCGAAATTCTCGAGTCTCGACTTCGATCTGAGAATTTAAAAGTTTCTTTTTCTCAATGTGATGTTACTAATGAAGAACAAGTGAAGGAAGTTTATAAGAAGATAGTTGATCTGACTGGTCGTATTGATGTTCTAATTAATAATGTAGGCGGATGGGAAAATCAACAGTCTGTCTTAAATACATCTTTAGAAGAGTGGGAAAAGATTGTCTCTATGAATTTAAGAAGTGTTTTTTTATGTTCAAAACAAATCATTCCTGTTTTTCAATCACAAAGAAGTGGAAGAATTGTGAATATAAGTTCAATAGGTAGTCTTACTATTGAAAAATCTGCTTCCTCTCCTCCTTATATAGCTGCAAAAGCAGGAGTAAATGCCCTTGGACGTGTGTTGGCTGCTGAATTAGCTGAATATAATGTTACAGTGAATACTTTGGCACCGTCGACAACAGAAACAGAAAGACTTATTGAGGTCAGAAGCAAAGAGCAACGAGAACAGATGGCTGAAAGAACTTTATTTAGTCGTCTCTCGAAAGTAGAAGAAGTAGTTAACTGGGTTCTCTTTCTTTCTGCCCCTGAATCCTCTTATTTGACAGGACAAACTATTAGTGTGAATGGTGGAAGATTAATGATTTGATTTTATCAGAAAAAAAGCCTCTTCCTGATAAAAAAGAAAGAGGCTTTTTGAAATTTATTTAAGTCCTAAAATCTTTGCTGGATTTTTCTTGATCATAGTATCAATATCTTTTTTTGAAATCCCACAAAAATTCATCATATTAGCAAAAACTTCCATTCCAATTGCAGGAGGTGGACTAGTATGATTTCCTCCATCTGTAATTAATGTGCAGTGTTGAGGTCCTACTGCTTTTATCATTGCTGCAGCTTCTCTAGGATGTTTCCCAGCGAAAAGAGGATTGCAGGCGTTGTATGAAATATTATGTAAAGCACCCTGAGCAGCTATCTTTTTTACCCAATCATGAGTAAATGCCGCATTTCCGTTAGGGTGTTCAACCATTAACTTAACTTTTTTACTCTTCTTTTTTGCGGCTTTAAATAAATTAAATGTTTCTTCTGGTGAGAGATGACCATTTGAAAGAATCAGATCATATTTTATGACAGCTTCTATAATTTTATGGAGATCGTCGGTTAGTTTTTTAGTCCCAGGGTTATAGATACTTATCGGTTCTACTTTTTGGCCAAACTTGAAATGAGTGAAAAGATGTCCTTGTTTGGGTTTGCTGTGTTGGTGAAGCGAATCCATTGTAGGCATTTGTATAACCTTAACTCCTTCCCCAACTGACATCATTACACACCGGTAGTTAATTCCTCCTTGAGGATGATTACATGCATGTAAACTAAAGCAATCAATATCTGGCACAGCTCTATTCGTTAGGATGGCTTTGTGAGTAGTTGGTCTGAAATGATCTTTGAAGACAATTGCTCTCATCCCCATCTCAACGGCAACTCTAGCAATATCTATCGTGTCTCCCCATCGTTCTACGCAATCTGGTCCAGAGTGTATATGAAGGTCACATGATCCAGTGATATCTACGTTCTTTTTTTCGAGATATATATTCGTCCATTTTTTTTCCATGTTTCTCCTCCAGTTTTGTGATATTTTAAAAAAAGAATTCCTTAAAAGTTGAATAATGAACATATTATGTTGAACTTCTTATGTTCGTAGCATTTCACTTTTTTGGATTTATATGTATTATTTGTATGACCTAATGCATTATACAATAAAAAAGCTGATTTACAACCCAATTGGAATCCTTATGTGTTCAAGGTGACATAGGGACGGAGTTGGTTTTTCTTTTTCTATTCCATATTTTGGAGTATATGTTGGATTTAGCAGGAAAAATAGTATTTATTTCTGGGGCTGCTCAAGGAATTGGTTTGGTATCAGCTCGAAAATTTATTTCTGAAGGTGCGAAGGTGATAGCAGTGGACCAACAGAAAGACAAACTTGATTTGTTGTCTTTAGAGGGAGAGGGATCGATTTTTTCCATTCAGGCAGACCTCGGTAATGAAAAAGAAATAGAAAATTCATTTAAGTCTGGATGTGAGTATTTTGGAGGACTTGATATTTTGTTGAATTGTGCAGTGCTTCGTTCAAATATGCCTCTCAAAGATTTAGATGAAAAATCCATTGGACCTGCCTTAGATGTTGGAATAAAAGGAAATATTTTGTGTAGTAAATTTTCAAGTGAATATATGAAAAAAAGAGGTGGGGGAGTGATTGTAAATATGTCTAGTTTCTACGCTCGAACACCTGCAAAAGAAAGAATAGTTTATGTAGCTGTTAAGAGCGCAACAGAGGGATTAACAAGGGCACTAGCAGTAGAACTAGCTGAATATAATATTCGGGTGAATGCGATTGCACCAGGTCCTATTCTTACAGATAGAAGGGTAGAACTTGGGCATGGGAAAGACGGAAAAATGGACAAACGATATGAGAATTTATTGATGAAACGTTTTGGAAATGTAGAAGAAATTATTGAAGTAATTATTTTTCTAGTTACAGAAAAATCCTCATATATTACGGGTCAAACTATAGTGGTTGATGGCGGCATAACGATAGCATAGTTTAAATGGAGGTGAATATTGAATTTATCTAACAAGGTGTCTTTGGTAACAGGTGGAAATCGTGGAATTGGAAAATTCATATCTCTTTCTCTTGCCGAGGAAGGTTCTTCAGTCGCTGTTCATTATAATCAGGATAAAAAGGGGGCTGAGTCTGTAGTTAAAGAGATTAGAGAAAGTGGAGGTAATGCAGAGGTTTTTCAAGCAGATGTTAGTCAAAGAGGAAGTGTAGAAAAAATGATTAAGAATTGTAGCCAGTCATTAGGACAGATCGATGTTCTTGTAAATAATGCTAGGCAGTTGGTAAAGGGAAGAGAGTTTATGGATTTGGAATGGGATAAAGATTATCAACCACATATAGATGTTATGTTAAAAGGAACTTTTAATTGTTGTCAGGTTGTTTTGCCTTCAATGATTGAGAGAAAGAATGGACGTATAATTAATATGCTTAGTACAGTTATTGCTGAATCAAGACCAAGAACGAATTCTTATGGGAGTATTAAATCTGCATTGTTCTTTTTCTCAAAAAATCTCGCAACAGAGATGGGTCCAAATGGAATAACAGTGAATATGGTTTCCCCTGGGTTGATCGCTACTGAGAGACAAATTCTTCATTCCTCAGGTTATCAAGAGGACTATATCAATGAAACTCCTATGGGAAGACTTGGAATTCCTTCTGATATTACAGGAACTATCAATTTCCTTGCTAGTGATAATTCTTCTTTCGTAACTGGTGCGAATATTCCGGTTTCTGGTGGGAAGACAATTTTTTAAATAATTATAATTTTGTTTTGGAGGAATAAAAGTGAATTTCACAGAAAAAGAAGGTGTTAGAAGACACAAAAAGTTAAGAGAAAATATGGCAGAAGCAAATGTTGATGTTCTGGTAGTTTATGGAAATAATGGAAGGATGGGAATTTATTCTGGTAATCTTGCGTATGTTAGTAATTTCATTTCTTTTTCAGGTCAACAGGCGCTAGTGTTTCCATTGGAAGGAGACCCTGTTCTTTTTGTTGGAGTAGAAAATCAAAGAATTGAAGCAATTAGGAAAAGTTGGATTAAAGATACGCGTTGTGAAGCTATGACATCTGTAACTATGCAAGTTTGTAATTATTTGAATGAAATAGGTGTGGAAGGTAAGAGAGTCGGAGTTTCCTCATTTTCGATTATGCCTGTTTCTTGGTACGAACAATTTCTGCAGAATCTCTCACCAAAAGAATGGATAGATGCAAGTGAAATGGTATGGAAAGAACGTTTGATTCAAAGTGATGAAGAAATAATAATGTCAAAACATTCTGCTAGGCTTGGAGATGCAGCATGGAATCGTATCAGGGAATGTGCACAAGAAGGGATATCTGAGCTAGAGATTCGTGCTGAAATGGATGCTGTCATGTTGCCTGGAGCAGGTACTGAAAATTTCAATATGATGGGTCTTGGAAGTATGGCGAATGGAGGAGAAACTCCGTGGGGCTACGTTATTCCTCAAACTGACAGAAAAATGGAAAAAGGAGATGCTGTACTATTGGAGATTTCTCCTAGAGTGAACGGTTATTGGAATCAGTTAGTGAGAGTACTGTGTCTTGGTCAACCTGAGAGTTGGTTAACTGAGGCATATGACCTTGTTCGTCGAGCAAGAGATGCAACTTTGGAAGTGCTCGGACCAGATAAACCGATGATTGGATTGGTGGATGCTATGAACAAAGTATTTGCTGATAGTGGACGTGAAGTGTGGCCTTATGGTCTAGTCCATTTGACAGGACTGGATTTGACTGATTATATGATTACACCAAAATCAACAGGGACATTAAAACCGAATCAGATAGTAACGGTTCATCCTATGTATCAACTCAGTTCAAACAGACAAATTTTCTGGGGTGAAAGTTATGTGATTACGGAAGATGGTTTTGAACCTATTAATATTAGTTCGGATAAACTAGAAGTTAAATAATTTTCTAAGTTAGCTACTAAATTTAATACTAGGGGGACAATAAAATGATTTATGAAATGAGAACCTACACTTTACAACCAGGAATGGTACCGGAATTCCTTGGCCGATTTGAAAAGTGTTTAGAAGACAGATTGAAAATATCTAAATTGACAGCTTTCTTTTATACTGAGTCTGGTGCAGGTGAGTTGAACCAAGTTATACATATTTGGGAATATGAGGATGCAGATCATAGAATGGACATCCGTAAATCTTTAAATGATTTGCCTAATTGGCCACCTCCTGTAAGAGATCTTGTAGTTAAACAAGAGAGCAGATTAATGTCTCCTGCTCCATTTCCTGAGAAACCTCTTGAAGGTGAACTTGGAAATATTTATGAAATACGTACATATACATTTCAACCTGGAAAAATACCTCTTGTAATTGAAAGATGGGATAAGATTATTCATGAAAGGATGAAAATATCTCCTCTGGCAGCATGTTGGTTTACGGAATTTGGCCCATTAAATACTTGGACCCATGTATGGCCTTATAAGAGTTTTCAAGAACGAATAGATGTAAGAAAAGCGCAAGCAAAACTAGATGGTTGGCCACCAGATACTAGAGAATTTATGTTGAGTCAGGAAAACCGTCTAGTCATTCCTGCTCCATTTTCTCCGATGCGTTAGATTTTTTGGATTATTTTTATTTTTCTTATGAGATAGATTTAATATTGGAGTTATTAGATGAAAATTCAGAGATTTGCTCAGTCTACTTTTGTGATAGAAAATAACGAAGGAAAACGTCTTCTCATTGATCCAGGGACTTCTGGTTATGCTGGATGTAGAAATATGACAGATTATGGGAAAGTAGATTTGATCGTAATTACTCATAGTCATCAAGATCATTTTGATATTGCAGGAACAAAAGAGTTAGTATCTGCTTATAGCCCTAAAATTCTTACAAATCCAGAGATACATACAATTTTGCAAGCAGAAACAGTTGCTTCAAGAGTTGTACATATAGGAGATTTTATAGAGGAAGAGGGTTTTTCGTTAACATTAACAAAAACAGATCATAATCCTGGCGGAAACTGGATTGTGAATTTTGGCGTTGTTGTAGAGTCTGATGAAAAGAGTGTGTATCACCCAAGTGACACACGTTTAATTCAGCCCCAGTTACTGCCTAAAGACAAAGTTTCTGAACCTGATGTTCTTTTTGTTCCAATAAGCAATAGGGGATTGGTAATGGGAATCGATGACGCATTATTTTTCACAAACGCGTTAGTTCCAAAAATCGTTGTGCCAATTCATTATGAAAGTGCTCATGATATTGGAAGAGTACTTCCTGAGCATTTTGAAGATCGTTTGAATATCTTAAAGGAGCATTTGACTGCTCTTAATGATGTCGAAGTAAAGATCATGAATTATGGAGAAGAGTTGGTATTGTAAAATTTTTCTTTCTTTTTATCTCATTCTAATTCTCGTAATCTTTTCACACCTTCTCATTCTGAGGAGGTGTGTTGACTTCTATATGGCCACAGTTTAAAGTAATAAATATATAACCTATAAAAAATTGTTTACAAGAACATTTAGCAGTGCTGAGTGGTCTTGTTTTAGATTTTATTTTTAGTTTCTTAAGCTATTAATTCTGTTTTTAAAAATAGAGGAGGTAGGTATGAAACGTATTTGGTTATTCCCGTTTTTTCTAATTTTTGCTCTGATTCTCTCAACACATGCAATTTCAGCTCCAAAAGGAAAGGCTATTTTCGGATTTGCTGGAAGTGTAAAAACATTTGATCCGCACAGAATCACTGGTTTTTCTAATAGTAGTCACTATCCTATGGTTTTTGATAATTTAATTTTTAGAACTAAGGACGGAAAGCTTGTTCCAAAACTTGCAAAATCATATCGACAAATAAATTCAACTTTATGGGAGTTTAAATTACAAACAGGAGTTAAATTCTCTAATGGTGAGGATATGGATGCGCATGCAGTTAAATTTAGTTTAGAACGTATAGTGAATCCTAAATTAAAAAGTAGGCAAATAAGCTATTTTAGAAATATTAAAAAAGTTGAAGTAGTAGATAAATATACTGCTAGGGTACATCTCAAAAAGAGAGATATGTTTTTTCTTCCACCTTTAAGTCAGTATGGACAGATTGTTCCTCCAAAATACTACTCTGGTAAAAGTAAAAAACATCTTGCAAGAAATCCAGTGGGAAGCGGTCCTTACATTCTTAAAAAGTGGAAAGGTAAATATCAGTTTCATTATGAAGCCGTTTCTAATTATTGGGATAAAAGATATCTTCCTCAAATCAAGACTGTGATCGTGAATATTATTCCTGAACCAACTACTCGCATGGCAGCTCTAGTAGCTGGTGATGTTGATTTTGCAGATTCTGTTTCTCCTCAGTTAATAACAATGGCAAAAGCTAACCCACAAATCCAAGTTGTTGCTGTGCCCTCATCTAGAACTTGTTATTTGTATCCGATAATAAAAAAGGGTTCTCCTTGGGAAAACGTTAAAGTTCGACAAGCAGTAAATTATGCTTTAGATAAAGATGCTTTAGTAAATACTGTTTTAGAAGGCTATGGAAGAGTAATCCCAACAAATGTGGGACCTGATAGTTATGGTTATAATCCAGCTCTAAAACCCTATCCCTACGATCCTGCGAAAGCAAAAAAACTTCTTTCTGAAGCTGGTTATGGAAAGGGTATCTCTACAGAAATATGGATGCCATTAGGAAGGTATTTAAAAGGAAAAGCAGTTGCAGAAGCTATGGTAAATATGCTTTCAAAAGTTGGGATTAAAGCAAAGTTGAAAGTTGCTGAATGGGGTGTTGTTAAAAAAAGGATGAAAGCCCGCTGGAAACCAAAAGTGAAATCTTTCCTTAGAATGGGATGTAGAATGGATTCAAATCTGCATTCTGAACATATGTATGCAGGAACGATACATAGTCGTTCTACTTGGGGTGGATTTAGAGGAAAGTGGATGGACAATTTAATAGATGATGCAAGGGCTACAGTAGACGATGCAAAACGTTTAAAAAAATATCAAGAAGTTAATAGAGTGATTCATGAAAAAGCGATAATGGGATTCTTGTATCAGCAACATCAAGTTGTGGCTAAGAACAAAAGATTAAATTACACACCAAGAACAAATGGATTTGTTATCCCAGCAGAGTTGAGTTTGAAATAATTTCATTATTTGGCCGAATACAATTGAGTATTCGGCCAAATTAAAGTTCCTTGAAAGATTTAGGTGCATGAATGACAAGTTTTATTATTAGGCGTGCATTGCAAGCTCTTGTACTAATCAAGTGCGTATTGATTTTTGTTTTTCTGCTTCTCCATATTAGTGGTGATCCTATTTCAGTAATGCTTCCTGAGGAAGCAACCAAGGAAGAAGAAGCTCTTTTACGTAAACAGTATGGTTTTGATAAGCCTCTCATAGTCCAGTATGGGATGTTTTTTTCTAAGGTCTTGCAAGGTAGCTTTGGAGACTCTTTTGAGACTGAAGAACCTGCACTGGGTTTAGTCTTAAGTCATATGCCTGCAACAATACAACTCGCTGGGACAGCATTTATTGTATCAATTTTAATTGGTCTGCCACTCGGTTGTTTTGCGGCACTAAAAGAACATTCCATGCTTGATAGAGTTTGTATGATTGGTGCGGTATTAGGTCAAGCTCTGCCCGGATTTTGGTTAGGATTGATTTTGATACTGATTTTTGCAGTTAATCTTCGACTCCTTCCTTCTTTTGGTTATGGGAATTGGTCCCATTTGATAATGCCAGGGATTGCTGCGTCTGTTTTTCATACAGCAAGGTTAGCCAGATTAATGCGTTCTGAAATGTTAGAAGTACTTCGCGCAAATTATATAATTACAGCTAGATCAAAAGGACTAATGGAAAGAATTGTTTTATTTAGACACGCAATGAAAAATTCAGCGATCCCGATTGTTACAGTTTTGGGATTAGACTTAGCTCTGACACTTGGTGGAACAGTAATCATAGAAACTGTTTTTGCGTGGCCTGGTGTTGGAAGATTGACTGTTGAAGCGATCAATACTAGAGATTTTCCTGTAGTCCAAGCTGCAGTTTTTGTACTTGCTTCAACTTTTGTTTTAATCAATATGATAGTTGATATTATTTACACATTCTTGGATCCAAGGATTAAATTTGAATGAAAAATGTTAGGGATGAAGCAAACGAATTTATAATTTCTAAAAAACAATGGGAAGACGAACTTCCTCCGGAAACTACGTGGGGTAGCAGATTGTTAACTTCTCTTTGGAGACAGAAACCTGCTTTGTTTGGAGTTTTTATATTATTTTCAGTCTTATTACTTGCTATTTTTGCTCCCATTATTTCTCCTTTTGATCCAGATGAACAGTTATTTAAAAGAGCAATGAAGCCACCTCTGACAGTTTTTGATGGAAAGATATTATTTATGGGAAGTGACCATTTAGGAAGGGATCTGTTTAGTCGAATAATTTATGGCTCTCAGGTATCAATTATAGTTGGGTTTTTTTCTGTTTTCTTTTCCGGAGGTATTGGACTTATGGTAGGTCTGATTTCTGGGTACTTTGGAGGTAAGGTTGATTATTTTTTAATGAGACTTGCTGATTTTGTTTTGTCTTTCCCATTCATTTTGATGGCTCTGGCATTTATATCTATTCTTGGTTCAAGTTTATTTTTAATAATTTTTGCTATTTCAACACGTTTGTGGGTTATATACGCAAGGGTAGTTCGGGGTAGTGTTCTTTCATTAAGAGAAACAGAATTTATTATTTCTGCGAAAGCAGTTGGTGGGAGTCCACTTCGGATTATTTTGAGACATCTTATGCCTAATGTGATTCCACCTGTAATAATTATTGCATCTTTGTATCTTGGAAGAATGATCATTATTGAAGCAGGTTTAAGCTTTCTTGGTTTAGGAGTTCCTCCACCAACCCCAACATGGGGAGGATTGTTAGCAGAAGGACGCTCCTATATTTATGTTTCATGGTGGATTGTTACGTTTCCAGGTCTTGCAATTACAATTACAGTTCTAGGTACTAACCTAGTAGGAGATTGGTTACGTGATGTCCTTGATCCTCGTTTGAGAACGGGATAGATTTTGGTAATGTCATTTTATTTTTTACCTAAATTTGATAAAGAGAAACAACCTAAGATCATTGCTGAGAGCATAATCATCAATACTATAAAAGAAAGCATATAGTTTCCTGTGATGTCATGATTGAATCCTGCTAGGAGCGGTCCAGTTGCCCCTCCGACGCCATAAAAGATTTGCAGTAGTCCCATGATAATGCCAAGCTGTTTCCCTTGGAAAGTATCTGCAGATTGGGCGGCATAGCAGGAAGTTAGTCCACCACCACCGATTCCAAAAATTATTCCAAAAAAGTACCCCCAATAACTATTTGCCTCTAAAAAAGGAATTAATATAAGTAGAATTACAGATGAAAGTGAGATAGTACTCACAATTGCCATTGTATATTTCCTTCCTATATAGTCACTGATCCAACCAGAAAACAAACTTCCCGTTATTCTAAAAAACCCCGACATTCCTAGTATTATTGCAGCATTTGACATGCTGTATTTTACATCGATCATATATATTTGAAGTTGACTAATAATAGTGTTGCTGAAAATGCCTATAGAAAAATTCATAAATCCAAGTATCCAGAATTGTTTTGAAGTTTTTACATTTTGAATAACTTTTAAAATTTGTGATATTGAAGTTTTCTTTTTTTGTTCGGAATTAAGTTCTTTTAATTGTTCGTTTTCTTGTTCGGAATCTACAGTTTTTGATTTATTTCTCATGAATATAAAATTTGAGGGTCCAATGATTAGAATTAGGAGTAAACCGAAGAAAAGAGTTGCGTTTCTCCAACCATATATGCGCATGATATATTCGAGAGCAGGAATTAGAAAAATAGCTCCTATTCCAGGACCTGAAAAAACAATTCCAGTAGCGAGACCTCTTTTTTTTGAGAACCAAATTGGCATGAGTGCACTGTGCATAGCAAATCCACTACAAGCTTGTCCGACTGAAAGGAAAATTCCGATTAAGAAGTAAACATGCCATATTGCAGATATGAAATATCCTCCGCTTAATCCTATCCCAATAATGATCGAGCCTAAAGGAATAACTGCTCTCGCTCCATATTTTTCAAAAAAAGAACCGACAAATGGACCGATTAGAGCATAAAGAACCATCATCAGCGAAAATGCTCCCCCTAAAGTTCCTCTGCTCCATCCATATTCTTCAATGAGTGCAACCTGAAATAAAGAAAAAGACATCCTTGCACTACCGTGTGTCGATAGTGTAAGGAAAGATAGAACTACAATAAGCCACCCATAATATGTAAACGTTTGCTCATTTTTTTTCATGTTCATAGAATTTTCAGTCAAATTTAACGAATTTATAATCTATTTTTTGAATCAGTAAGAAGTTAAAATATAGTTCAAGAAATTGATTTGCCACCATCTATGATAATGGTTTGTCCTGTTACGTAATTCGATGCAGATGAAGATAAGTAAATGACAGTACCAATTAAATCCTCAGGGAATCCTAATCTTTTTAGAGGCGTTTTTTTAGATGCTTTCTCTTTTGATCCCGCCTCGGTATAGACTCTTGCAGTCATTGGCGTATCAAGATTACTTGGTGCTATAGAATTAACATTAATATTATACTTGCCCCATTCATTGGCGAGTACTTTAGTAAGTGAAATAATGGCTCCTTTACTAGATGCATATGCTGCAGCACCCTTCGCACCTTTCATCCCTTGAAGTGATGAGGTATTGACTATTTTTCCATTGAGATTTGGAATCATCGTTTGTTTTGCAACTTCTTGTGCTACAAAGAACATTCCTGATAAATTAATATCTATAACTTCTTCCCAAATTTCTTTTCTTATATCTTCGGCTTCTATCCTAGGATTTATTCCTGCATTGTTGAAAAGAATATCTATTCTTTTGAAGTGACTTATAGATTTTTTAACTACTTTTTGTACCTGGGTCTGCTCTCTCACATCTAAATGTTCAACTATTATATTGGGTTCAGGAATTTTGATCTCATGAGCAATGTTTTGGGCATCAAGTAAATTAAAATCTGTGAAGATTAATTTTGCCCCAAGATTTGCATATCCTCTAGCAATTGAAGAACCAATTGCACCAGCTCCCCCAGTAATTAAAACTACTTTGTTCGATACATCGAATGAACTAGAAACTCTTTTGTTACTCATTTCAAGGTCTCTCTTTTGGAAATTACAAAAACAGAATATTTGTTTTTTTGATTTTTACTTTTATCGTGGATCATGTAAATTTAATTAAATTCAAAAAACTTATTTATCGGAACTGATGCCTTTTTTTTGCAAATTTTTTTAAGTAATATTAATACTACCTACTTTTTTTTGATTATGACATGATTTTTAGTATTTAGACATCGGGAGTATAGATTTGGGTGCATTTGTTGTGAGGAGACTTTTACAGGCGGTAGTTTTAATTAAATGTGTGTTGGTGTTTTTGTTCTTATTGCTTCACATCACTGGGGATCCTGTGATGGTTATGGCTCCAGAGGATGCTACTGAAGAAGATATAAAGAAAATCACTGTTCAAATGGGATTCGATAAACCACTATATGTTCAATATTATCGCTTTTTTAGTGGAGTCATAAAAGGTGATTGGGGAGAATCATATGAACATGAAGAGCCTGCTTTTGGTATCGTCATGGAGAGACTCCCAGCAACTATCCAACTTACTGCTGTAGCATTTTCTATGTCTGTTCTCATTGGAATACCCCTTGGGTGTTTTGCCGCACTTAAAGAAAATCAAATGACCGACCGAGCATGTATGATTGGGGCCGTCTTTGGTCAAGCTCTTCCTAACTTTTGGTTAGGTTTGATGATGATTTTATTCTTTTCAGTCACGTTAAAGATATTGCCCTCGTATGGCAGGGGTACACCTTGGCATTTTGTCATGCCTGCTTTTGTTGCTTCTTCTTATCAAATGGCTCGTTTGGCAAGATTAATGCGTTCAGAGATGCTGGAAGTTTTAAGACAAGATTATATTCTTACTGCTCGTTCAAAGGGTTTGAATGAAAAAATAGTATTAGTTCGCCATGCATTGAAAAATTCTGCGATTCCTATTGTTACAATTCTTGGTATTGATCTTGGTATTATGTTAGGAGGAACTGTAATAGTTGAGACCGTTTTTGCTTGGCCAGGAGTGGGGAAGTTAACGATTGACGCGATCAATACTAGTGATTTTCCTGTTGTTCAGGTAGCGGTTTTTGTATTAGCCTCTGTTTTTATTCTAATTAATACTTTTGTAGATATTCTTTATACCTTTTTAGATCCTCGTCTTGATTTCAGGAAAATATAAAATGGCAACTGATGAAAAAAATTTAAACCTCTCTCCGATTGAATCTGAATATGATCAGTTTGGTGAAGAAGTACACTGGTTAAAGAAATTTTTTGCATCACTTTGGGCGCAAAAATCTGCCTTAGTAGGTCTTGTTATACTTGTTTCGGTAGTTTTTACTGCTATCTTTGCAAAGTTTCTATCTCCTATGGATCCTTCAGAACAAGCTTTATTGTTGAATATGAAACCTCCAGGATTTGAATCAGGAGGAAAGGTTTACTGGTTCGGAACCGATCATCTGGGAAGAGATCTTTTGAGTCGAGTAATCTACGGCTCTCAGGTATCAATTATAGTAGGTGTTTTTTCGGTTTTAATTTCTGGTTCTGTAGGCCTTATACTCGGACTAATATCAGGATTTTATGGTGGAAAAATTGACTATCTTTTGATGAGATTGGTTGATTTTATCCTTTCTTTCCCTTTTATTCTGCTCGCTCTTGCCACCATTAATGTTGTAGGTCCAAGTCTCACACTAATTATAGTAGTAATTTCGGTTCGTATGTGGACTGCTTATGCACGTGTAGTGAGAGGAAAAGTTTTAAGCTTGAAAGAGTCAGAATTTATCACTGCGGCTCATAGTATAGGAGCTAGTAATTGGCGGATTTTATTATTGCATTTACTTCCTAATACATTAAGTCCTGTTATCATTATTGGTTCCCTTTATCTTGGAAGAATGATCGTTATCGAAGCAGGTCTTAGTTTCTTAGGTCTCGGTGTTCCTCCTCCAAGACCTACTTGGGGTGGAATTTTAAGTGAAGGTCGTAATCACATTTATTTAGCGTGGTGGATAGTTACTTTTCCTGGTATTGCAATTACTTTTACTGTTTTAGGTTCTAATATGGTAGGTGATTGGTTAAGAAATGTGCTCGATCCTAGACTTCGTGCACGTTCCTAGTTTTAAGTAATAAATTTACTACCTATTGTATGTTTGTGAAAAAAGTATTACTATTTCCCTATAATCAAATATTTTAGAGTTTCATTACAAATGAAGTAGAACTGTTTCTTCTAATCAACGGAGGATTTTTACAAATGAAGAAGTTGAGTATTTTTTTAGTTTTGGTGTTCTCTATTTGTCTGCTTAACACAGCAGATTTAGTAGCAGCGCCCAAAGGAACAATTAAGGTTGGTTTTACTTCTCAACCTTCCACGTTTGATCCACACAGGATTACTGGATTTCCAATGAACCTGCATTATCCATTAGTTTTTGATAATTTGGTTTTCCGTGACAGAAGCGGAAAGATTATTCCTAAGTTAGCAAAATCTTGGAAGAATCTTAGTAAGACAACTGTGGAGTTTAAGTTAAGAAAAGGTATTAAATTTAGTAATGGTGAAGATTTAGACGCACACGCAGTAAAATATAGTTTAGAAAGAATTGTTAAATGGAAAAAATATGGATTTAAAAAACAAAGTAGACAAATTGGTTACTTCAGGTCTTTAAGTCATGTGGACGTTGTAGATAAATACACTGTTCATGTTCATTCTAAGTATCCTGATCAGTTTATGATTTCACCTTTGACTAGTTATGGTGCAATCGTTCCTCCTAAATACTATTCTTCAACTCCACATAAAAAACTTGCAAGAAAACCTATTGGAAGTGGTCCTTATGTATTGAAGAGTTGGAAGAAAGGTGAGGAACTTGTTTACGTTGCTAATCCTAATTACTGGGACAAAAGAAAGTTGTTTGCTCCTAAATTTAAGAAAGCAATTGTAAAAATTATTCCTGAGCCTACTACACGTGTTTCTGCTCTTCTCTCAGGAGAATTGGATCTGATTAATCAGGTGCCGCCTCAATGGGTTGGAAAAATTAAATCAAATCCAAATTTAGACCTTGTTTCTGCCCCATCTGTGAGAACTTGCTTTGTTGTTATGATTATCAAAAAAGATTCTCCATGGGCTTCAGCTAAAGTAAGAAAAGCGATGAACTATGCAGTTAATAAGGATCTTATAGTAAATACAATTCTTAAAGGATATGCGAAAGTTGTAGCAACAAACGTAGGTCCTACAAGTTTTGGTTATAATCCTGACTTGAAACCATATCCATACGATCCTGAACTTGCGAAGAATTTGTTAGCAGAAGCAGGATTCCCTAATGGATTTGAAGTTGATTTATATGTTCCTCTAGGAAGGTACCTAGGCGGAAAAGAAGCTACTGAAGCTATTTCTGGTATGCTTAAAAAAGTTGGTGTGACTGCGAATGTGAAAACACCTAGATGGGGAACAATTGTTAAAAAATCTAAAGCTCGCTGGAACAAAGGAAACAAACCATTCTGGTGGTTAGGATGTAGAATGGATATGCATCTTCATTCAGAAGGTATGTACGCTGGTCAGGTTGTAAGTTGGGCTTCCTGGACAGGTTTCAGAGACAAGTTTATTGATAAGCTTGCTAAAGATGCTCGTTCCACAATTGATTACAAAACAAGGGAGAAAAAGTATCAAAGGATTAATCGTATCCTTAGAGAAGACAAAGCTCCTTTAGTTTTCTTATGGCAAAATGATCAAATTCATGCCAAGAAAAAATCTATTAAGTGGAGTGCAAGACCTAACTCTGTAGTACTAGTTAATGAGATGTCCCGTTAACTGAAGACTTTTTAGAAAACAAAAGACCCCCGATACAAATTTTAGTTTTGGGGGTCTTTTTTCTTGTTTGTTCGAATCTAATTATATTCTAGTTCTATGCTGTATCTATGTGAGTCCCCTGGGTAGAAAATTTCTGAGTATTCAATTGGGTTTCCAACTTTGTCAGTGACAAAAGTTTTTACAAAGAGTACGGGAGCCATAACACTGAGAGAAAGAATTTTTGCAACCTCATTCGATGCATTCCTAGCTTCAAATTCTTGTTTGACATTTCCTACGTTAAAACCTAAATCTTTATCCAAGATTTCTAACATTGTTTTTTCTTTCATCTGTTTTCTGGTTATCTGCTTACTAATTTTCGAAGGGATATAATGAGATGTAAAACAATAAGGTTTCTCGTTTTGTAAAAGAGCTCTTTTGAAAACAGATATAGATACATTGTTAGTATTGTCAAAATAGTCGGAGATTCTTTTGTTTACTACTCTGGTATTCATGCTGATAATTTTACGAGTGGTATTTTTATTTTTTATTTTTGCTAGGATACCCGAAAGTCTTACAGCGGTAGAATCTTCATCTTGTATTTTGACAAAAGTTCCTTTCCCTCTCTTTCTAATTATCAAACCATCTTTTTCTAATAGTCCTAATGCCTGTCGAACGGGAACCCTACTAATACTGTACATTTTCGCTAGGTCTACTTCTTTAGGTAGTTTTTCACCATCTTTGAGGTCACCATTTTCGATCTGGGAACGTATTTGATTAGAAAGTTGGAAATAATAGGGAATATGAGGATGAATAAGTGGTTTTTCTTTTTTTGCAGTGTTCATTTTGATCCTTTTTAATAGTATTCTTCCATTTACAAATTTTATTAAGTAATGTAAACATAACTTGTTGAAATTCTTACTGGAAATTCACCTAGAAATGTATCTTAGTTTATCTAGTTAGGAAAGTGAGTTTCCTTTAATTCTAATACATAAGGATGAGATAATGACTGATTCGAAAATTAGATTGGGTGTGATCGGTCTTGGAAGATTCGGTTTTACACTTGCACATGCTACTGAATTAGTTCCAGAAATTGAAATAGTCAATTGTTATACTAGGACTGAGTCGAAACGAAAGGAATTTTCTGAAACATTTAACTGCGAACAGTCTGAGAGTTTTGAGTCTTTTATAGAGAACAAAGATATGGATGGTATAATTATTGCTGCACCAAATAATAGACATACTGAGATTGCCGTCGCAGCAGCCGAAAACGGCAAACACGTTTTTACTGAAAAACCGATTGCATCTACAATTGCTGATTCAAAGGTGATGATCTCTGAATGCGATAAAGCTGGGATCACTTTAGCTGTTGGTCATACTTACCGACGTTTGAATAGTCATCGTTTTCTAAAGAAAATGGTGGACGATGGGGAATTGGGTAATATTGCAATGGCAGAGGCTAATTATTCTAATGATAGGGGATTATTCTATACGCCGGATAATTGGCAGTGGTTCAATGAAGGTTCACCTGGTGGTCCTTTGATGCAGGTTGCTATACACGTAGTAGATAGTCTTTATTATCTTTTCGGGCCTGTTAAGAAAGTTTCTGCTGCATTTAATAAAATTGTCACTAAGTCAGAAATTCCTGACGTATGTACAATGTGGATGGAGTTTGAGTCTGGGGTTCTAGGAACAATAGGTACTAGTTTTATAAGTCCTCGTAGTCCTAAGGGAAGATTCACTTATTTGCTAAACACTTATGGTGACAAAGCGAATTTTTATTTAGATAGATGGGATGGGGTCACTGCTTTAAAAGAAGGAAATGATTCATTGGAAAGAGTTTTTGAAAAGGATATTAATGGCAAAGAACTTCTTGCTGTTGAATTAAAAGATTTCGCTGATTCGGTTCTTCAAAATAGAAACCCGGAAGTTACAGGTGCTGACGGACTCCACAATGTGGCTGTAGTTTGGGCAGCTATTAAATCTTCCGAAAGAGGTGAATCGGTAGAAATAAAAGAAATTATAGGATAGTTTTTCTTAAAAAA
>TARA_B100000686_G_scaffold355331_1_pt1 | contig 25673 bp, 27 predicted proteins | sample TARA_B100000686 | Tara Oceans TARA_B100000686 (sample SAMEA2622733) | marine metagenome | biome: marine biome (ENVO:00000447); feature: marine epipelagic mixed layer (ENVO:xxxxxxxxx); material: "saline water (ENVO:00002010), including plankton (ENVO:xxxxxxxx)" | depth 150 m | reverse complement strand
CAGATCATCAGACCCTGCTATGCCTTTGAAAAAAAGGAAAAAATAGAAAATCTTTATTTTTAAAGATTTAATTCTATTTTTGGGACAAGATTCTTATGGTAAACTTCTTTCACTTTTAACAAGTCTTCATGTACGAATTTTTTCTGTTTTGCATTTCGCAATAAATATGCAGGATGGAAAGTAGGAAGGCATGGGATTCCATGATATGAAGAAAATCTCCCTCTTAATTTACTTATAGGTGTGTCAGATTGAAGTAACCATTGAGATGCAAATTTCCCTAGAGTAAGAATAAGTTTGGGATTGATAATCTCTAGTTGTTTTTTTAAATATGGTTCACAACATGAAATTTCGTCTTCTTCAGGATTTCTGTTTTCAGGAGGTCTACATTTTAAAATATTGCAAATAAATACTTCTTGTCTTGGAACTTCAATTACGTTTTCAATCATTTTTGTTAACATTTGTCCTGCTCTGCCAACGAAAGGGACTCCTTGTTTGTCCTCCTCTGCACCAGGAGCTTCTCCAATAATTACGAGTTTTGCGTTTTTACTACCGCTTCCAAAGACTAAATGGTTTCTTGTGTCTCCTAACTTACAACGCATACAATTTTCAATCGCATTTGAAAGCTCTTCTAATTCCATTTTTTTATCTGGATCGAAAGGCAATTTTGGAGTTTTCATATCTAATCCTTTGCTATTTTTTGTTTCTTTTTTGGAAAATTGAACTTGGTCAGCACTCATTTCATTCTTTAGGGCTATAAAATTTACATTAAAGGATTTTAAATCTTCAAGATAGGCAATCAGAGAATCCGTAACTTTTTTTTCTAGGTTCAAAAGAAAATCCTTAAAAATGTTTTATATTAAATATTTTACTAAATGGTCTAGTATTTTATCGGCTAAAAGTATTTTTTTTGTTTTCTTTAATTTGTACTCTTGTTCTTTTGAGTTTATTAAAATTGCACTAGATTCATCTGAACCCATTGCATCTTCTGGGCCAGAAACTTTGTTTGCAACTATAAGGTCTAAATTTTTATTCTTTAATTTAATTTTTGCATTTTCTAATAAATTAGAAGTTTCGGCAGCAAACCCTATTAAAATCTGTTTTTTTTTCATTTTGCCCATTTTGCTTAAAATATCTTCTGTTTCTTCCAATTCTAATGATAAATCTGTTCCCATTTTTTTACTTTTTTCTTTGCTCGGATTTGAAGGTTTATGGTCAGATACAGCTGCGGCCATAATTACCACATCTATTTTAGACCAGTGCTCAAAAATAGCATTTTTCATTTGTTCGGCGGTTTGAATTTGTATAGTTTTTGGTCCAGATAATTTCGGAATTGTGACAGGTCCAGAAATTAGGATAACATCTGCACCTCTATCAAAAGCATTCTTTGCGATGCTATACCCCATTTTTCCACTAGAGCGATTAGATAAATACCTAACAGCGTCAATTTTTTCTTGAGTTGGTCCTGCGGTAACTAGTATTCTTTTTCCTGTTAAATCTTGTTCTTTTCCTAAAATTTCTCGAGTAGCATGAAGAATTTCCAACGGTTCAGGCATTCTTCCGACTCCATGAACTTCTTCAGAACTTGCCATTAGACCATCGCCTGGATTCATTACCACATGGCCGTTGTTTTTCAGTGTTTCGATATTTTTTTGAACAGGTTTGCTAGACCACATTCTAGGGTTCATCGCGGGAGCTATTAAAACTTTATTTTTTACCGAAAAAAGCAAGGTTGAAACAAAATCATCTCCAATTCCTTGTGCGAATTTGCCGATTAAATTTGCAGTTGCTGGAGCAATAATAATTAAATCCGTATTTTCCGTTAATGTTATATGGGGAATATTGCCTGAAGAAGAATTTTTTTCAATGGGGATAAGTTTTGTTATAGGGCTAATTCCTGTCAAAATTTCAAAAGGAAGTGGCTGAACAAAAGAAAGAGCATTTTGGGTAAGAACAGTTTGTACTTCAGCTCCATCATGCGTTAGAAGTCTTGCAAGTTCTAATGATTTATAAGCTGCAATTCCTCCCGATATTGCGAGGACTATCTTTTTTTTGAATAAAGGAGACTTTTCTTTTTTATTTTGCAAAAATCTATCCTTATTAAGAATTAATTTTTCTTTTTATTATTTTAATTAATTCGCTAGTTGCAACTTCAATCTTTTCGTTAGTAACTATGTAATCATAGTTATTTTTTTGTGCAATTTCAATTTTTGCAATTTCTAAACGTTTATTTATTTCTTCTTTTGACTCAGTTCCGCGGCTAACAAGTCTTTTTTTTAATTCATCCATTGATGGTGGTAGGATAAAAATTAATATGGCTTCTGGAAAGTTCTTTTTTAATTGCATCGCTCCCTGAACATCTAAGTCCATAATTAAACTATTACCTCTTGATAGTTCTTTTCCTATATTTTCTAAAGGAGTTCCGTAAAAATTATCAAAAACTTTTGCCCACTCAGCGAATCCGCCTGATTTTATCTTTTTTTTAAATTCTTCTTCCGACAAGAAAAAATAATGGACTCCTTCTGTTTCAGTTTCTCTTGGAAGACGTGAAGTCGAACTAATTGAATGAGTTAATTTTGGAAAGCAAGTTAATACATTTTGGATGAGTGTGGATTTCCCTCCACCTGAAGGTGAAGACAAAATAAAAACATGACCTTTTTTCTGCTTACTCATTCTATATTTTGAACCTGTTCTTTAATTTTCTCTAGAAGAATCTTTATTTCAACAGCATGTTTCGAAAGATTTGAGTCGATAGATTTGGCGGCTGTCGTGTTGATTTCTCTGTTCATCTCTTGAACGAGAAAATCCAATTTTCTTCCTGATGGACTGTTTGAAGACAGAGTTTTTTGAAATTGATTTATATGACTATAAAAGCGACTCAATTCTTCGCTTATATCTCCCTTTTCTCCGGCTATAATTAATTCTTGTTCCAGTCTGTTTGGGTTAATCTCAATTTTTTTAAATAGTTTCAAGATTCTCAATTCCGATCTTTCTTGCATTTTTTGTCTAGCCTTTGGAAAGAAACCTTCTATTTTTTTTAGATTCAAAACTATTTTTTTTAGATTTTTATCTACATCTTTATGGAGTTCATTGCCTTCTTTTATTCGCATAGTTCTTAAATTTGAGAGAGATCTTGAAAGAGTCTTCATTAAATTAATTCTTATTTTATCTAGATGTATTTCAGCTTCTGAAGGCTTTAGAAATTCTTGAAATTGGGAAATTAAATTTAAATCTATTTTTCCTTCAATATCGAGTTCATTTTGTAATTTTTGAAGTGATTTAAGCAAAATTTCTGTTGATTTAGAGTTTAAATTAGTTTTTTGAACTGACTCTTTTAGATGCGTTATATATACGTCAAATCTTCCTCTTGAAAAACTTTTCTTTATCTTTTCTCTTATTTCGTTTTCTAAAGATATGATCCACCTTGGTCCTTTAACTGCAATTTCAAGAAATCGATGGTTAACAGACCGAATTTCAATACATATGGAATCACCATTTTTTAAAAAAAATTCTGAATTTCCGTAACCAGTCATGCTTTTAGACGACATAAATTTCCTTTGTTATAGTTATCATTACAAAAAGTTTACACTAAGGTTGAATTTTTAAGTACTGTTTTTTATTTTTAATAATTTATATGAGCAGAGATTATGGATGCATTTGTTGTTAGGGCGATCTGTGATGAAATATATCCATTGATAAACCAGAGTAAATTATCTCAGGTAAGAGAGGTTGGAAGATTTTGTTTTATCCTACAATTTTATTCTAAAAAAGGTCGTGATTATAATTTGTTGATTTCTGCGGATAATAAATTGTCTCGTTTGTATTTAACCAGCAAGAAACTAATTTCTGTAAAGAAAAAAACGAATTTTATACAAAATTTAAAAAAATATTTAGAAGGTTCAATTATCACTAATATACATACCGGAAAATGGGAACGAATTATTCAAATATCATTTGTCACAAAATCTCAACAGCAAAAATCATATGCATTAATAATTGAATTTTTAGGCCTTTCAAATAATATATTACTTTTAAATGGACAAACTGGTGAAATAATAGACTCCATTAAGAGGAGAAGTGGTAGTAGGAATCTATCGAATATTAAGGGTTCTAAATATACTCTTCCACCTCTACATAAGAAAAAATCTCTTGATGAAATAGATGAGATGTCTTTTAAAAAGACTTTGCTTGGAATGAAAAAAGACGATGCAAACTTAAAACTATTTCAAGATTTATTAGTGAAAAACATTTTAGCCATAAGCCCGGTCTTTGCAGAAATTATTTCGACTAACAATAAAGATTTGCCTTATTTATTCAAACAAATCAAAAATTCCTATATTTCTTCTTCTTTTAGTCCCGCCATTATTTTTTCTGAAAATAATGGCGCAGAAAATTTGTTCGCTTATGGAAAGCTATTAAAATCGCCCTATAAATTTCAGTTATTTGAAAGAATGAACGATGCGGCTGAAATCTATTTTTCAAGACTACAAGATGACCTTGATTTAATTTATAAAAAGAAGAAATTAACTAGCTTTTTACTGTCTAAAATTAAGAGAAAAGTGAAGACAAAAAATCAGATAAGATTAGATCTCGAGAAATCTAAAGCATATAAAATATTTAAAAAAAAGGGAGATTTGATTATTTCGAATCTTGGAAATATCTCTCCAAAATACAATTCTTTTCAAGCGATAGAAGGAAACGATACAGTTGAAATTGTTATAAATCCAAGATTTTCTTTAATAAAGAACGCAGAATGTTTTTATAAAAAGTATAAGAAATATAAACGTATGAGAAGTATTGGAAAGAAACGTTTCGAGATGATTAAAGAAGAAATCATTTTTTTAAAAACTATACTTTTGGCTATAGAAGAAACTAAATCTATGATTGATTTTTCTGATTTAGAAAACAGTTCTGAATTTCTTAAGCTAAAATATTCTGAGGAAAAAACGAAACTTCGAAGCAAGATAGAAAAAATTAAACCATATTTTTATTTTAAATTTCCAGAAGGTTATGAAATTTTTGCAGGAAAGAATGCTCTTGGAAATGAAATGATACTGAGAAATTTAGGTAATAAGGATGATTTGTGGTTCCATGCTAGAGATGTGTCAGGAAGTCATGTTTTGTTAAGAGGAGAAGAAAAACATAAAAAAAAGGATTATAAGTCGAAAATGATATTACAGGCAGCGTCTATTGCCGCTTTCTATTCTAAGTCTAAAGAAAATATTAAGGTTAGGGTAAGTTATCTGCCTTTTGAAAATTTAAGAAGACCACAAGGCAATAATTTTGGAAAAGTCGTTTTCAAACAACATAAGACTATACTTGCATCTCCTGAAATAGGCGAAAAATTAGTAAAATCTTTCAGATAAAAAATTCATGAATTATAGTAGAGATGAGAAAATTTGATTAGATAAAAGCATTCCCTTTTTTGTTAGCTTCAATTTTTGACCATCTTTAATTAGTAATTTTTTTTTATAAAAATCTTCAAAGTTTTTTTGAAATAAAATTTCACTGTCAAAACCAGTCTTTTTTTTCAATTCTAGTAATGAAACACCTTCTTTTAGTCGTAGTCCTAACATTAAAGACTCTCCTAGAATCTTTTTTATGTCTTCCATTTTTTCTTCTCCTGCAGTTGGTGTTTGAGAATTTTTAATATATGTATCTGGGCGCAGATGATTCCAAATACGTTGATTCTCTATAAGAGAGTGTGCTCCTGCGCCAATTCCTAAATAATCACCTCGTTTCCAGTAATTTAAATTATGTTTACAACGGAATCCTGATTTTGCAAAATTACTTATTTCATATTGTTGATAACCTGCATCATGAAGCATTTTATCTCTCATTTCCCACATTTCTAAACTAAGATTTTCACTTATCAATCCATCTAATTCTCCTTTCATGTGAAGTGCGTGGAATGAAGTACCGGATTCTATAGTGAGTTCATATGCAGAAATGTGTTCAGGACTTAACTCAATAGCGTTTTGTAAATCATCATTAGCAATTTCTTTAGTCTGAAAGGGAATTCCGAACATTAAATCAATAGAAATATTTTCAAATCCTGCGTCCCTTGCTAAATAAAAAGCTTTTTTTGCGTCTTTTCCAGAATGGATTCTATCTAAATTTTTTAAAAGTCTGTTGTTAAATGATTGAACGCCAAAACTTATACGGTTAATTCCTATTTCTTTTAATCCCTTAAATAAATCATAATCGGATGAATTCGGATTTGCTTCGAGAGAAATTTCTGTTTGAGGAATAAAATCAAAAAGTTTTCTAGAGGCTAACAAAATTTTTTTAATTTCTTTTGAGGGAAATAATGAAGGTGTTCCTCCACCAAAAAAAACTGACTGAACTTTTCTTCCTGTAAGTTGTAATTCTTCAACTCTTCCTTCAATCTCAATAATTAAAGCATCTGTATATTCGGAAGCCCAATTTTTATCATGTACTTGTTTTCTTTCTATAAGGTTTTGTAATTCATAAGAATTAAAATCACAATATCCACATTTTGCTGTACAGAATGGAATATGAAAATATAATGAAATTGGATTTTCTTTTTCTGGCAATCTCGAGCCCTCTAGTTTAATATTATTGTATTGATTGAACCTAAAATGGTAAAAAATTATTATAGATACAAAAAAATAGAATTACTATAAATTATTGTTTAATCAATTTTTAAATACAAGTTAAAAGGAGTACGCAGACTTGACGATTCATACTCTTTCAACTAACGAACGTTATGGAATAGTTCAAAAGGTAGGACATATTCTAAATTCTAGCCTGGATTTAGATGTTGTTTTAGGACGTTTAGCTGTTGAATTAAGAGCAATCTTTCCTTTGGATCATACGGCACTAACACTTGAAAATCTTGATGGCAAAACATGCACCTGGACTAACATTACTTCAGGAAGTAAAACTCTAAGTTATCCACACAATGATATCCCCATAGAGGGAGCGACTCTCGGCTGGTTTAAAAAAAATTATCAAAATGTACGCTATATTGTTTATGAAGATTTATCAAAGAAGCTTCGTTTTGGAGAAGATGAAATTGTTCTTAAACGAGGTATTAGAAGCGGAATTAGAGTCCCGCTTGAATTTGGAAAAGAAATTTTTGGAAATTTATCAGTTTCAAGCTTTTCTCCTAATCGTTTTACGTCAGAAATGGCAGACTTTCTTGCTGAACTTGCCCCTTCTGTTTCAATAGCTGTTTCTAATGCTAGAACTTTTGCTCAATTAGAAGCTAATCGAGAAGAATTAAAAAATGAAACTTTATCATTGAGAACAGAATTAAGAGAGATTCATAATTTTGAAGAATTAATTGGTAATAGCAAAGAAATAGAAAGAGTTAAAGATTTAATTAGCAAGGTAGCAGAAAGTGAAGTAACTGTCTTGATTAGTGGTGAAACTGGTACAGGAAAAGAACTTATTGCACGTGCAATTCATAATTTAAGTTCTCGAAAAGATCGTGCGCTAGTCAAAGTAAATTGCGCGGCACTTCAGGACACGCTTTTATTAAGCGAACTTTTCGGTCACGAGAAAGGATCTTTTACTGGTGCAATTGCTCAAAAAATAGGCCGTTTCGAGCTTGCGCACAATGGGACAATTTTTCTAGATGAGATTGGAGAAATTTCTATGGAAGCGCAAGTAAAAATTCTTAGAGTTATGCAAGAAAGAGAATTCGAAAGAGTAGGAGGCAATAAAACAATAAAGATAGATACTAGAATTATCGCGGCTACAAACAGAAACCTTGAGGAAGAGGTAAGTAAAGGGAAATATAGAAGTGATTTGTACTTTAGGCTTAATGTTATTCCTATTGAGGTTCCTCCTCTTAGAGAAAGGAAAGAAGATATCCCCATGCTTATTCAACATTTTATTGCCAAGCATGGAAAAAGATTAAATAGAAATGTAAAGGGAGTTGGCAAAAAAGCACTTGAACGTCTTATGTTTTATGATTGGCCAGGAAATATTAGAGAACTAGAAAATGTGGTAGAAAGAGGCTTGGTATTAGGTAGAGGAGATGTGCTCCGTTTTGATAAGCAAATGATAGGGGAGCATCACAATGATATTACAAGAGATGGAGATATATTTTATCCGCTTGATGAGATGGAAAAAAGATATATTACAAAGGTCTTAGAAAAAACAGGAGGTGTAGTTGCGGGAGAAAGAGGTGCAGCCAGAATCCTCGGGATGAAACCGACTACCCTATACAGTCGTATAAAAAAGCTTGGTATTAAGTCGCAGAGAAAATTCCAGACAGAAGATTCTGCGACTTAATTTATTGCGCTTAGTATTTTAAACAGCCCTGTTTAATTTCAAAAAAGCGTTTCTTTGAAATAAGAAGAAAGAACCAAGAAGCAGGAAACCTGCAAGGTGTAGTGCTATTGAAGGAAGATAAATGCCAAAGATTGTCATTGCAGGCCAGAACATTAGTGCAGCCGCGAAAGCTAAGAAAAATCTTTCTCCTACTTTTAATTTAAGATACATATGCCCAACTATTGCAGCTGCAAGACTAGTAAAACCGAACAATGCAGCAGTAAAAGTTTCGAATAGTGGGATTGGTTCAGAAATTAAAAGAATTGGAGTATAGGCAAACATAAATGGAATTACATACATTCCCTTCGCAGTTCTAAAAGAAGCCCAAGCGGCTTTACTAGGATTCGCGTCTGCAATTCCAGCGGCAGTATAAGCTGGAACACATACTGGTGGGGTGAAGCAACTATCGAGACTGTACCAAAATACTATTAAATGTGCAGCTAAAAGCGTCATTCCATAACTTTCTCCAAGATCAAGAAGAGCTGGAACTGCAACGACTGAGAGAACAATATATGCGGCGCTTGTAGGTAGTCCCATTCCTAGAACAAAAGAAGCTATTCCAACTAAAATAATTCCTGGAAAAAGATATCCATATGAAAGTGCAGTAACAATTTCTGAGAATTTTAGTCCTAATCCAGTTTGGAATAAGGCACCAATGATTATTCCTACTACTCCCACCGCTGCACAGATTGCAAGAGATTGTCTTGCTCCTTGGGCCATCGCTTCTACAATATTCCACAGTCCATAAGCAACTGTTTTGAAAATTTGCTCTATCGATGCTTTCATTCTAAAAAGATCTGCAGCACCTTTTAGGCCTGCTAGAACAATAACACATAGAATACCTGCTAAACCAGCGTAGGGAACAGGTCTGCCAGTCATTAAGACAGCGATAATAACAATTGGAGGCAGAAGAAAGTACCAGCCTTGTTTTAAAATAGGCCATACAGGTTCAACTTGATCCTTTCTAAGTGGAACTAGACCTGCTTTACGAGCTTCTAAATGAACTACTGCATAAACAGAATAAAAATATAGAACTGCAGGTAAAATAGAAACTTTTACAATTTCCCAGTAGGAAATTCCAGTGAATTCGACAATTAGAAAGGCAGAGGCTCCCATAACTGGGGGCATAATCTGACCACCAGTTGAAGCTGCTGTTTCAATTGCTGCGGCAATTTCTGGCTTAAAACCAGTTTTTTTCATCATAGGAATAGTGAAAGATCCAGTCGTTACTATGTTAGCATTGGCGCTACCCATAATAGTCCCTGTCATCGCACTTGCAAAAATAGCTGATTTTGCGGGACCCCCCCTTAATCTGCCTGCTGCTGCAGTAGATAATTGAACATAGAAGGTTGCAGCACCCATTCGATCTAAAAAGGCTCCGAATAGAATAAATAGGAAAATATATACAGAAAAAACACTTAAGGGAGCAGTCCATAGACCATCATAAGTCATGTATTGGTGGTCTATAATGTGCATGAAAGATGCCCCTTTGTGGCCAAACCACCAAGGGAAATAAGGTCCAAAGTAAGAATAAACTAAAAAGAATAATCCTATTAGTGGAAGTGCATTATTTATGGTTCTTCTTGCAGCCTCTAGAGTTAATAAAAGAACGGTTGTACCAAGAAACATATCCATGAACGTAAGTGGTGTAACGTAATAGATCCTTTCAAGTTCATCAGTACCAAGGAAATATTCTGTGAAAAGTATCGGATATCCGATAGAAAGTATTACCAGAACTAATAAGACAATAGAAATATAAAAGAAGGGAGAGGTTTTTCGACCAAAAGCCGAACCAGACTCTCCCTCCTCGGATTTACTGATAGGAAAGATTAAGAAAATTAGAATCATACCAAATAGAAAGGATAGTGCCCTCTGAAAAATAGGCTCATAACCACCACTATAGGCAACCTGAACATGGAAAACTGACATGAGTACTGCCATAAAAAATATTACATGTTCAAGAGGACTTCTTTTTCTTAAATTTTCCCAAATATCTTCCATTGTTTCCTATTTCTATTTTGCGAAAGAACTTCTTTCTAGCTTAGTTTATAGTGCGCCGGCTTCTTTATAGAACCTTTTTGCACCAGGATGCATAGGAACTCCCATATGAGCAGCACCTACACTTGGTTTCCATTTTTTGTAAATTTTATGAACGCTTCCTAATGTTTTTAAGTTTGAGCTCATAATTTTCAAAAGAGAATAAACGGTTTTTGCGTCCATTTTTGTAGTTGTTAAAAGAACTCCAGAAAGACCCATTGAATAAGTTGGTTTTGGGTTTCCTTTATAAATTCCACCAGGAATAGCGCAAGGTTTGAAGTTCATGTCAGCAAGAAGTTTTTTAACATCATTGTCCATATTTAAAAATACAAGATCTCTTCCTTGTGCTGCTTGAATTCCTGCGCCATTAGGATCGCCGGAGTTATGGAAATAAAAATCAATTTGACGTGCACGGATAGCACGTGACATTCCACCAGCACCTGGGAATGTTAATTTATATCCACGTTTTGTAAGTTCTTTGTAGCTAGTTCCATAATGTTTAACGATCTGACTAGCAACATATTCTGTGCTAGTTCCTTTTTTTGCAGGTGCAAGCTTAAGAGGTTTTTTAGATTCTATAATTTTTCTCCAACTTGTGATTCCTGAATCAAATAGCTCTTTTGCCGCATATTGGTGGTAACAAGAATCCCAAAATTTAGCGATTCCTCTAAGATTTGGATAGGATTTCTTATAAGGAGCTTTTCCTGTTAGTGCATTAGCACTGAAGTTAGAGAATGAATATCCAAAGTCAGCTCCACCGCCACCAATTCTTGCAGGGTTAGCTCTGCCTCCACCAGGAGTTACACTAAGACCAAATTCTTTGTTATTTTTGTTGATAACGTTAGCTAAACCAGCACCTAGTCTACCCATTGTTCCTCTAAGACTACCAACTGCTAGGTCGTACTGCTTCCCTGCACTTAAAGCTTCATTAGCTAAGAAAGCTGGCGCGGAAAAAACCATGAAACTCAAAGCCGCTATAAATATACTTTTTCTAGAAAACACTGTTTCTCCTCCATTAATAAATTAAAAAAATGATTCTATTAAATGATAATATCTTCATTTGCCAAATTAATGGTCAAAAATTACATAAAAAATTTATAATGTAGAAACGGTTTGCACATATTATGATTGTGGTAGAGTTACGTCAACAAATAATTGTGCAAAATATAGACAAATTTTTTATACAAGAAAAGGAGTAGGATATGCCATTTTATCGTTGGGAAGAAATGAATAAAAAAAATCTAGCTAAACCTTCAGATTCAGAAGGAAGTATCATCATAGGGGATAACATTACATTAAATCGTTCTGTCAGTCAGCCGGGTAGATTAGCCCGACCCCATACTCATGGATGTGAGCAACTAATTAATGTGGTTTCTGGCACAGCTTGGTTTAGAGTAGGAGACGAGGAAAAAGAGGTGTCAGCCGGGGATATAATCCACGTTCCAGTAGGTACTGAACATGAATTTAAAAATACTGGTTCTGAAGAAATGGTTTATCTTTCTTTTAAAAATATTTCCGATGATTGGCCACCTTCTACTGCCACAATGGATTAAATATAATGTTTTAGGTTAAATTTATAGGTGAGATATGACCATTGAGTTTAACTGGGCCTTGTGTTCAACAAGGGCGGGAGATGGAAAATCCGTCATACAATCGTCTCCTGAAAGATCTCCCACTTTAGAATATTTAGTGAGGGTAACTAGTGCTGCGGAACAATTTGGTTTTCGAAATATCTTAGTTCCAACTGGCACCCACTGCATAGATCCTTGGACATTATCATCTGCTATTGCAGGGCAAACTAAAAAAATAAAATTCTTAATAGCATTTAGGCCTGGTCTTATTGGTCCTACATATGCGGCACAGCAAATCAGCAGCTTTTGTTTTTTAAATAAAGATAGAATTTCCTTAAATGTAGTAGCGGGTTCAAATTCTCCCGATTTAAAAAGATATGGATACCATCTAGAACATGATTTAAGATATAAGGTTAATGACGAGTTTATGGAGTTAACAATAAGATTATTGACAGGAAACTGTCCTGTAAGTTTTAAAGGTAATTATTTTTCTATTCAAGATGCAGTGATTTTCCCAATACTTAAGGCTGAAAAATTGCCTGAATTTTTTATGGCAGGAGCGTCAGAGGGAGCAAAAAAAGTAGCTGCTAAATATGGAGATGTACATGTCGTCCATGCTATAGAGCCAGATGAAATAGAAAAAGATATTAAGCAAGTTACCAAGATAGCAAGCAGATTAGAACGGAATAGAAAATTAACTTTTTGTATTCGACATCTTGTTTGTGTAAGAGAAACAAAAAAAGAAGCTAAAAAAGCAGCCGAAGAAATAGTAAAAAAAAGTATAATAAAGAAAGATCAAAACTGGGGGGCGGGTGTTCGTGCAACAGAGTCAGTAACCCAGAGAAGAGTCAGTGAGTTAGCCAATAAAAAAGGACCATGGTTAAAAGATTCAATATATATGGGAGTTAATAACGTTAGACAGGGTGCAGGGACAATGATTGTGGGCACACCGGAAATGGTTGCCTCACAGATAAAAGAATATATAGATGCAGGTGTTTCCAGGTTTATTATGAATGGTTGGCCACATCTTGAAGAAGCAGAAAATTTTGGTAAAGAAGTTATTCCATTATTAAAAGATATAAAAGTTAAAAATAATTAACATAATTAAGAAGGAAAATTTTTGAGCGATCACATCATTTCGAGGTTGGATGAATTTCCTCCGGGTACAAGAAAAATTGTAAAATTAGAAGGAAGGTCGATAGGGATTTTCAATATAGATGGAGATTTTTTTGCTTTACGAAACAGCTGTCCCCATCAGGGTGCACCATTGTGTCTTGGTCCTGTAAGGGGAATGATGACATCAGAAAAACCTCAACAGTATAATTATGAAAGAGACGGTGAGATTTTAGTTTGCCCTTGGCATAGATGGGAATTCGATATACAAACAGGAAGATCCATATTTAATCCACACAAACTTAAAGTCAAAACTTACCCTGTAACGGTTGAAGGTGAATCGGATCCATCAATTGAGACATATAAGGTAACTTTAGAAAAAGGTCTGGTTATTGTTCATTTATGATTACGAAATATCGTAATCATAAATTTTTAATAGTAGTATAAAAAAGATTTTAAAAATGAATTATTTTTTTTATTAGAATTTGATAATAAATAAAAGAAAAAAATTATATTTTTTTGTTTATTCTATGAAAAATTGGATTTATAAATTTTTTTTTTTGAATCTGTTTATTTTCTTACTGTAAACCAGACTAATTCAATTAATTAAATCATAAATAATACGAAATATCGTATAAATACGAAATATCGTATTATTTATTATATTTCTCATTGATCAATCGATCAGTGATAATTACAAAAACTTTTTTAAATCAATAAGATAGAGCAAATATATGCAACTTGGCATGGAATTTGCATATATATAGGTATAAGTAATGGCCTGCCTTGGCAAATCAATTGCCATGCTAGCTTTCCTCCCCCTCTATTTTAAAAGCCAACCGGTGATAAAATTTTAGAGGGGGAAGCCCCTTTTTTCTAATTTTAGAATATAATGTTTTTATTTCATTTTTGTGATTATCAATATGCATATAGTTATCTTATGTCGTGACAAAACTCTTTATAGTGTTAGACGTATTTATGAATCTGCTAAAGATCGAAATCATAGTATAGAAATTTTAGATCCTTATAATTTTTTACTTAATATAAATGATGGTTCTTTTACTTTTAAATACTCTAATAATTTATTTAATGGTGCTGATATTTTTCTTCCACGTTTAGGCGCTGGTATATCCGATCATTCATTAAATCTTTTAAAACATTTAAAGTATGCAGGTTTCCCTGTAATAAATTCACCTGAATCAATAACTATTGCTAGGGATAAAATTAATACTTTGCAATATCTTGCTTTAAATGGTTTTCCCGTACCTAATAGTTCTTTTGCCCCAAATCCTGAATTCTTTAGAAGTGCGTTAGAAAATGTTGGTGGTGTTCCTGTTATCATGAAATTACCTAGAAGTTCGCAGGGAAAAGGTGTAATGAAATTATCAAAAGCAGATGAATCTGAATCTATTGCTGATGTAATGTGGGTTCTAGAACAAGATGTCATTGTGCAGGAATTTGTCCCAACTAAGCCTATGAGTGATATAAGAGTCTTAGTATTGGGAAAAAAAGTAATTGGGTCAGTAAGAAGAATAGTTCCAAAAAATGAATTTAGATCAAACTATAATCGTGGTGGTGTTTTTGCTGAATTTAAATTAAATGATGAAATAGAAGAACTTGCAATATGTGTAGCGACTGTTTGTGGATTAGAAATTGCTGGTATTGATTTTCTTGAAACTAAAAATGGTTTTTTGATTTTAGAAGTCAATGCTTCTCCCGGATTTAAGGGTATTGAAGAAATTTATAATAATGACGTTGGGTCACTAATTATTGAGTACATTGAGTCAATTTATAAATGAAGGTAAATTTGTTTTTTGTTTTGTATTTATGTTAAAGGATTTATTTTATGTCAGATGTAAGTTTAATATGTGATCAAGCACTAAATTCTTTTCTAGAACTTGTTCGTTTACATCATGAGATTAGGAATAGAGGTCTTAAATTGATCTCAAGAAAATTAGAATCTCAAGTTAATGAAATATTGGAAGCGAATAGTAAAGATCTAAAAGTTGCAACAAAAATGGTTGAAGATGGTGAAATAGCTAGTTCTCTTTTAGATAGATTAAAACTTGATGAATCCAAAATTAAAGATATTTCAGACGGAGTTATAGCTGTTTCGAAACTTGAAGATCCTTTAAATAAAATTCAAATGACAACTATGTTAGATGAAGCGCTTCAGCTAGATCGTCTTAGTTGCCCTATAGGTGTTATTGCTGCTATTTTTGAATCTCGACCTGATGCTTTAGTACAGATCGCCTCGTTATGTATTAAGTCTGGAAATGTTGTTATTTTAAAAGGTGGTCAAGAAGCTTTTAATACGAATTTACTTCTTACTCAGGTAATTACGAGTGCTTTAATTGATGCAGGGTTGCCAAAAGGAATAATTCAGTTATTGGAGGGTCGAAAGGATGTAAGATCTTTATTGGCTAGAGATGATGCTATAGATCTTTTAATTCCTCGTGGGGGAAATGATTTTGTACGTTATATAAAAGAAAATTCAAATATCCCGGTTTTAGGGCATACAGATGGAATTTGCCATCTTTATATTGATGCTGATGCTGATGAAGAAATGTCTGTAAATCTTACAATTGATTCTAAAACACAATATCCAGGAGTATGTAATGCGATCGAAACGTTATTAATTCATAAAGATGTATCAAAAAAACTTCTTCCTTCAATTTTGAAGGCTTTGAAAGAAAAAAATGTAGAAATTCGTGGTTGCAAAAAAACACTCTCAATATTTCCCGACATTAACCAAGCTTCGGAAACTGATTGGAAAACTGAATATTTAGACCTTATAATTTCTGTTCGTATTGTAGAATCTTTAGAGGATGCCATTTCTCATATTAATAAATATGGCTCCCGTCATACCGATTCAATAGTTACAAATAACGAAAGTTCAGCAGAAAAGTTTTCATTAAATGTAGATTCCGCAAGTGTAATGTTGAATGCGTCTACACGTTTTGCTGATGGTTTTAGGTATGGGTTTGGCGCTGAGGTTGGCATTGCAACTGACAAAATACATGCCAGAGGACCAATGGGCATTGAAGGACTTATTACATATAAATATAGAATAATTGGTAATGGACAATGTGTGTCAGAATATTCAGGAAAGAATGCAAAAAAGTTTTTACATAAAAAAATACTATAAATATATTTAGGAACGAGGATTTTTTGAGAGTTGTTGTTGGAGTACTCGTAATAGCATTTTTGTTTTCTGTTGGGTATTATTTTTTTCTAAGAAACCCTCAAATTTTACCTGAAGATGCTTCCTGTTGTGGAAATTCGATTTTAAAGAATACTTTAAGCGGCAAAAAAATATATTTAAAAAATTGTGCGTCATGCCATGGGATCAATGCTCGAGGAACCGGGATTGCCCCAAAATTAAGCGAACGTAATCTGAGTAAAAAATATATAAAAAAAGTTGTTGCGAATGGAAAAGGAAGAATGAGAGCTCTCTCTCATATAAATAATAAAGAACTTCACGCCATATTCGAATTTATTTCTAGCTTAAAATAAATTTTAGAGGAAATACTCTTTTTATCCCTCGTATTTTTTTGCAGTTTGTGAAGCAATTATAAAAATAATGATTGTGAAACAACAGATAATGACCCAACAAGTAAATGTGGTAGGAAAGTCTGAAAAAAATGCATTTTGGTCAGGAAATAGACTTCTTCTGAGTATTGTAACTCCATAAGTCAGTGGGTTTATTTTCATAAGCCAACTAACTATAGGATGTGCACTTCCTTGAGGGAAAACTGCACCTGACAATAGCCATAAAGGGATAAGAAAGAGATTCATTATTGAATGAAATCCTTGAGTTGATTCAATCTTCCACGCGAATACTAATCCTAAACTCGTTAAGGAAAAACTTATAACTAGCATAGTTAAGAATGACAATCCAATTACCTCTGCAGTTAAAGTAATACCAACTAAAGGTGCAGCACAAAGGAAAAGAAACCCTTGCAAAATTGACAAAGTAGTTCCTCCGAGAATATGGCCAAGTATAATTGCTTCTCTTGGAACTGGGGCTACAAGAACTGATTGAAGAAATCCCTCCTTTCTATCTTCTACAACTGAAAAGGTAGAAAAAATAGCTGTAAATAAAATCATCATTACGAGGATTCCAGGAAAAAAATACTCGAGGTATCCTGAACTTAATTCGACACCGTTAATTCTGAATGAACTTCCAAATCCACTTCCTAATAAAATCCAGAATAAAAACGGTTGACCTAGCGTACCGACAATTCTACTTCTTTGCCTCATAAAGCGAACTATTTCTCTTTGCCAAATTGTGAAACTACATAGCAGAAAATTCATTCCATTTCCTATTTTTTAAAATCTTTTTCAATATCCTTAAATTGATATCCTGTTTTTTGGACAAAAATATCTTCTAGCGAAGGTTGAGAAAAAGTTATAGATTGAATTTGATCAGAAAATAAATCATAAAACTTCTGGATTGAATCATTATTTTTTGTGGTGTTTATATATAAACTCTCGTCAGAGATAGTAGAGTTTAAGAGAAATTTATCTAAAATATTTTTTTGAAGTTCTTTAGGGCTATTTGTTTCAATTTTAACAACTATATCGTTACTAATTTCTTTCTTTAATTCTGTAGGCCTTCCTTTAGCAATTAGTTTGCCTTCGTGAATAATGCCAACTCTATCGCATCTTTCAGCTTCGTCCATGTGATGTGTTGTGAATACTATAGTGGTATTTTCTTCTTTTTTAAGTCTTTTAAGTTCCGTGCTTAAATCAATACGTATCGCCGGGTCTAATCCTGTACTCGGCTCGTCTAAAAGCAATATTTTTGGTTTTGTAATAAGTGTTTTTGATAATTCTAACCTTCTTCTGAGACCTCCTGAAAGGTTTTCGGCTAATTCATTTTTTCTTTCATGAAGGTTAAAATGCTCTAAATTTTTTTCTATCCTATTTAGCAAAGTTTTCCCTGTTATATTAAAAAGTCTTCCATGATGAATCATATTTTCTTTGACAGTTAATTTGAGATCGATGCTTGGATTTTGAAAAACCACTCCAATAAACTTGCGTATTTCTTTTGGACTTTCTGTTAGTCTCATATTAAATATTTCAACTCTTCCTTTTTGTAAAGGAAGTAGGGTAGCAAGTATTTTAAATAAAGTCGTTTTTCCCCCTCCATTAGGTCCAAGTAGCGCAAAAATCTCTCCTTTCTTAATGTGGCAAGAAAATTCATTCAAAGCATTTTGTTTCCCGTAAGAAAAACTTAAAGACTCAATAGAAATAGCAAATTCACTACCCATAATTACCTAAGCACTTTCTTTTTTGAAGCATTAGTGATTTTTTGATTTATAAAAAAATCTATATTTATCCATAATGATCTTGAAAAACGAAAAAATAAAACAGGAAAGATTATACAGAAAAAAGAGAGAGCAATTATTAAGAATTCTAGCTTTATAGAAAAATAAAAGCTTAAAATTTTGTACAGAAGAAAAGAAGAAAATACAGTTATTCCGTAGTTAATATAAATTGCCCCGATAAAATAACCCTGTTCTAGTTCATAAACATGAAGACAATTTTTACATCTAGAATTCATTTTCAGCATACTTTTGAAAATATTATTTTGCATACAACTGGGACATTTAAGCAAAAATGCATTTTTTAAAAAAGTATAAAAATTCATTACGCGCTTGGATAAAAAACGTAAAGCATAAGATAAACCATGACACCCGTTATCGAAACATATAACCAAATCGGAAAAGTCCAACGTGCAATTTTTTTATGTTTATCAAATTGGCCCTTAAAAGCTCTGTAAATTGCAATGATAGCTAATGGAGGAACTAAAACTGCGAGAATAGTGTGGGAGATTAAAATAGTAAAATAAATAGGCCTTATAAATCCCTGTCCTTTAAACCCAACTGAACCGACTTGGTAATGGTAAATTAAATAACAGATTAAAAAGAGAACCGAAATTGAAAATGCACCCATCATAAAAATTTTGTGCTTAAAAGGCTTCCCTCTACGAATATGCACATAGCCAATAACTAGGAAAACAGCACTGAGCCCATTTAAAATAGCATTAACAGTTGGAAAATCTTGGAAAGACAACTTTGAAAGTCCTTAAAAATTCCTTACGTGAAACTTTAAAAGTCAGGGAGTACCATAATAACTACAAAAACACATAAAACAAAAGGAATGAGTGCTATGTAACTTAGTACGCTTTTTTCGTCTTTAAGATGCATAAAGTATAAAGCAACTAATAAAGCTTTAACGACTGCAAAGCCGACCAAAACAGAAGCTTTTAAAATTTGTGGATAGGAAGGACTTGCTTCAGGTATTCCGGCAAGAACTTCTATAATTGTGAGAGCAAGCAACCACCAAAAAATAGCCATATAGTTTGTGTGGTGTTTTTCTTGACTGTGATCATTTGATGCCATATTTAAATTTCTCCAAACAATTTACAATAAATAAATGAATGTAAATACTAAAATCCAAACCAGATCAACAAAATGCCAGTACAAACCAACTATTTCGACCTCATTCCAATTAGTGGAAGAATACTTCCCTGCTTTAGCACGAAAGGCTATAAAACATAAATAGATAACTCCCCCAGTAACATGTAAACCATGGAAGCCTGTGATTGCATAAAAAGTTGCACCAAAAAGACCATCTCCATGGGGGTTCTCCGCAATAAAAAGACCCGCTTGAATTAGGTGAGTCCATTCATAAGCTTGCAGACCGAGGAAAATAAATCCGCCTAAAATTGTATATGATAAAAATTTTACAAGACCTTGAGTATCTCCATTTTTTATTGCCTCTAATCCTTTGACCATCGTTACACTACTAACAATAAGCAGGAAGGTCATAAAAGCCGTTAAATTTATTCCCAAAACTTCCATTGGAATTGGCCAATTTTCACTTGAGCCTCTCATAAGTGCATATCCAACGAGCAATGTACCAAAGGACATAGCATCACCCGCTAGAAAAATCCACATTCCTAGTTTTCCCCAACTTTCAGGAGTTAGTGGAGTTTCTGCTGGTTCGACTACATGATTTGCTGAGGCTGCTTCACTCAAAATCTTCTCCTTTACCAATCTTACTTCGCATGTTTAAGTCTTTTGTATAAAAAAAGTACCCTACTATGGAAAAAACTATAAGATAAGGTATTACAATTAAAAAAATAAAACTCCAAAAAAAAGAATCATTCTGGCCACACACAGAGCATGCAAAAGCTTCAAAGGGCATGGTCAAGAATGCTAAAAAAAAAATAAAAAACATTAATTGTATATTTACAAACAACTTTCTCATTGCAAAATTATGCCCACTAGAATTGTACATGTCAATCAATTCTGCTTTTCAAAATATCTAGACTAAATAAACTAAAATAAATAATATTGGCCATAATCCTACAACCATATGCCAGTACATAGCACAAAGAGAAATATTCGAATTTTCTATTTTTTTGGGTTTGATAATCAATATTTTTGAGAATAATAGCAAAAGCCATAAAACTGCACCTAAAACATGTGCCCCATGTGTCCCAATAATGACGTAGAAAGTAGAGCCATAGGGCGTTGATTTAGCAGACAGACCAAAATTTAACATTTTAACCCATTCAAATCCTTGAATAAGAAGAAATGTAAAACCAAGAAATATAGTTATTGAAAATGAAGAAAGAAAATTAGAATTTTGTTGAATTTTTTTTTGAGTTTGCCACATAGTAAAACTACTAATCATTAAGAGGATCGTATTTATAGCCGTTAGAAAAATTGGCAATCTAGGTTGAAATGGTGGTGGCCAAGGTTCTCCACTAAATCGAAACACAAGAAAAGTGCTAATGAGACCAGAGAAAAACATTAATTCTGCAGCAATAAAAACTATCATTGCAATTTGAGAATTTGAGACAAGATTTTTTTCAGGGGACTTTTCCACCAGTAAAGCCTTTTATGGAGAAAGAATTAGTTTTTTAATAGGACAGTGATGACTGAAGAAACGATGAGAGTAGTTATGATAGCAAGTAGAAAGAAAAAAGTTTTTATGCTTCCTCTTTTTTGTTTTTCGTTTTTCATAACTTGATTTCCTTTTAATTCACTTGATTTAGGACCATGGACAAGAGTAACAAAGGTAAATAAATCAAAGAGACGTAAAAAAGTTTTCTTGCATAAGCGATGCTATAATTTCTAAAAAGTAAAATTCCAAAACTAAGATATATTATTCCCAACACAATAGACGAGAAAAAATAAATATTTCCCGCCATTCCAATAAACTTAGGCATCATTCCAACAGCAATTAAGGTCAGACAATATACAACGATATGTCGACAAGTATTTCTTCCATTTGTATCATCTGCAGGTAATAATTTTATCCCTGCAGCAACAAATTCTTCCTTGTACATAATTGCTATTGCCAAAGCATGTGGTATCTGCCACAAGAAAAGGATAGTAAAAAGTATAAAAGATTCAGCAGGCAGAAATCCTGTTGCAGCTGACCATCCAATCAACGGAGGAATTGCTCCAGGAATTGCGCCAATTATACTATTTAAAGGAGATCTTGTTTTAAGAGGAGTATAAATAAACAAGTAAATGGTTGCAGAAACTAAAGTGACAAAACTACAAATAAAGTTTCCAAAGATCACTAGATATATTAAGCCTGATATTAAGAGCAGCGAGGAAAAAATAATAGCTTCAGCCATAAAAATATGTCCTCTGGGAAGAGGCCTATCTTTTGTTCTTGTCATTTTTTTGTCAATTTCTATTTCTATAACTTGATTTAGTGCTAAGGTGCCGCTAGAAGCAAGTGCGGTTCCAAGTAAAACATGAAACAATGACAACAAATCAATTTTTGCAGGAGTTCCTAAATAAAAACCGGAAGCGGTAGCAATTAAAACCATAGGAACAAGACGAGGTTTTACCAAGCTGAAAAAGAAAGTCCATTTTCTATTTCTGGAAAATTTTTCCAAATTTGTAGTTTGAACAAAAAAACTCATTTTATACGCTCATTTCAATAGAGTCGGACCGAATAATGGTTGAGTCTTTGAAAGGAAAGCGAAGAATCCTCAAAGTAAGGGTTATTGCAAAAGCAAGCAATAGTGCTCCAAAAACAACATGCAGAGATGTTGAGATTAAAAATGTTGAATATGCAAATTTTTTTCCTAGAATAGTATATTTTTGGATAAATGCAAAAAGACCGAGAAGAATTTGAGAACAAAGAATAAAACCTAACCAATTAGCATTTCTAAGTATTTCTTTGTTGTCATAATGGACTCTGTTTGCACGAACACATAACCAAATAATCAATGATCCAACAATAAAAGCAAAAAGAAAATGAGCTTCTAGCATGTTCCCAGTGTGTCGAAGAAGTGCGCCCAAAATTGTTTGAATATATATAGAACAAACAGTCAAAATTGCAAGAATGTTTAGTTTCGAGTCATTTTGGTTAGAATTTTTATTTACCAACCAACCTTTTGAGGTAAAAAGTGTCATAGATACCATTAGTGCAAAAAAAAGTTGAGCGACACATGCATGGACTATTGCAAGATCTAACTCTATAAGTACTACTCTGAGTCCTCCAAGGATTCCTTGAAAGATTACAAGTGCACATGCTAATAAAGATAAGTATTTCAACCATTTTCTTGTGTCGGTCAGAAAAATAATTATTGCAGTAGAAACAGTAAGGATTCCTACAACGGATCCTAATAGTCTGTGCATATGTTCGTAAAAAATACCCCCGATCATTTTTGACCACGGAAACAGGAACATATTATATCCGAAACTTGTGGGCCAATCTGGCACAGCAAGTCCTGCGCCCATACTAGTAACTAATCCGCCGAATAAGATGAGAATCACGGTCACGAGACATGAAAGTGCACAGAAGCAATGTGCCCATAATACTGAATTTGACTTCCTGTCCCCTGTTTGGGATGGAATTTCAAGAGAACCCATTTTAAAAACCTCTATAAAACTAGTGCGACGCCCCATCTGCCTGAGGTTTTAAAGGTGTAGTTTGAGGTGCCCAGTCATCAGTTTCTCCGGGAACGCTATATTCGTAAGGATTCCTGAATACAACAGGCAACTCAGGTCCAAAATTACCATGAGGTGCGGGAGTTGGAGCTACCCACTCGAGTGTATTTGCATCCCAAGGATTTTGTACAGCAAACTCTCCAAAAGTCTTCATGTTACGTGTCAAGTAACGATAAACAAGAATAAAGAAAACGATTGATACAACACCAGAAATTGTTCGTGTTGTATTTGTAATAACGGGTTTAGTTATTCCTTCCAAAAGAAATGCAACAGACTTATAAGATGTGAATCCAACAATTAAACTTGTAAAGATTTGAGTGAAGTGTTTGTATAATTTTCCACTTAGACTAAAAACACTACCGAAGAAATTTAAGGCAAATGGAATTTGACCCAAGCCTAAACCGGCGGCGGCTAAAGTTATGAAAACATTCATGGGTTGAAGATCTGCTAAATACTCATATTGGGTAGGATCATAAATTCTTCTCATATGTCCACCTACACCTAAAATATGCATAGGGAAAAAAGCTAAATTGAAAAAGATAAAAGTCAGCCAGAAATGTACTTTCCCTAGTGCACTGTCAAAATAGGTGGAAAACATTTTTGGAAACCAATATGCAATTCCACCAAAAATAGCAAACATCGTTCCACCAAAAATCACATAATGGAAGTGAGCAACAATAAAGTAGGTATCGTGAATGTAAATATCAACTACGTTAGATGCCATATAAATTCCACTGAGTCCTCCGACTACAAAAAGAATAACAAAAGCTAGAGCATGTAGCATTGGGAGTGTAAATCTAATTGAACCACCATAAAGCGTTCCGAGCCAATTAAATGTTTTTATGGCAGAGGGAATAGCAATAACAAGAGTAGTCATCATGAATGCCGTACCTAATGCAGGATTCATGCCAGACTGAAACATGTGATGACCCCAAACAATCCAAGACAGAAATGCAATAGAAGACATTGCATATACCATTGCTCTGTAACCGAAAACAGGTTTTCTGGAGAAAACACTTAATATGTCGGAGGCCATACCCATTGCAGGGAGGATAAGTATATATACCTCGGGATGTCCAAAATACCAGAAAAGGTGTTGCCACAAGAGAGGCTCTCCCCCTTTTGCAGGATTAAAAAATGCGGTTTCAAAAATTCTATCAAAAATCATGAGTGCACAAGCAGAACCAAGAATTGGCAGTGCAAGTAATCCTAATATTGCAGTAATAAAGAGTGCCCAAACGGATAGAGGCATTCTAAACCAGTTCATCCCTTTTGTTCGCATGTTTATTATTGTCGTTATGTAATTTACAGAACCCATGAGCGAAGAAAGGCTTAGAATAAATAGACTAATTGCCCATAAGTTTTGTCCCCATTCAACACCAGTATAATCTGATACGGTCGATAAAGGAGCGTATCCAGTCCACCCGGCAGAGGCGTGTCCACCCTCAACAAAAAATCCCCACGACATTACAATTGCGCCTAAAACGGCAGTCCAAAAAGAAAGCATATTTAGCCAAGGGAACGCCATATCTCGTGCGCCGATCATTAAGGGGATGAGAAAATTTCCGAAGCAACCCACAAGTATAGGCATAACAACTAAAAAGACCATTATGGTTGCATGCATAGTGACAAACATATTATAAACATCGGGACCCATTTTTCCTTCAGGAAGAAGTGGATTTTCATCAGATAGCCAACTCAGACCCCAAATAGCTGTATCAAATTTTTCTACTGGCCACGCTAATTGCCATCTAAACATTAGGGCAAGCAGACCACCAACTATCATCATTATTAAACCGAGCCATAAAAACTGTTTACCTATAGTTTTGTGATCAAATGAGAAAATATAGGTACTCCAAAATCCACCATGAGAGTGGTGATCGTCATGTGTTGAACTTGTAAGATTTGATTCGCTCATGCTTGGGTTATCCCTTAATTTGATTTTAGAATTTTAAGATTTTTCTTCTTTTTTTGACCAAGCGGTTTTCAACCATTTCTGGTAACTTTCCTCAGTATGTACTATTAACTCACCTTTCATGCCTGAGTGTCCAACACCGCACAACTCGGCACATGGCATTTCGTATTTTCCTGTCTTAATTGGCGTAAACCAGAAAGGAGTTTTTTTCCCGGGAAGAATGTCTTGTTTTAATCTCACTGCAGGAATAAAAAAACTATGGATAACATCTTCGCCTTTTAGAGTAATTAGGACCTGTTTGTTAACAGGAACATTTAGTTGATTATCTAGTTTAAGATCATCGGCAGTTCCGAATTTTTTATCTGGTCCAGGGTAAACAATAACCCAGTTAAACTGTTTTCCTATTACTTCTACTCTGATATCTGGATTAGCAGGAGGAGTATACTTCAGTTTCGCCCAAGAAGCTTGAGTCATTAAAACAAAAACCAAGAGAATTACAGTTGGAACGACTGTCCAGATTATTTCAAGGGTATTGTTCCCATGTGTGTACTTAGCTTTTTGACCTGGCTTTTGTCTATAGATTATAAGAAAAGCAACCATCGTTATCGCAACGAGTATAAAGGCTACATTCGTTAGGTAGTAAGAAATATAGAAGAAAAAATCAACTTCCTTTCCTTCCAATGAAATATTTTCAGGGAGCCAATCTAACATATTTACAATGCCCTCCGAGGACTGTTAAATAAA
>TARA_B100000686_G_scaffold102038_1_pt1 | contig 25829 bp, 27 predicted proteins | sample TARA_B100000686 | Tara Oceans TARA_B100000686 (sample SAMEA2622733) | marine metagenome | biome: marine biome (ENVO:00000447); feature: marine epipelagic mixed layer (ENVO:xxxxxxxxx); material: "saline water (ENVO:00002010), including plankton (ENVO:xxxxxxxx)" | depth 150 m | reverse complement strand
CCCACGTACTCTTGTAGATCGGCTTGCCGATTGACACCTTGAACCACCAAGCTCCGCGGGTTGCCTCCAACGCCAGCCTGGATGACTTGCAAACGCTTGTCGGCCTCTTCGGCTTCCTCCATCAGAGCTTGCCGTAGCTCTGGATCTTGCATTTTTGCGATCTTCTCTTCTTTGGATCCGGTTGTTACCGCCCGCCACGCAGGCGAGGCGTCATAAAGATTCCAATGCTCCAGAGTGAAGGCAAAACCCGCCCGACCAGTGCCGCATTGGGCGTAGATCGGAAGGCCTTGTTCCCGGCATTTTTCGATCCAGCGCAGTGGCCGCCTGTGGACTTCAGGATCCTGTCGAGCTGGGGCCACGACGTTGTGCAGGATTGGTCGCTGAGCTACACCTGCTAGTTCTTCAAGAAACGCTATATCGGCTCGAATATCACCGGTGCCTTGCGTTATTTGAATAAAACCTTCGTCACGATCGGCCAAGACCTGTGCGAGGTTCAGAATATCCTCGTCGCACATAATGTCAGTGACCATTGGTGAGCCGTCGAAATCAGCTTGGACGCTATCGGGACCGAGTCGCTGGATAGAGAACCCACATAATCCAGCGTCCATCCCTTCATGAAGGAGCCGCGCCATTTCTTTGCGTTCCACATCGGAGGCGGGGGTGCCGGCCTTGGCTTTCTCTAAACCCATCACATAAGTCATCAGCGATGCTGTGGGCATGTATTGAATAACATTGACACCCTTTGGAATTCGGTCCAAGGAATCGAGGTACTCAGGAATAGTCTCCCAATCCCACTCCATGCCTTGTTTCATGGATTCGAAGGGGATTGCTTCGGTGCGCGTCATCGTCAACATCGAACGTTCCCGAAAATCCGCAGCTACAGGAGCGAACCCGAAACCGCAGTTACCCAAAACCACCGAGGTGACTCCGTGGTACCCGGAGATAGTGCACCACGGATCCCAACGAATCTGGGCGTCGTAATGTGTGTGTAAGTCCACAAAACCAGGAGCAACGATCTTTCCAGTGGCATCAACCACTTCCTTAGCGACCCCGTCTGCGCGCCCGCCGATCTTCGAGATCCGACCATCCTTTATCCATAGATCGCCCTGATAGCGAGGTACTCGAGTCCCATCAACGATGGTCCCTCCCGCGATGTGAATGTCATACTCAGCCATACCTGCCCCCTTTGGTATAAGAACCGCCTATTAAGAAATTAGAAAGCCTCGTGTTAACAAGAGTAATCATCTGACAACATCTATGCGTGCAAACCAACCCAAGTCACTCCAACCAAACCTTTGCAGTCGCAGTGGGGGAGGTCTTGGCATCGCTCAAAGAGGGTGACGTCTTGAGCTACGGCGAAGTGGCTGAGGAAGCCGGCTACCCGCGAAGCGCCCGAGCAGTTGGCCGATTTCTGCAAGAGAATTCAGGGTTTCCTTGGTGGCGGATAGTGACTGCTACTGGGCGTCTAGCACCGGGCCACGAAGCGCGCCAAGCAGAGTTGCTGCGAAGTGAGGGCATCGAGGTACACGACGGCCATATAACTGCGATGACACGAAGGGCTCGTTAAAACCACTCGTGAACGCTCTATTTAAATAAGATCAATCTGTGGCCCGACCCAAGAAACCTAAAGCAGCCCCAAAACCCAAAAAGCCTAAAGTAAACAAGCTGCCTGAACACGTCAGACTCGCTATCGAAGCAAAGCAGTCGACAGGCGGGGGGAAACAAGGGGGTGACCGCTCCGCTGACCGCAACACTGGCTATGGCGGCGGAACGCCGAAGCGAACGGGTGGACGAGACCGTTAAAGCTCCCCATATTTAGTTCCACCGCAGCCAGCGGAGACCGACGCCTCCACTGGCGACCAGGACCTTGGTGCCCCCATCGCAATGCTGCAGGTAATCCGGGCACGCCGGCGATGACAGCGCGCCGCAGCCGAGCTCGATTGAGACATTCACCCCAGAGCATGCACCGGTGAAAACCCGATCTCAATCCGGTGGGTTGAGTGTCCCATCAAAGTTGTCAGTGTGGCTCCCATCACACATCGGTTTGGTGTTCGACAGGCCACACCTACAAAGAGCAACCATATTGTCGCTCTCCCGGACAATATTGCCCGCCTGGTCCTGCAGCACACACGCTCCCTGAACCAGCAACGGTCCATCATCGCGAATATTTACGGTCACCTCAGCCATTTACCCCTCCAAGAGTCAACGTTCCACCTGTATAGCCCTAAATTCAGGCCCTGGGCCTTATTTCGCTGCAGAAAGGGGACACGTCGCCAAGAAGTCGATTCTCAGTTCACCACCTATACGTTACATAATGTACCTTATAGGCGGTCAGCTAACAGCGGGGGGTGGGCGAGGCCCAGTGGCAAAGTCCAAATTGGCGCAGATAACCCGTCACAAGGGCTGAACCGTCAAAGCGTGTGATGTAACGGCATTCCCTGGACGGGCCACTCAATCGTGAAGACGTGTCCATGGTCTGATGAAGTCACAAAGAGAGTGCGGAGATCTCTCCCTCCGAAGCAGCAGTTGGTTGGACCGGGTTCAGGGAGTTCAATAACTTCGATCGGCCGTCCGTCTTCGCCCCCAAGGACAAAAATGTTGCTCGAGCCGTGTCCCGCAACAATGATCTGTCCTGATTCATCGAAACAAAACCCGTCGGGCACGGATCTCCGTCCGATCATACCGTTGGGTTTGGGTGCTGGCGAAAGTATCCCCGGTTCCTCGATTCGGTAGCTGAGGAGCATGCCGGTTAATGATTCGCACACAACAAGGATTCGGCCGTCGGCCCGAACACCGAGACCATTAGGAAACCCGATGCCGGTTGCGACTCGAGAGGCGTTGCCATCAACATTGACGTAGCACACTGACCCTCCGGTTCTTTCCCCGCCGACAAGGCCGCTCCAAACAGGATCAGTGAAGTAGTAACCGCCGTGTTCATCGAAGCAGACGTCGTTTGGTGAGTTGAGCCCTATCTGATCGATTTCGGTAAGGTCTTCGATGAGATCTCCCCCGGAAGTGATTCGTTGCATGACACCGGGCCCATTTTCGGGGTCCCTTGCCTCAGCTGTCGAAGGTACGTCTGAGGGCCACCTTCCACCATTGTTGCAAACCACCAAGTCACCGTTCGCATCAAAGGCTGCTCCGTTGGGTCCACCACCGGTATCGGCGTAGGTGGAAATGGTTCCGTCCTCGGAAATCCTTGAGATTCGTTGACCAGCGAGTTCAGTCACGTATAGAGCACCGTCGGGTCCGATGGCCGGGCCCTCAGGAAACATCAATCCCTCAGCAAGTTGATCAATTTGGCTCACCATTAGTTGCCTCCAACGGCCACGAGCGGTGCGTCGAAAGCGGGCGAGACCTCAGCCTGGGGGTCTGCTGGGCTACCCAACTGATAATCCGCCATCAACGACAAACTCCGATCCCGTGCAGTAGCTGCTCTCTTGTGAGGCTAGCCACAGCACCAACTCAGCAACTTCCGCAGCCTCTGCGCTTCGGCCCATGGGAACGACGGATTCGACCCTGGGTTGCAGATTGTCTGGGAACTGGTCGAGCATCGCTGTCTCGATCAAGCCGGGGTGCACCGAATTGACCCTGATGTTGTGGCGGGCCAGTTCATGAGCAGCAGATTTTGTCATCCCCCGCACCGCCCACTTGCTAACCGAGTAGGAGAACTGAAAACCGACACCTTGGAGCCCCGCTACCGACGAAATATTGACTATCGAACCGCTCTGCTGTTTCTTCATTTCGTCGACCACCGCCTGCATCCCCAAAAAAACACCAGTGCAATTGACTTCCATAATCCGTTCGAAATCTTCCCTAGATGATCGAGTCAGGCGATCAAACAGCAGAATCCCTGCGTTGTTTACGAGAATATCTATAGATCTCCCCTGATCTACCAGATCACTGATGATCGCTGACCAATTCTCTTCATCTGTCACATCGAGGTGATGGAACGTCGCCGAATGACCAAGCTCTTTGGCGAGGGCTCGGCCTTCGCCGTCCAAGACGTCCGCTATCACGACGAATGCCCCCTCTTCGACAAAACGTCGAGCTTCAGCCGCTCCTTGTCCTCGCGCGCCACCAGTTATTATCGCAGTACAGTCTTTTAATCTCTCTCCCATATCTCCAGTATTAATCGAAAACGGAGACAACACCATCCACCAAAGTGATCAGACGCGTTGAACGGGCTGTAAACCGGCCTCCTGTTTCGCCCTGGGCTTCTGCTCGCGTCTTTCGCTCGACAGCTATGTTGTGACCGTGGCACAAAAGCGTTGGATAACCGAGATGGGGTTGGGTGTTGACGTTCACGGGTCTGATTACACCAAGGCTGCCAAACGGGCTGTTTCGGATGCCCTTCGCCACAGCAGTTTGAACTTCTTCGAAGCCACAAGCAAGTCACCAGACGACATGCACATTGAGGTAGTGCTCGGGGTTTCGCCGAGGGGGGAAATTGACTCAGCTGAGATAGCTAAGGAGATTCCCTATGGCACTGTCACCGTGACAGTCGTTCCGGGTGGCCTTGATGTTCCTTCTCCTAATGGCAAGGACCAACTAACAATGGTTAACGCAGCGATCCTGGTGAGTTTCGACGATTAATCACAAATCTTTTTTCCTGGCCGGACGACTTCGGAACTAAAAGATCTAGACGTCCAAGGCGTGACCGTAGTCCTTGCTGTGCTTAACAATGAAGTCCTTACGCGGTTCGACTGGAGCGCCCATCATCACCTCGAACGCCTTCTCAGCTTTCTTCGCGTCTGAAAGCGTTATCCGACGAAGCACGCGGGTTTCAGCGTCAAGTGTGGTTTCTAAAAGTTCATCGTCATCCATCTCACCAAGACCTTTGAAACGCGTGACCCGAAAACGCCGTCCTTTTTCCGTCAACTCAGACGTTCGTTTCTCCAACTGGTGTTCCGAATAAACAAACTCCTTATCCTGCCCAAGGACTAGTGCGTGGGTAGGTGGTTGAGCTGCGTAGACGTGGCCGTTTTCCAGTAAAGGTCTCATGTAATGGTAAATGAGGGTTAAGACCAGACATCTAATGTGGCTGCCGTCGACATCGGCGTCAGCTAGAAGGATCAAACGCTCGTAACGGCGGGCGGACAGGTCGAACTCAGGTCCGGATCCCCCACCGACCGCCGTGAACAAGGCTGTAGCTTCCGCGTTATCAAGGACTGATTTTTTGGTTCCTTTACCAGCATTAACAACTTTGCCGCGAAGCGGTAGTACTGCTTGCCAAGCGCTGTCGCGGGCTCTTTTTGCCGGTCCAGCCGCAGAATCCCCTTCGACTATAAGCAACTCACCATCGGGGTGCAGACGGCAGTCAGACAACTTGTCCGGCAATCCGTTGTTACCCAGTTGCGCTGCTTTTCGCCGATTGTCCAGTGCTTGCTTTGTGCTGACCCGATTAACTATCGCGTCAGCTACCTTGTCAAGAATTGCCTTGACATGAACCTTCTTGGATCCTTTTGCGGAGCCGTCAAACCATTCTTTCAATCCGTCGCGAGCCACGGCGCCCACAATCTTTTGGGCTTCTGGAGTCCCCAACTCACGCTTAGTCTGGCCTCGAAACTGTGGTTCTGGAAAGACGATCCGAACCACAGCAATCAGACCCTCCTGTGCATCTTCTTTTTGCACTTTGGCGTCGTCTTTAAGTTTTCGTAGCTTTCGCAGGTCGGCCGAATTGAGGGCTTGATTCAGGACAGTGGTAAGCGAACGCTCGAAGCCAGCAACATGCGTGCCTCCATCTGGTGTGGGGATGGTGTTAACGAAACTAACGATCCGGCTTTCATAGTTCTGCACCCACCTGAGGGCGATATCAACATGGCATTCTCGCGTTACTTCAGTTAACTTCCCGTCGACCGGTACTTTCTCGAGGAATTCAGCCACCCCCTCCACTCGCACTAAACCGGTTACTGGTTGGCTCTCCCCTGACAAGAAATCCACGTAATCGGACAGCCCGCCTTTAGATATGAACTCTTCACTGGGGCGCTTGGAGCCTTTGCGTTTGTCCGCGAGTCGAATTTTCAGGCCAGGCACCAAAAAGCACACCTGCCCGAGACGTTCTCGAACCTCGTCGTAATCGATTGATGCATCAGGATCAAAGATGTCTTTATCTGGCCAGAACCGGACCCTCGTGCCGGTTCGACTCGAAGGTACTTTCCCCACCTTTTTGAGAGCATGCCCTGGGCTGAACCGGCCATTTTTTGCGCGTTGGCCAGCTACTTGGTGTTTGAATTCCAATCGGTGAGTCGAACTCTTGCGATCAACTTCTATTTCCATGCGATCGGATAAAGCGTTAACTACGGACGCTCCCACTCCGTGGAGTCCACCTGACGCTCCATAGGCTCCGTTACCGAACTTCCCTCCGGCATGCAGCTCCGTAAAGACCACTTCTAAGGCTGTGACATCTGCTTCCTTCTTTTCGATCGGGATACCACGTCCGTCGTCAGCGACTTCGTATGAGCCGTCTGAGTGGAAGGTCACTTCAACCAGTTTGGCGTGCCCGGCTGCGGCCTCATCAACTCCATTATCGATGATTTCCCACAACAGGTGCGTCAACCCACCGGAGCCGGTGCCACCGATATACATGCCCGGCCGCTTTCGAACAGCCTCAAGGCCTTCAAGGACTTCTATCTGGTCGGCGTCGTAGGCGCCTGTGCCTTTAGCTGGATTTCCTTTGGTAGCAGCGGCCATTACAGGGCGTACTCCCCTACAAGCAACACACGACTTTCTTGGCTTGCCGTAAGCCCATCTCGACGTGTGAGTTCTAGTGAAAGCGGCATCGGTGTGCTCTCGGTCTTTTTCTCGTCCAGAGGATCCGCCACGACCGCTGCGAGGTGCTGACTTCGTCCGACCCAAGCAAACGCTGCCGTAGTCTCGAAGTCTCGCCATTTGACAGTTCGGACGCCGCCGGTGGCTCTACCTTTGCTGGGGATTTCTGCAACATCTGTTGCCTTTATCGCGCCTTCGTCACTAACGATCACGACTGCCGATCCAAACTCAACAATTCCGGCCGCTAGCAAGCTGGCACCGGGTTTCAACTTCATACCAACGACTCCTCCTGCGCCTGGTCCCTGTATAGAGATCCCCTTAGCTGGGGTTCGCAGTGCTTGCCCGTCCGAAGCAACCATAACCACGTCACAATCTTCGCTAGCAGCAAACGCCGCGCTGACACGATCATCGCCCTTTAGATTTATGGCGGAACTACCTGATCTCAGACGTTTCAGGGCATCTGAGTCAATACGTTTAGCGACTCCCTTGCGAGTTACCAGCATTATTGGATCAGTGGCTTCGCCGAATAAACCAACAACCTTTTCACCCCGACCAAGGGAGAACATTTCAGTTACTGAGGCCCCTCGACTCCCCCGCACCATCTCTGGAACTTCACGGGCTCGAACCGTCAGCACTCGCCCTTGATCGGTCACAGCCGAAACCCCAGCAAAGATAGTTGTTTCGAGGCTTTTCGCGACCACATCGTGCCGGCCTGGTTTCACATTGAACTCTTCCTCAAGTGACCGTCGCCCAAGTAAACCAGATGTCGACAACGTGACCAAGGTAGGTTGGTCCCCCATTTCTTCGATATTTTCTTCAAGATCTTCTTCGGCTTCGTCATCAATCACCACAAGATCCGATGCCTTGGTGACCTTGCTCCTTCGAGCCTCTGAGAAGTCCCTTACCAGCTCGCGTAATTCGTCTCGAACCGTATTTCGTTGTTTCGTCTCAGAGGACAGCAGTTTCTTTAGCTGAGCTATGTCTACTTGCACATCTGTAAGTTCTTCGCGCAGCCTGTCGACCTCAAGTGCTGTCAGACGACGAAGCTGCATATCCAGAATGTGGGTCGCCTGCACATCAGTTAACTTCAAGTCCTTAATTAACTGAGATTTGGCTTTAGCTGCATCTTTGGAACCTCGGATGATTGCGATGACCTTCTCAATATTGTCGAGCGCTAGCAAGAGGCCGAGGAGAATGTGCTCTCGCTCTTCAGCACGCGTTAATCGATACGTGGCGCGCCGGACTATCACATCCAATCGGTGATCGATGTAGCGCTGACACAGGGCGCCGAGCCCAAGTGTTGTTGGTACCCCGTCAACAAGCGCCACGTTATTGATTCCGAAGCTTTCCTCTAGTGGCGTGAGCCTGTAGAGCTTCTCTAATAGCGAGTGTGGGCCAACACCGGATTTGCATTCAATGACGAGCCTCAGACCGTGATGCCGATCGGAAAGATCCACGACGGCTGCTATTCCTTCAAGCTTTCCGGCACCAATAAGTTCCCGAATTTTTGCCTGGACACGCTCTGGGCCCACGGCATAAGGCAACTCAGTAACAATGATCCCCTGTCGTCGAGCAGTAATATTTTCGATTTCTGCTCTCGCCCGAATCCGTATCGTGCCACGGCCTGATTCATAGGCATCTCGAAGGGAACCGTCATCGACGATCACACCTCCCGTAGGGAAATCAGGTCCTTCGACATGCTTCATTAGGTCGTCGACAGTCGGCTTTGGCCGTCGTTTCGTCAGGACGTGTTCAATAGCTGCTGCTACCTCAGCAAGGTTGTGCGGTGGCATGTTTGTGGCCATTCCGACAGCAATGCCCGAAGCCCCATTCACCAACAGGTTCGGAAGCGCGCCCGGAAGACAAATTGGTTCATCCCGCTCGCCATCGAAGTTTGCGACAAAATCAACAGTCTCTTCGTCTAGGGCTTGAACCATGGTCATAGCAGCAGGCGTTAATCGAGCCTCTGTATATCGATAGGCAGCCGGTGGATCGTCCAGGCTGCCGAAGTTGCCTTTGGGGTCGACGAATGGAACTGCCATCGAAAATGACTGCCCCATGCGCACCATGGCTTCATAGATGGCACTGTCGCCGTGGGGATGGTATTTCCCCATCACCTCACCTACCACACCAGCAGATTTACGAAACGGAGTTCCTGGTCGTAGGCCGAGGTCAGCCATGACGTAAAGAATTCGTCGCTGAACGGGCTTTAATCCGTCTCGGACATCGGGGATCGCTCGGCTGGTCGTCACCGATAACGCATAAGGCATAAATGAGTCGCGCATTTCGTCATCGACTGGAACATCGACGATTTCGCGTGCTATTTGTTCGGGCGCCTTCGCTTTTGCCATGACTTTCCTGTTGATTTCGTCTGTTGAGCCGAGGGTAGGACGCTCCGGCCCTTATGTGAGGTCATTCATGGACAAAAAGCTGTTAGCCCTTATTTGCGTCAGCGCCGCACCATTTCGGTAACGTTTAGCTTTGTACCTTGGGACAAGCGAGGGGGCCACTTCTCCCCTGCCGCCTCCCGCCCGACTAGCCGGAAAGCCCGGAGCAACGATGAGCCGACGTATCGAGGTCGAACTGACGAGTCAGCGCGACGACGGAACTTGGACCTGGCGAGCCGCCGGCGCCAAACAACCTAAAGGCAGCCTGGACGGGACGCTTCTTTACGATGGAGCTTCCGTCGGCGACGTATGTCGAGCCGACGCAGATTTTGAGATCGATGGGATCTTCGTTACTTCGGTGTTGCCCCCCAAAGGACGAAGCGGACGCCCTGACGACGAGCGCATCGAACTCATTGGTGGCAAGAACGAGGTCGCTGGCGTTACTACCCAACTTGCACGTAAGGGGCGATCAGATCGACGTAAGGGTGGCGGCAAACGCAACAACAAGGGTTCGAAACGAGATAACACCGATAACCGGTCGAAATCAAAGAACAGAAGCAACAAAGAAGGAGAACGACGCCAACGTAAACCGAAAGCGGATAATCCCCCCAAACCCAAAGCCAAGAAACTCAAACCGGGTCGCGTTCACCGGAAGGCCTTCATTGAAACCCTTCCAGAAGAACAGCGCGTTATCGCCGATCAGGTATCTCGCGGCGGCATCGCTGCGGTTCGAAAAGAGATAGAGGCACAGAACCAGCGTGCAACGCAAGAAGGTGGGGAAGAAGTTAGGGCGGACGCATTGATCACCCTTGCCGAGGCGTTGCTTCCACAACTCAAAATCGCCGAGTGGAGAGATCGCGCTGACGCTGCCCTAGAGACCATTGACGATGTGGATATTCGGGATCTGCGGACCGTCCTGGTAGCCGCTGAGGACTCTGCCCGCGATGACGAAACTCGTGAGTTGACAGAAAAAATTCGATCTGGTCTGAATCAACGCGTTGAAAAAGCCCAGATCGAATGGCAGGACGAAATTCGTTCAGCTCTGAAAGAAGAGCGGGTCGTTCGCGCGCTGAGGCTTAGTTCCCGCCCACCAAAGGCAGGCAGCCCACTGCCACCCGACATCGCCGAAACACTGACCGTGCAGGCAAACGAAGCTTTAGGTGGAGATGTCAGCCAGCAACGATTGGGAATCGTCCTGGAAGCAATCGCCTTTTCCCCTGTACGACCCTATGTCGCGCTTGCACAAATTCCGGCAGAACCTGGTAAAGAATTGATCGACGTAATTACCAAAATTTCTGACCGAATACCTGAGATCGCCAAGCAGTTCGGAATCGAACCAGTCAAGCGAAGCCGCGGTAAGAGAAGGAACAACAAGAGCCGGCCAAAACCTCCAACCAAGGGGACTGAAACGTCCGAAGAAAGCGCCCAAGGAGATACATCGTCAATCGAACCCGTCACTGATTCTGAAGTGGAGAGCTCCACCACCACTGGTTCTGATGTTGACAGCGGACAAACCTTCACTGAACCGGAAGCTGGCGCTGCTGAGGACCTCGTGTCGGAGAGCAGTAAAGATGAAACCTCAGATCAAGGAGTGGACGAAGCTGTGAGGAACGATGATGCTATTAAAGAACCTCCCAGCTGAAAAGGATCTGATTAATGGTCGTCACCTACGAAAAACACGGCAACGTTGGTTTGTTTACCTTAAATAGGCCTGAAGCAAGGAATGCCGTGAGCCACGAAGTTTCTTCCGAACTTGAAGCTCATCTGGATAACTTCGAGTCGGATGACGATGCGTGGGTAGGAATTCTCGCGGCCAACGGTCCTGTCTTTAGCGCTGGCGCTGACCTTAAATCAGTTAGCAGCGGAAAGAGGATCGAAACCGAGAAAGGAGGCTTCGCCGGTCTCGTCCGTTACCCGAGAACTAAGCCGCTCATCGCAGCTGTCGATGGTCCCGCCTTAGCTGGGGGTTTGGAAATTGTGCTCTCGTGCGATCTCGTAATCGCCTCATCTTCTGCAACGTTTGGTATTCCAGAGGTGAAACGCAGCCTGATAGCTGGAGCGGGAGGCCTTTTTCGGCTTCCTGCCTCGATCGCCCGCAACGTAGCGATGGAGTTGGCATTAACTGGTGACGCCATTTCGGCAGAGCGTGCTTTTCAGCTGGGACTTGTTAATGAACTCTGTGAGCCCGGTGCAGTAGTAGCAGCAGCCACTGACTTGGCAAAAAGGATTGCTGTAAATGCCCCAATTGCGGTTCGCGAAAGTCGCAAAGTGGTGTTGGAGACTCAAGGAAAGTCCGACGAAGATGGTTGGGGAATCACCAAAGAGCACTTTCGAGTGGTCGTGAAGACAGAGGATTTCAATGAGGGGCCTCTCGCCTTCGTTGAGAAACGTGATCCCGTGTGGAAGGGCCGTTAGAGGTCCATCAGCTCATATTTACGCAGAAAATCCGCCAAGCCAGACGTTATCTTGAGGCGCGCAAAGTCAGCTTTCTCAGCGAAGATCAGATCTGTCGCGTCGTCGCCTGGTTTTGCGACGTCGGGATTGGCGACATCAATCTTGAAGTCAGCAATCAAATAACGTTGCCCTGCACTTTCCCGCTCAACCCAACCAATTAAGTCACCACAAGTGGCTTTAAGCGCTGTCTCTTCAATTACCTCGCGCTCAACGGCGTCTTGCCAACTTTCTCCATGTTCAACATGGCCTCCTGGTATCGACCAAAACCCGACGGCGGGAGGCTTGCCTCTTTCAATCAGCAGCAGTTTGCCTTCCCAGACGAACACGGCTCCCACACAACACAGAGGTGAACTCCGGGTACTCACATCACTCAGTATTTAAAGGGTGGTGAACCGTCAGTAGACGAGCTTTAAATCCGAACGTCTCGAAGAAATTTTTAGTAGCCCGGTTGCCGGGAAGCGCCATGGAATCGATTCCGATGCAACCTCGCTCTTTGCACCACCCAATGATTTCATTGATAAGCGCCTCCCCGACCCCGACTTCGCGGGCGGCGGGCTCTACCCACAAGTCCGAGACAATGCCAAGTATCTCGCCCGTTCGGAGGATCTCGGCTCGCGCCACTGCGTATCCGACTGCGGCCTCATCGATCAGACCTACCCAAAGGTCCTGGTCGGGGTCATTGAGGGCTGCTTCTAGGCTGGCCCTGTAGGGCTGACTTCGTGTTTCGCGCCTACTCCAGATGGCTCCGCCTCTGTTTTCGGTTTGCTCCTGTACCGCCTGCGTAGCGAACTCTTCCAAGGCACCTAAATCTTCCGCAGTCGCGAGACGAACCCCCTCCATCATCGAGTTGACCGCCGCGCGTCGAGTGCTCGCTCGGCTTGCAATCGCCCATCTTCGCCCGCAGTGAGGTCGATATAGCTGAACATCTCAGCTACTGCTAAATGGCCAGCCTTTGTAGCTATCTGTTGGTACATAGACTGGGCAATTCGCCGATAATTCGGGTGACCTTGCGGCTGGCTGCGGAGCTCGATCATGTGCAAGGCCTCGCGGGCGTTGAATTGCATGACGTATCGCACTCGAAAGGCCATCGCCACTGCATAGGAGGCTTGCTCTGGAAAATCTTGGAGGAGGAGTTGATAGAGAGCGGACGATCTTTCCATCACGCCGTCGTATCGATCGCCTAGGCCCGCACTGGATACGGCCTCGGGTACCTCATAGCCATGTTCCGGCGTCAGGGACTGCCATTCAATAGTAAGGAGTCGGTGTCGTTGTAAATCCCTAAAGCCCCCGTAATCACCGAGAATGTCGAACCGATAGTCAAGGCGTTCAAGTGCTCGTCCGGGCCGATGTCGCCGGTTAGCCCTATCGCCGACGTAACGCCGGATAAGGCCCATACGTTCATCACTAGAGAGACGGTCGACGACATCAACTAATTGCGTCTCAGGCAGGTGGCTGTAGGGGTACAGCATCGCCGCGAGCATCTTGCGCTCACCATCAGGATCCCAGTCGATAAGTTCAACTTCTTCAACCTGCCTCGGAGCCGCGTCAGCGAGAAGCGACTCAGAGAAGGCCTTCATGGCGTTCTGGTTTGTCTCAAGATAATGGGACCAAGCGATTCCTCTGTCCTCCACGTCCACGCGTCGTAGGAAGGAGGGAATGACCTTACGTAGTTCGGTAAGCATCAGATCAGCATAGGAACGTGCTTCGGGGAGCGAATGGGCGCGCATGCGCAAAAGGAGGGCCTCATAAGCCTGCCCTGTGCCGTATATACCTACATTTGAAAGGCTGGCGGCGGGAAGCAAGCCTCTGACAGCGTCGAAGGCCTTAGCTCGAATGGTTTGACGATAAGCCAGGTCCCCGATGTCACTTCCTTGGGCATGTTGTGATTTATAGAATTCTTGAAGGATTGGTACCAGTTCAGCGTACGTATCGAAGATCCGGTCCATCTCACCTACATACCGAGTGCCTAATGGTGAAGCCAAGACGTCAGGGTCGCGGTGGTATCTGTATCTGCCATCGATTCTGGTGTCGTAACTGAGATAGCGCGTTGATTGCTCCAGGTAAGACATGAGTCTTCCCCATTCGAGAACCTTGGTTAGGAGGTTCGATGCCTGCTCACACGCGAGATGCACTCCTCCTAGCTGTGCCACTGAGTCATCGCCGTACTCGACGAACACGCGCTGGTACAGTTCCTCTGCCTTGGCTAGGCCAACAGTTGCGTCAATCGAGTGGTCCCCTGAAACATCAAGGTCCTCGACGAATTCATCCAAGAACAGTCGACGCAGGCTCTTGTGGGTCCTGCTGTAGCGGGCGAACAATGCGCCCTTCACCACTTCTGGCAAATTGACGAGTGCGAACACCGGTTGATCGAGGTTCGTGAAGTAGCGCCGAAGAATATCCTCTTCGGTATCGGTGAATTGTTCTATCGCGTAGTTGTTCAAGATGAGATTCGGGTTAGCGGACACTGTGGCAGCTGAATCGTCAGCCAGACTTGATCGTAGGGCGATCCGCCGGCACAGTCGCGCACCCTCCGCGTTGAGTCCTTCAGTAAATGACTGTTAGAGCGTCTGGTCGAATTTTGAGGGAGACAGAATCATGTCGACCCTCATCAACTCCATCCAATATGGCGCGTGTAGGACGAGAAAATTCTTGGCTAAATTCTTTTATTCGTCCTGATCTAATAGCTGAGTTGGGAAGATGGTCGCCTGTAATCATTCGTTCTCGCAGCAGGAAACGTTGCCGAATTGGTAAGTCCCCGGCTAAGAAGTCCAGCCATCCGTCGTTGGGGTGTGCTCGTGGCGCGACTCTCCAACGACCGCGCCATTCTGAATTCATAACTGCTGTGACCGGACCGCGCCACCAGCTAGTTAGAAAAAAAATGTGGGCAACTGCGATGTAGTTCTGATCCCCTAGGGAGACATCTATTACGTCAATCGATACCTGGCGAGCTTCTTTGCTCTGCAAACGACGGTGTCCTCCTGCGGGTGCACCTAGTGCCCGCCAAAGGTCACCGCCGGTGAGGCCAACGACTGGGATCGGGGCTTGATGCCTGCAATTCGTTTCGACGATAGCTCGTAGTTCCTTATCGTTCGCCGCTAATTGATCAGCGCCACCGGCTTCCGCTGGGAGTCCCCAATCTTGGCCACGCTTAATGGTCATCCGAGCGCCAATCATCTTCATCGCTATCTTGAATCCGGGCCGCCGCTGAAACCAACCCCCTGTCGAGGAGGCGCCCGGCCTCAATAGCATTATTTTTTAAGGTCTGTGAATGCGTCGTTTCCGCGAGTTGACCAACGAGGTCAATCACCTGGCGGATATTCCGCACAAAGTCACCTGCCGGGGTGTCGTCATCCAGCACTTCGCTCAACTCATGACCTGATGCCCAACCGTGCACTTGACCAAAAATCGTTGGGTCGGGAATCCTGCTTTCGGGGAGGCCGCGTTTGTTTTCCTCGTAACGAATTTTGGCGCTATACCTGAGGATTTCTTCTACCTTCTGTTTGCAGGTCCGGTTCGGGAACCATGGTGCCGGGGGCTCAAGCCGGCTTCTGTGTTCATAAGTCAACACCGAGATCAGACCTGCTAATTCGGGTGGGGAGACGTCGTCGAAGACGGCCCCGTCCACGCAGAGTGCTGCCAGAAGATCCATTTCGTGGAAGATGCCCTGCAATACCTCGCCGCGTGGACTCAGTTGCCAAGATGCCGCACACTCGAAGATCTCCATGATCTCTTCGATGGCTACTAGTGAGCTTACTAATCCGCCTTCAGCAACCGCCATCTGTTCTCGGATGGTGGAAATGCGGCCTTCAGCTGTTTCAACTCGTCGGTGCGCTTTCATGCGTTCGGCTCGGAGGTCTCTATCCGGGTGGCGTACTTCTATTAAGATGCCCAATTCTGTCAGTTGCTGTTTGAGGAGTTTGGCCGCAGTGCGCTGGTATTCGCGCCGGTTCGGTGCATAGGGCTTTGGGAGCTCGAGATCCGAAAGGACCTCGGGTCCGACATCAAAATCATTCACTGTCAGCATCATTACCTTGCCCCTAGGGGTAACAACTCGCACTCGGCGTTCTCCTCCGCGTCTGCTTGTAGTCCCCAACACCAGGAGATGCTGAGTATCGCTACCGTGTACCCGGGCTATCACTGCGCCGGGTCGGAGTTGTTGCAAGGACTCCGAGACATCGGGACTGGATTTTCTGCTGTTAGTTGCCGGCTTAGTGTCGACGACCCCTAACCGTTGGAGTTCCACTTGAGCGGTCTTCAGTGATGCCTGGCCCTTTTCTAACTCTTTTGTCAATCGAACGACGTGGCCGCTGGCGCGGTATTGGGCAAATGATTTCTCTAAGAGATTCAGCGCTTCCTCGCGCTGGGCTCGAGCCATCAGATTGGCGGCCATGTTGTAGGTCGGTCGGAACGCCGACTCCAAAACAAACTCATTGCTTTGGGCTAGTTGTGTTAGCTGGCTAAAGGATTCGTAGGGGCTCCACAGGGAGTATGCGTGGCCAGTCGAATCGATACCTCGACGGCCCGCTCGACCTGTTAGCTGCGTGTATTCCCCAGGTGTGAGGACCACGTGGCCTTCTCCCCTGAAGCGGCTCAACTGTTCAACGACGACCGACCTTGCAGGTAAGTTGACGCCCATTGCCAGAGTTTCAGTTGCGAAAACCACTTTCAACAGGCCAGCCGTAAAGCAGTCTTCAACTGCTTCTTTAAAAGGTGTGACCATTCCAGCATGGTGTGAAGCTATTCCGGACTTCAAGCCATCTAACCATTTCTCATAATTTAGGAGCGCCAGATCTGCTTCTGAAATCTCTTCTGTATGTTGTTCAACAATCTGTTCCACTCGAGACTTCTCGCGTCCATCGAGAAAATGAACGTTATGGTCAAGGCAGCTTTGGACTGCGTCGTCGCAGCCCTGCCTGGAAAAGACGAAGAAAATGGCCGGCAGTCGATCTGACTCATCAAGATGGGTTATGACCTCGTTTCTGCGAGGGCGACCAACGGCGCCTCCGCGTCTTTGGGGACCTCGGCTTCTCTGTTCGGTCATCTTGCCGAGGTATCGCTCAACTTCGAAATTTCTTTCACCATTTCTGAGCGTCCTAAATTCCTGGACCCGTCGGTGTCGTTTGTCGAAAACCAGAAAATGATCGTGGAGCTCAACCGGCCGGGTTGTCTCAATGATCGCTTCACATTCGCTATGAACTTCCCCAATCCATCCAGCCAATTCTTGGGCATTGCTTACTGTCGCCGAAAGGCAGACCAAACGCGCCGACTGTGGCACCTGCATAATGACTTCTTCCCAAACAGGCCCTCGGTAGGGGTCTTGGAGGAAATGAACCTCATCTAGGACAACCAATCCAAGACTTTCTAAGGCTGGACTACTTGTGTAGATCATGTTTCGGAGCACTTCGGTAGTCATGACGACCACCTGAGCGTTAGGTCGTATCGCGTTATCACCCGTAAGTAGGCCGACTTTTTCTTTACCTAGCCAATTACAGAGATCTTTAAACTTTTGATTCGAAAGCGCTTTGATTGGAGTCGTATAAACGACCGTTTTATCTGCCATCAGAATCTTTTCAATGGCATATTCAGCCACCAACGTCTTACCTGACGACGTGGGGGCTGCGACCAACACAGAAGATCCGCTATCAAGCGCTGCGAAACTCCGCATCTGAAAATCGTCCGCTGTTACTCCACGCTCCCGCAGCAAATTTGACTCTGATGCAATCCGATCGTTGATCATGTCTTTGCGATGCCTTCTCTGCGGCGCCGCGAGCGCTCAAGCAACAACCCAACAAGAATCGAAAGTTCAAAAAACAGATACATCGGTATGGAAAGAGCTGCCAATGACACCGGGTCGCCTGAGGGCGTGATGACGGCCGCGACCACGACGATTCCAACAATTGCGTATCGTCGTGAGCTACTTAACTGTCTAGGAGTGACCACTCTCGCAAGCTGCAGGAAGACCAACACAATCGGGAACTCAAATCCAACGCCGAAGGCAATCATCATGTAGGTCATCAAACCGAGATATGCACCAGGAGAGAATAACGGGTCTACGGTGTCTCCACCGAACGAGATAAGAAACTCGAGGGCGCGTTCGAACGTTGCGTAGGCAACAACAGCGCCGCAGACAAAAAGAAGAACGCCACTTAACACGAACGGGACGGCATATCGCTTTTCGCGTCTGTCGAGAGCCGGCGTGATGAACCGCCATAAATTCCATAGCAAAATCGGCATAGCGATGAGAATCCCTACGTACACGGAGACACGTATCCGGGTTTTAAAGCCATCTAATGGCTCGGTAATAACCAGGGTGCACACCCGGTCAATTCCCTGGCCCTCAAGCACTCGGCAATACGGTGGAAGGAAAATATTTTCGAGCAACCAGTTGTAAAAGACCAATCCAACCAGGGAGGCCAGCGCTACAGCGAACATGCTGGCGATCAATCGCATGCGAAGTTCAGCTACATGATCCCAAAACGTAGCTGGAGGAGATGTTGACCTCTTCCCAAACCTCATTGCGGATCTCTAGGGTTTACATCCTGGATTGGGCAGTCGTCGGTTTCCTTCGTTTGGCGTAGAAGTTCCTGGTCGTGTGATTCCTCGACTGCCTGATCAACTACCGACGTGAACTCGGCCCGGAGCTGTGAGCTATGACGCCGCAATTCACCGAAGCCCTTTGCAATTTGACGTGCCGTTTCAGGGAGCTGTTTGGGGCCTAGAGCAATCAACGCCACTAGGCAAATAATCAGTATCTCGTTGGGCGTGAGATTCACAACAATGAGGCTAGGTCCTATGGCGCCTCGGGAGACGTCGTTGAGGCTGACTAAAGATACGACTCATTACAAGACGCCTGATACGTAGATTCGTTAGCCGCGCCAAATGGACTTCAGCACGTTCAATTTCTCGGGCTATCCCACCCAGAGCAACCGACGCCTTATCTATTGCTCTGAGTGTTGTCCGTACCTCCACCTTTACGGCCGACGTCATTCGCCATAGAAACAAAAACCCTACACAGAAGGCAAACGCAGCTATGAGAGCGAAGATGACCACATCGCCACGTTAGAGCCAATCTTGCACGGCTCGGTAGTAATGAAGAATGATGTTTTCGTGCAACAACGTCTTCCGTCGCTTCGTAACCCCGCTATTCAATTCGCTCACCGCGGAGCACGGGCCAACGCACCAGAAAATACTTTGGAAGCATTCAAGTTAGCGCTTCGACTCGGTGCGACCGGGCTGGAAACAGACGTTTGGCTCACCAGCGACGGAGTGCCCGTATTAGATCATGATGGCGTTATCCGCAGCGGCATACGACGAAAACCAATCTCGAAGATCCTTCGGGTTGACCTACCCGGACATATCCCCTCACTAGAGGATCTGTATCAAACCTGTGGTGCGAATTTTGAATTATCGATTGACCTAAAGGATGAAAGCGCGTTCATTGGGGTAGTTGGCCTCGCCCGTGATTATCAAGCCGAAGCGCGACTGTGGTTATGTCATCCATCGTGGGAACTGCTAGCTGACACAAGGCCACAAACCTGTGCCCGATTGGTCAACTCAACACGCCTCAAACACATGAAAGATGGTCCGGAACGCCGGGCTGCGGAGCTAGCAGCGGCTGGAATTGACGCCGTAAATCTTCATCACAGTGATTGGAGCGGAGGGTTAACGACGTTATTTCATCGTTTCAACCGCTACTGCATCGCCTGGGACGCACAACATGTACGCGTTATCCGGGATCTCGTACGAATGGGTATCGACGGAGTCCACAGCGACCATGTAGACCGTCTCCAAACTGGCTTTGCGCAAGCAGGCTGATGTCGACCGCTTATCTATGGGCGACCAAATGATTTGAACGGCCACAGACGAATAAAGACTTCCCCGACTAACAGCTCTTCGCTGATCGGACCAAACCAACGACTATCACGGCTGTTGAACCGATTATCGCCCATCACGAACACGTGCCCTTGAGGGACTTCAAGTTCCGCGAAATCCTGTGTCCAAACCCCCGCAGCCAAATATGGCTCTTCGAGGGGCGAGCCGTTAACGAGGAGAACACCATTTTCGGCTGACACTCGTTCCCCTGGAAGTCCCACAACTCGCTTAACAAAATCCTTAAGCTCAGTCTCATCTAAAGCTGGTGGTCGATTGAAGACGACTAAGTCACCCCTATCAACAGCTCCCAAAGTGAAGGCCAGCTTGTAGACCATCAGTCGATCTCCAACCTCTAACGTGGGAGTCATCGATTCTGAAGGTATGAAGTAGGTCTGAACGAGGGTCGCGCGAATCCCGAATGCGGCGATCAATGCCACCAAAATCACGCCAGCCCATTCGCGAATCGGTTTCCAATTCTTCTGGGACGGCTTTCTTATCCAGAAAGAAATCGAAGAGAGCCTGCTCATCGCTCCATCCCCAAAAGCCATGAGGCTGCGGCGCCTAGGTAGGAACACGCAAGCTCATCTTGGTACAGGGGTTCACCCATACTCGTGATCTCGACTCCACTCTTGTTCAGGGCCCTCGCGACATCAACTGGCTCCGCTAAGTGAGCGTAATGCCCAAGTTCTGTAACCCAAGAGGAGTCTTCTCCATGGGGAACCGGCACGTTTATTTCAACAGGAATAGCCTTTAAGAGTGATCTCATGTGGTCACTTATACCCCTATGACGTTGTCTCTCATCTACTTGGGAGGCTCTGACACAAAGTGCAACCTCAGCTCCGAGCGCGTGGAGAACTGAAGCGTGCCCAGCTAGTTCCATAGCAGAAAATCCCAGTTTAGAAGCGGTGCCTACGTGGCCCGGGCCTGCCCCGAGAAGGATCCGGCTGCTCCCGCTATCCATCAGAGCACCTACTCCAGAAGCAACATTGACTGCTTCGATTTCGCCGCCAAACGCTTGTCCAACTGTGGCAGTTGTCGCTACAAGATCAGCCGAGGTCAACTCGGCGACAAGGTCGCTGAGCGCAAGAGGCAGCGCCGCTTGGTCGGTCATCAAATACCCAACCTTTGAGGAAGACATCGCTACCGCTACGGCTCCAATATGGCTGTGCAGAACGCAAAGCAGAACTCGAGCCCCTACGAGATCGGAACGTTCTGACACATGTGGGTCTACTTCCGTCTGCTCAGATAGATATCGCGCCTTAAGCACTCTCCCTTTATGGTCTTTGGAGTTAGCTTCATTTCCGTCGATCCAGTGGACGACGTGCCAGCCACCAGTTCCTAGATCAAGGTCTACGGCTGTGGTGTTGACAATTACAAGGTCTCCCTGGCTTGCAGATCCAACTACTTCAGTTAGTGCGTATGCTCGTGTCCCGTCATCCAAAAGGAGACGCTGTAGTCCACTTCTTTCGGAAACTATTTGCGCAACTCGACCAGCATCAAATCTTGGCATTATTGACTCTTACAGCGACGCTATGAGCGCATCGACTCGTTCGTCCTCGGCCAAGAACGGGTCCTTACACAGCACGGTCCTTTGTGCTTGATCGTTCAACTTCAGATGGACCCAGTCCACCGTGTAGTCGCGCTTCTTCTCTTTAGCTTGCCGCACAAAATCGCCGCGAAGCTTGGCCCGGGTGGTTTGCGGAGGATGCTCTATCGCTGTTTCAACATCACTATCGTCGAGAATGCGCTCCACTAACCCCTTGCGTTGCATGAGGTAGAACAAACCTCGATTTTGATTGACGTCGTGATATTGGAGGTCCAAAAGAGCGGTGCGAGAGTCACCCAGATCAAGGCCGTGTTTATTTTTGTAACGTTCAATCAGGTGGTACTTGATTACCCAATCAACCTCTCGGTCTAAAGTCAACGGGTCCTGTTCGATCCCGTCCATGCAGTGCTCCCACATTGCCAACGCTTGTTTTTCTTCGGGGTTGAGGTCGTTGTGGTCAGCGAAGCGCTGGGCGCGCTCTAAGTATTCCGATTGAATTTCGAATGCGCTGGCCTCTCTGCCGCTTGCTAGGCGGACTCGCCGTCGACAAGTGATGTCGTGACTTATCTCCCGAATCGCTCGAATGGGGTTTTCAAGGGTTAAGTCCCGAAGCACGACACCTGGGTCTTCCATCATCCTGAGTAGGAGAGCCGTTGCTCCAACCTTCAGAAACGATGTGTATTCACTCATATTGGAGTCACCAACGATCACGTGAAGGCGCCTAAACCTCTCGGCGTCGGCGTGGGGTTCGTCTCGCGTGTTGATGATTGGGCGGCTCCGCGTTGTGGCGCTCGAGACTCCCTCCCAGATATGTTCGGCTCGCTGAGCAATGCTGTACATAGCACCGCGCGCGCTTTGTAGAACTTTGCCGGCTCCGGTGTAGATCTGCCTCGTTACCAGAAATGGGATTAATACCTCCGCGTAATTCGAAAAATCATCCCTGCGGCTCGTTAGGTAATTCTCATGGCAGCCATAGCTGTTCCCAGCGCTATCTGTGTTGTTTTTGAATAAGTAGATAGTGCTTCCTGTAATTCCTTCCTCCGCTAGCCGCTCTTCTGCATTGTCAACGAGTCGTTCTAAGATGCGCTCACCTGCTCGATCGTGGCAAATAACCTCGTAGATTGAGTCGCATTCCGGCGTGGCGTATTCCGGATGAGAGCCCACATCAAGGTAAAGGCGGGCACCATTTGCTAGAAAAACGTTGCTTGAGCGGCCCCAGGACACCACTCGCCGGAATAGATACCGTGCCACTTCGTCAGGACTAAGTCTTCGTTGGCCGCGAATGGTGCAGGTCACACCGTATTCATTCTCTAGGCCCATGATCCTTCGCTGCACGAGCACACCGTATCGTTACTTCCTCGGATCCAGGCGAACTGGTGTCGGAACAACCGAGATAGGTTTGGACTATTCAGACCGCCAAAAGGCCTTCCGTCTCCGCATCGTCGAGCCTTCTAAAGCAACGTCGGCCATTGCCCGCGGCCAGCACAGCAACTTCCAGCTCCTCAGCAGAGATTGAACGATCAGGTCCAGCTAACGCTTGGACGGCAAGCCTCACTGCCGCATCGCGGTCAAGCTCTTGAGACCACCCGTCGCTCAGTCGATCTAGTACTGCTTCTGAATCTCCGCCAATGCAACACCAATGTTGTTCGTCGGCAACGGTGCCGTCATATTGAATACGGTAGAGCTCAGGCGTTCCGTCGGCGTCAATTTCGGCAACAACGATTTCTACTTCCATGGGCTTCATCTCATGAGTAAAGATCTGACCAAGCATCTGGGCGTATTGATTTGCGAGGCTGCGAGCGTCGACATCCTCTCGGCTGTATTGGTAGCCCTTGAGTTCGGCGTAGCGAACGCCTGCAATCCGGAGTTGGTCGAATTCGTTATACCTACCGACGCCACCGAAGGCTATTCGATCGTATATTTCTGAAACCTTCCTTAGGGTCGAGCTGGCGTTCTCTGCGACGAGTGCTATGCCCCCTTGATGTTCAACAGCGGCCAGACTCCGGCCGCGTGAAATTCCTTTTCGCGCGTAGTCAGCTCGGTCTTGCATTAATTGTTCGGGGCTTACGTACATGCCAGGCATCGCCATATCTGCTTTTACCCTTCCGCTAGTTCTTCTCTGAAGTCAGCGAATACCGCTCCTGACTCCTCGTCGCTCAATTGGCGAAACCCTTGGTCCGTTATGACTGTCAGAACCGGGTAAATACCCCGTATGGGGTCTGGGCCGCCTGTGGCACTATCTTCATCGGCCGCGTGCCAAAGTGCCTTGACTGCAAGCGACAACGCCTCTGATTCAGATAGGTCCGATTGATATCCAAGCTTTACAACCGTGCCGGCATGAAGACTTCCTGACCCACTGGTTGCGTAATCCTGTTCTTCGTAGCGGCCGCCGGTCACATCAAACTGGAAGAGGCGGCCAGTCTCGCGAGCCTGGTCGAAACCAGCAAAAATGGGAACGACAGCTAAGCCTTGCATCGCTTGCGGAAGGTGACCTCGGAGCATCTCTGCAAGCTGGTTCGCTTTGCCTTCCAACGTCAGTGGCTTACCTTCGATCTTTTCGTAGTACTCAAGTTGTAGCTGGAATACGCGCACCATCTGGATTGCTGGTCCTGCCGCACCGGCGATGGCAACTGCCGAATGCTCGTCGGCAGGAAATACTTTTTGCATGTCACGGTGGCTGATGAGATGTCCAGCTGTTGCTCGCCGGTCTCCAGCTACCACAACTCCCCCGGCGCACCGCAATGCAAGCACGGTCGTTGCGTGGCCGGCATCGATTGTGCCCGGCAAGCTGGTTGGAAATGGGTCAAGACCATTTTGGCGCAGCAGATTTAAGAAGTCGGTTCCAGGGTCTTCACCCGGAACGTAGAGCGGCATAGAACTCACTCGCCGCCCTTTTGCACATAGTTTTTGACGAACTCTTCAGCGTTGGTTTCAAGTACATCGTCTATTTCGTCAAGCAGGTCATCCAAGTCCGCTTTCAGTTCTTTTCCGGAGTCCCCGCGTGTCTCTTCCTCTACCTCGACCTCGTCGCTTCGCGGCGCCGATTGACGTCTCTGTTCCTGTTCAGCCATGAAAAGCCTCCTACTTTCATAATTCTATTGGGTTCTCATGTCCCCAAGCGCCTTAATAGCTCAGCGGCATTGTCGCACTCATCTAACAAGTTAGCGACGTGCGCTGCGGTTCCCCTCAACGGCTCCAGCATCGGCACGCGACGCAACGGGTCGCTACCGACGTCAAAGACCATGGAATCCCAATTTGCAGCAACAATCTCGTCTGGGTATCGCTCAAGACAACGACCTCGAAAATACGCGCGAGTCGAAGGTGGTGGGCTATCTACAGCAGCTTCAACCTCGGAATCGATAGATATTCGCTTGAGTCCTATGCGCCTAGCGAGACCTTTGTCTGGTCTGAGGTCGTGGTACTGCAAATCGAGGGCCGCAAGCTTAGGGTCTGACCACTCAAGGTCATGCCTTGAACGGTACCCCTCGTAAAGGCGACGTTTGGCTATCCAGTCGATGGAATCAGTAAGTGAATCCGGGTCGTTCTCAAGTGCGACAAGAACTTCGTTCCACCGGCTCATTAGATCCTTGCCGATCGCCTCACCCCCAACTACTTCGAATCCATGACGATCTGCCCATTTTTCTGCTGCGGCGTAGTAAGCCCATTGGACATCAAGAGCTGACACTTTCTGGCCGTTGACTAAACGGTGAACCATTGCAAGATCGATGTCATAGCTCACTTGCCGGAGGGTTTGCACGGGACTCTCAAAAACGCAGTCATCAGGCGCCATGTCGTCATCGATCATGGCTAAGACGATCGCCGTGGTCCCGAGTTTAAGATAAGTCTGTACTTCACTCATATTCGCGTCGCCGACGATTACGTGGAGTCTTCGGTACTTCTTGCTATCGGCATGCGGCTCATCGCGCGTATTAACGATCGGCCTTTTTAGAGTTGTTTCAAGGCCTACTTCCTCCTCGAAAAAATCAGCCCGCTGAGTTATTTGAAAGGGAACATCGGCGTGGGTCAGCCCAGGCGCTTCTGAACCTATTTTTCCGGCACCGCAGAACACTTGTCGAGAAATAAAAAACGGCATGACCTGCTGGACTATGCGCCCGAAGGGAACAGCCCGGTCCACCAGATAGTTTTCATGACACCCGTAGCTGTTGCCTTTGCCGTCACTATTGTTCTTGTGGATAACCAGTTCCTCTCCTTCAGGGAGGAGTTCATTGGCCTTTTCCATCGAGCGAATCAAGATTTCTTCTGCGGCCCTATCGTAAGTAGTGCATTGCAGTGCATCGGTGCATTCTGGTGTCGACAGCTCAGGGTGAGCGTGATCTACGTAGTAGCGAGCACCGTTAGTAAGTACCGCGTTGACCAAGTGGGTTTCTATTTCCGGCGCAAGTGCGTCAAATTCGTTGAAACCTCGGGCGTCAACGCCTGGGTGTTCGTCTTCAAAGTCCCAGCCTACGCGCCGCTCTAGAAAGCCATTTACATAGGCATTGATGATCATCGATGAGGCGGCAACAGGGTTTGACTCACCATCGTTGCGATGCAAGATCCCGAATTCGGTCTCTATTCCTAGAACCTTATGAACTGCCACAGCTCGACCTTAGCTGTGTTGAGGAGTTTTAGAGATATTGACCTGTTTGAACTCGTTCGATGGCTCGGCCGCCCTCACCGTCGAATTCGTCATCACCACTCAGCAGCGTGCGGATGAACACAATTCGTTCACCTTTTTTCCCAGAAATCTTTGCCCAATCATCAGGATTCGTTGTGTTCGGAAGATCCTCATGCTCTTT
>TARA_B100000686_G_scaffold161694_1_pt1 | contig 25890 bp, 16 predicted proteins | sample TARA_B100000686 | Tara Oceans TARA_B100000686 (sample SAMEA2622733) | marine metagenome | biome: marine biome (ENVO:00000447); feature: marine epipelagic mixed layer (ENVO:xxxxxxxxx); material: "saline water (ENVO:00002010), including plankton (ENVO:xxxxxxxx)" | depth 150 m | reverse complement strand
TATCTTAGCCAGCATAAACCAGGATGCTGCAGTCGTTGAAGTGTGACCAGAAAAGAAACTTCTCTGACTATCATGCTTTTGTTTTTCAATTAAATCTGCCCTATTTCCATAAACATAAGGCCTCTTACGTAAAACCAGAGTTTTTGTGAGATTTGTAATCCCCAGATTTAAAGTCATTGTTTCCAGCCAGATTGTTGAAATAGGAATCACATCATTTCGTATATCTTTTTTCAAATATAATAATACAGGATTGAAGATGCTGGCATAAAGAAATACATCACTAGCTAGCTTTGATTTCATATCCCAGTTTTCAGTGATTTTTTGTTCGAAAGCCCAGACATCATTGATATTCAACTGATTAATCTCTTCAATAGTTAGAGATTCTACTTTTTTCTCCAACATGAATGATGAAAGATTTAAGGCTGTGCTAAGAACAATAATTGAAAAGTCCAATTTACTAGATAATTCATATGCTGATTCTGGATCTTGTTGATATAATGGTTCTTCCCCTGCTAATAACGGAAGGCATACCAGAATAGAAATGATATAATTTTTCATTGTAATATTTCACTTCCTAACTTTTGGATTCATTATAGCAAAGAAGTATAATACTAAAGCCAAAAAAAAATGAATAAAATATATTTTTTCATATTATCAATAATAATTTTCTTAGGCTGTAGCAGTAAGAATCAAAGTAACTCTAATGAACTTACCAATTTGAAAAATTTATCAACAGAAATCCTTACAATGGGAAAATTGACCTATAATAAATCTTGCTTTTCCTGTCATAACCATGGTCTCTCAGGAGCAGCCAAGCTAACAGATTTCGATTATTGGAAGAAGATCGCAGATAAAGGAATTGATACAGTATTCGCTAATGTAAAAAAGGGATATATTGGTGAAAGAGGGATAATGCCTCCAAAAGGAAACTGTTTTACCTGCTCGGATAAGGAGCTCCAAGCATCTATATTTTATATCTTTAAAAGAATTAATATTAATAAATCTAGTAAGAAAAATATATGAAAAAACATCCTTTACAATATATAGTTGAAAACAATTCTTTTCTTGAATCCATAGTTAAAAAATTTGGTACTCCTTTATACCTTTATTCAGGAAACCGAATAAAAAATAATCTTAATAGACTGTCTGAAGCATTGAACAAACATTTACCAAAAAACCAGATTTACTATGCAGTCAAAGCTAACAGTAACCCCAATTTAATTTCATTCATGAAATCCATTTACCCAAATCTAGGTTGCGACTGTTCTAGCCCTGGAGAATTATTTGTAGCAAAGAAAACGGGTATTTCATCTGATCGTTGTCTGTATACTGGGAATTATGAATCATTGGATGATCTGGAATTTGCATTAGATTCAGGTTGTAATATAAATCTAGATGATAGTCAATCTTTTCACCGTCTGATACAGATTCAGACTCCAGATAAAATTTCATTTCGGGTAAATCCTAGATTTGGAAGTGGCCGTTTTAAAGAAATTACTACAGGAGGTGAAAAAGCAAAATTTGGAATTCCTAAAGAAAAAATTACCAACGCTTACAGATTGGCTATCCGCCATGGAGTAAAAAGCTTTGGACTTCACTGTTTTACGGGTTCAGGAATTCTTGACGAAAATTATTTTACGGAATTAATCCGTGCAGTTTTAGAAATTTCTACCATGATCGAATCAAGATGCAAAATTAAATTCAAATATATATCAATTGGCGGAGGATTTGGTATCCCATACAAAGAAACGGATCCTATACTTAACATTGATAGCGTATTTAACAATATTGCTAAAGAGTTTTTTTCAGTTTATGATAAAGATTCATGTCCTAATTTTTGCGTAGAGCCAGGAAAATACTTAGTTGGAGACGCAGGTATCTTAGTTACAAAAGTTACAGGAGTAAAGAAAAGCTATAAAACTTTCGTGGGCCTAGATGCAGGTATGGAGACATTAATGCGGCCTGTGCTTTATGGAGCATACCACCGTATCCAAAAGGTTGGAAAACATCAAGAAAACGATCAAACAGTTGATATTACAGGACGAATATGCGAAAATACAGATAGGTTGGCCGTGGATCGACTCTTTCCCGAAGTGAATGAAGGTGACCTAGTTGCTATATTGGATACTGGAGCCTATGGATATTCAATGGCTCATCAGTTTAATACCCGACCCAGACCTGCAGAAGTATTGTTAAATGGCGATAAACCAGTATTAATTCGTAAGAGAGAAACAATAGAAAGTATGTTTGAAAGATGTGATATCTAACAATTTTTTTGCTTAATTAAAAATTAAACCCGATTGACAATCTTTGGATATTTCCAAAATAACTAAAATCTGCAATTGAATAATCGACCTTTAATGTAGTTGATGTACGCCAAACATTATAATTAATGCCAAAACCAAAAGTTGGACCCTCAATAGAGTTATCCTTAAATAAAGATGGATAGCCAGCTCGTAAAAAAACTGAATTTTTAAATGCAAATTCAATACCTAGGTTTACATACTCAGAATTATCATTAGGATGTAAAGCATCTAAGCCATATGTTAACTTCAACGACTCTAAATTTATAATTTCTCCAGAAACACCAACCCTAAAAAATAGAGGAACTGGAAAATACTCAGTTTCATAATTTGCATTAACAAATTCCACATTCCCTTCATTTGCAGGATCAGGATCTATACTGATTTTTTGATCACGACCACTCATCTTCATCTTTCCACCATAATTACTGATTGATGCTCCAAGCCTTAAACCTTTGAAGGGAGTAGTAAATAAAGTACCAAAATCAATAGCTACAGTATGCGCCGTACTATGCCATATATTCAATTGAATATATTTAACTGAACCACCAAGACCAAAATTATCGGTTAGCATTTTTGCATATGTAATAGCAGCGGATAAATCATTTGCAGAAAATTTTTCTCCTGTCCCCTCTGGCTGTGCAACCGTTCTGACTAAATCTTCAGGGGTGGAAAGTGTTACTATCCATAATCCTAAAACCCCTTTCCCTTTTAATTCAATACCTGAAATAGCATATTGAAACTTCATAGCTGCTAACCAATCATGTGAACCAAACTCGACACCAGTTCCAAGATGGCCAGCTAAACCAGCTGGATTCCAATAAACGCTACTTAGATTTCCACTTTGTCCTGCCAGAGCGCTACCCATAGCAGAGCCTCTAGAATCAATTCCAATTTTTAAGAATTGTGCAACTGTAGTGCCTGTTTTTGTAATAGTCTGATCATTTTTAATCTGTGATGAGATTATTGAAGAAAATAGCAGGATTATAAAAAAGTGCTTCATCATTTAATAATAGCAAAACGCCCTATTTTCTCACCAACACCAGGTGCATTAATATGGTATATATAAATACCAAAAGCTAAAGGAAAATTATCCTTTGTAGTTAAATCCCAATGTTCTTGGCCATTATTCATCTCAGTATTATGGTATAAGGTTTGAACAAGGTCGCCAGCAACCGTATAAATTGAAATAATACATTCTTTTGGTAAATGATTAAAATAAACTTTTCTAGGACCACGGTCTTTGGGGTTTTGTAGGTCCAATTGTTCCATCACATTTGTAACAACATATGGATTTGGGATAACAGAGATATCATCTAACCTACTCTTTGCGTTAACTTTCATGTAGGTACTGGAAACAGTAGTAAACACTAACGTATCATCCATTGAAAATGGGCGATGTGTACCAATTAAAAACACATCTCCTCCCTTAGGAGCTATCGTATCTCCATAAGCTGGAGGATAAAATGTAAACTCCCATTTGCCACGTAAAGGATTGCCATCCATAATAACCGCTCTATCACCAGGAGACCATAAACTATCTGCATCATTACTTTCTTCAATAATTGTTACTTCTTTCTGTATTGATTCACGTCCAACCGTTACATCCCAAACTTGGAACCTCATTCTTGAATGCCCAAAAGATGGATGTAAAGAGGTACTGCTGGTATCAACAATTTGATCAAAAAACCTAATTTCATAATCAGCGGGATACATAAATTGGTCTGCATTATTAAAAGGAATCACATCTGGTATCCAATTTGACAAAGTAGAAGTTTTCCAGCCAGTTCTATTATCGTCTAAGTCCAATTCTACATCTTGAACTGTAATTTTTATACCATCAAAAATTGGGTTTAAATCTTCTGAGTTGACATGCTCACTATCAATTACAGGGAAGTATACATATGTGACTACATATTCACTTCCATTCAACATGGAACCTGTACTAAGTCCTTTCAATTTCCCAATATCACCAAGAATTTCGAAATCAGAACCCAAAACATATTCGGTTCCATCACCATCAATAATCTGTACCGATTCAGGGACAATATTTAGCTTTGACAAGCCAATATATTGATCTAACCTGATAATTACTTTTTCTTCTACAGGATTTAAGTCTTTAACACTATACCTTGTAGGGGAATCTTTGAAGCTAAGTTGAAACTGGTTATTATTTTCTATTTCATCAGGGCCCACTACTTCTAAATGGATACTGCCAGTGGCAACTCCTGCCTTATGTTGAATATAATTATCAAGTATATTCCCAGGAACATATCCAGGGGAAGGAGATCTCGGCATTATTTTAGCGGTATTAACATCCAAAATGAGCTCATTTGTTTCGGGATTAATGGTTATAGTCTTGGAACATTCGCTGGGAGGTATTTTCAATTCTGTATCTCCATGGTCATATGAGACAACTGCATAATAATAGTTTTGGCCATTGTATACATTATTGGAATCTATAAATGAATGAACCAGTCCTGTATTATCGCCCAAAATATAAGACGTGCCCCGACCTGGATATTCTATAGGACTTAATCCATAATAATCATTAATAAGATCAAACCTTGCAGGTGCTCCATTGATCATTTTAAGTGGTTCAAAAAGAAACTTCGATCCATAATCATCTGTTATTGTTTGATGATCTAAAAATTGAGGATCCGTGCTTCTGTAGATTACATATCCCTCAAAATCATATTTATTTGATATAGGATCAAGTGATTCTTCTGCTATACTATCCCAGAACAAGGTAACTTTCTCATCTCCAGGAATAACGGTAACTGTAGGTTTTGCTGGAGGTTTAGCAAACTGGTAATTGCGCTCATAGATGTCCTGGGCAGTAAGTGCATTTAGAGTAAGATCATCATAATCTTCACCTACTAGCAATGCGATTGAAAATCTTCTTGTCTCTCCTGCTGGAAGATCGAGAGGCCCCGAACTGTAGATAAAAACGTAATCACCTGATTGTGTCGCATTTGCAGAATCAAAAGAACCAGGTTGTAAAAATTCATTAAAAACACGGTTATCATCAGCAATTGTTGTTCCAGAAAATGCTGGTGAAGCAAAACCTGTAAGACCTACCATATCAGATTCATCCAAGTCAGTCCACTCATAATTAGGTTCACCAGGCTCACGGATATCAAATGGATCACCAGCTGTAGGCAAACCATCTCCCTCCCCTCGATCGCCTGTATTTGGAACACCATCAATACCTACATCATCTTTTTCAGGATCCCAGTCATCATCATCATCAATACCATTATTTCGACTTTCATCAATCATATTATCGTTATCATTATCAATTTGGTCAAAAGGGTTACCTGGACTTTCTAAAAATTTATACCCAAAATATCCAGGTTTTCTGGAACTCCCTGTAGCGCTTCCATCTTCATCCCAACAATAAACCATATTAATATCGCGGTCGAAATATGATAAATCATCACGCCAATCGCTGGGACCACCAATATGTGGGTCACCCCACATACCAAAAATCACTTCATTTAGATCCTTAGGGCTTTTATTGGTAACCTTATAAATAAGAAAAATAATATCCTCTGCTAAAGGATTTGCCCATTGGTAATAACGATACTCAACTTCTAATCCTAGCCCTTTTCTGGAAGAATCATTTGGAAAAGGGTAATATTCAAATTCCTTATTTTTACGGTCATCACAAACAAAAAATACTTCTTCATCTGCATTTGATGAACCCTGACGTAAATCACCAGGCCATACATAATCCTTTAGATTAGGATTGTACCAATCAAAAGCCCAACTATCGGGTTTACCATCGAAATCTCGATCAATGTCGCTAGATGTCGGTATTTTATCGTAATCTTTATCTGCAAAATGAATACCAATATCACTGTATGCCAAAGGCTCCCAAGTCCAATATTCCGATCCATCCGGTGAACGTTCAGGATCTGTAACCAATCCATCACTTATCACCCTCGCATACCAAGTTGTATCCCCATTCTCAAATCTAGGATAGGCATCGGGGTGACTGTTAGGAGGAACAGGAACTTCAGCACAGATAAAAGGACCGAACTCGTAACCATATCCCAATCCTTCCCATATAATATCTGTTATTCTATTCCCTGGTCTTGAAATTGAGCCATAATTCCATATCTCGGATTTAATTTTATTTCCTGTTATAATAGCATATTGCCTACGCAAAATCTGTGAATCTTCATCTAATTTTCTTTCTGTCTGTCGTTCAATCCAACGATAGTATTTTTGAAATTCTCTTTGGCTCCAGTCTTTTTGAGGCCCTTTTATGTATTTATTCGAATTAAATAATGGATTAGCAATAATAACTTGGCTACTATAGAATAAAATAATAAAAATGAATTTTAGCTTCATAGATTAATGCTCCATCCTATCGTAATTAGTCTTGGAGGGCCAAAATAATCAGGCCTCGTATTATATTCATCCCATGTGTGTACCCCAGGTTCACCGTAATGATTTTTAAAACCCTCTGTTTCTTCCTGTGATCGATTCACAAAAGTATATTCTGCACGACCTGTATCTGTAAATACGTACCGTTCATTGCGAGTATCTAAAACATTATAAACTTTTAAAAAAAGTTCAAAATTAAACCCAGCTAAAGAAACGAGTTTATATATTCTCATATCGATATTTCTCTGGATTGGTTTTCGTGATGAATTCGGCAAAGGAACATAACCTGCAAAAGGAATGTTTGGGGTATAAGGCCATCCACTACTCATTTTACCTATGAAACTTAAACCCCATCCATTCGATCCTGGCTCTGTAATCGATATAGTGGCATTAAATACATGACTCTGATCCCAACTAAGAGGTACAATTTTTTTCTCTTCTTCAACCCCAGTTAAAGAATTATAATAAAATGAACCACTGGTGACACTATTCCCTTCTGTGGTCTGAAAGGAATAATCAAGAAAAGCAGATAATTTGGTTTTAGGGTCTCTTCTTTTCGTTAAACTAAGTGTGATACCCTGAACCATGGAATAATCTTTATTTAAATATACGGCGTAAGATGAAGGTCCATAGGTTGGAGAAACATAACTGATAGATTGTAAAGCAAGTAAATCCCGAATATCTTTAAAGAATATGCTGCCATTTATGGCAAGAAATCGGCTTAACTGCTGCTGCAAACCAAACTCATACATAACAGTTTTTTGTGGTTTCAGATTACCATAGCCAATACTAGGTGATAGTCCTGCACCAAAAATACTGGTCAAGAAGAGATTTCTCATTGTAGGCATCTGATAAAAATGGCCATAAGAGAAATGTACAATCCCTTGATCTGTTATAGGAAATGCAACACCTATTCGCGGAGACCACATATTTTTTTTTGTACTTGCAATTTTTCCTAATTCGGGATTGATAAGGTTGTTAATATGATTTGTCTTTGGATTGAAGGAATCATACCTTAATCCGATATTCATTATAAAGCTCTGATATTCTAATTTATCCTGTATATAAGAGCTTATTATTACCGCATTTTCAGAATAATAGCTATGGGATGGAGATTTGTTTTCCGCAGCAATAGTGGCTATACGATAAGTGTTGCTATCATAAAGGATACTAAAATTTCTCTCATTCAATTGATCGCTTCGGAATTGAAATCCAGCTTTTATTTCATGGCGGTTATTTATCTGAGAAGTAATATCAAATTTTCCTCCAATAGATTCTGATAAGCGGTAAGTATGGGTTCGATCTGACCCACCGAAAGAGAATGTTGGAGCAGATGGTGATCCTCTAATATTGAGTGATGAAGCATAATTTGAATTAGGAAGGATGTATACATTACTATCAAGAACAGTTATTGTCTGGGTATCAATGGTATAATTCCCAGGAGTTTTAATAAATAATACGATGTCATCATCATCACCAAAAGGCATATTGGATGTAAATTGAATGGGGTTTTTAATATCTAATGCATTAAACTGGTATCGTTTATAATCTGTATTATTTAGAAAAAGATGTGCCTCGTAAAATGTTTTTCTACCAATTGCATGGTTTACCTTGAATGAAAGATTATTATTATCAGAAACATTTGTAGAACGTCCATCAGGGTTATATTTGTAATAATGAACATAAGCTTGACTTTTACCCCAGCTTCCAAGATATTGTGTTGAAAATTTTAATTTTGGAGAAAATTTATAAGTCAATTTTAGCAATTGGTTATAGTTTTCACTTGGATTCATAGGAATAGTATCACCATCTCCTCCCATTTGAATATACCAGTCATCCGTCTGAAAATTTGCATAATCATGTACAGTATGTTCCCTGATCCCATAGAGGTAACCATCTTGTGTAGAATATCTTAGACTAGTATTAAAAGTAAGTTTCCCGCCAGATAACGGTAACGGTCCACTAAAATAACCTTCCATTGTTTGGCGATTAAATAATTCGAAATTATCAATGTTTGTATACAGATTGGTATCGGTTGAATATCTGTCACCAGTATATAAAGATATATTACCATCGTAATTCTTTCCACCTTCCTTTACTTGAATATTCACAATTCCGCTCATCGCATTACCATATTCTGCATTGAAACCACCACTTACTACTTTCAACTCTTGCAATGCCTTATTAGAAAGATTTACAGCCAAACTATTGGTAAAAAATGGATTTGCAACAGACACACCGTCAATATAATATCCCACTTCATTACTCCTTCCCCCACGGATATGTAGCTCACCACCTGCCCCCAGATTGACGCCAGCCTGAGTAGTTAAAACACCAAGAAATGATTCAACAGGCATTGCATCTATTTCCTCAGCAGTAGTAATCTTTTGTGTAGAAGTAAGGTCTTTATAAACTAGAGGACGGTCAGCTAAAACAACTATTTCTTCACCTGTAATGGCTTCCTGTGATAGTATAAAGTTTTGTTCTGTATTCCTCCCAGTACTAACCTGGAGGTTGGTAGCTTTTATAGATGCATATCCAATGTATGATGTTCGTAAAGAATATTTACCAACAGGAATATTTAGGATTACATAACGTCCTTCTTTATCTGTATCTGCGCCTATACCTGCTCCTTCAACTAATATACTCACTCCAACCAAAGGCTGATTGGTTTCAGAACTTCTAACAAATCCAGATATTTTACCAGTTTGTCCAAAGATGGCACCTAGTAATACAAATGTTAAAATTACATTTTTCAATATATTTTTTCTTATTTATACTCTGAATTATAAAGACAAACAAAAAGAATCTAAATAAAATAAATTTATAATATTTAATTTTATACTATGAATAGTGAACACTTGATGGTAATTGATCCAGCAGTAAAAAAACCTGCACTTGAATCTTACAACCGAATTTCCCGGACATCAATCATTCCCGCAACCTACCACCTCCCGGCACTGCACGGACTTTTCAGCATAGAACAAATGCGGGACAATATTTCAGGAATAATTGTAATGGGTAGCGCCGCATCAGTAAATGATAACCATGACTGGCAGTTAGCAATTACACAGTTACTCTTAGAAGCGTTTGAAAATAATATCCCTGTGATGGGAATTTGCTATGGCCACCAACTTCTAGCTCATATCTCTGGTGGTGAAGTGAACCAATTATGGAATGGGAAAAAAGAACAAGGACAACGAAATGTACAAATAATAGAGAATTCACTTTGGGGAAATTCAAGATCTGGTAAAATGATCTTTTCACATCAAGAAGGTGTGACTAAATGCCCTGATAATTTTGAAATAACTGCCACTAGCGATATGGTAACAATAGATGGTTTTGCATCTAAAACAAAACCTATTTGGGGATTTCAAACTCATATTGAAGCAACTCAGGCATTCATAGATGATCACAATATTCCTATTAATGAATCAAAAGATATATTCTCATTTGGACACAGGATACTTGATAAATTTATTTTATCGCTAACCTGATCATTGAATATTATTAAATATTTCTATATAATTTTTCTGGTCTGGTGCGCTTCCTGCACACCTCATAATTTAATTTTTGATAATCAAGGTTCCTGGTTTTTAGTTCGAAAAATCAATAATCTGATTGCTGATTCTGGCCTGGAAGCAAACATGAGCATTAAGATCGTTGCCCTTGAAACAGGCCGAACTTTATATGGGCTTAATAGCAAAAAGTTACTTATGCCAGCCAGCAATAATAAACTTTACACTTGCGGAGCTGCTCTGCAGATTCTTGGCTCTGATTACCAATTTAAAACTTCTATAGTTCAGCAAAATAATAATCTTTTTATAAAGGGTGGCGGTGATCCAAACCTAAGTATTGAACAATTAGATTCCCTCGCTAGAATAATTGGGGAAAAAATTACTTTTATTGATACTTTATTTGTGGATGCTAATATGTTCGACACACTCAATTATGGAAATGGATGGATGTGGGATGAAGGCTCAAATAGATACTCAGCACCAATAAGTGCACTGAATATTAATAGTAATTGTATCGATTTTATCGTAAAACCTGGTCAAACTGGAGAAAATGCCTTTACTGAAATCTACCCGAAAACTAGTTATATAAATATCAAGAATATTTCAAAAACTGTACAAGACACCAATAATTTTAAAAAACTGAGAATCGATCGTGATTGGTCAGGAAGAACCAATTATTTTACTATAAGCGGTGAAATATTAGATACCGCATCCATAGATACTTTCCAGAGAAATATATTTGATCCAGTTAAGTATGTTGGTACTGTTTTTAAAGAACAATTAGAAAATTATAATGTACAAGTAAACCAGATTATAAAAGGTCATATTTATTCTGAAAATTCGATTGAATTAGCACTGCATAACTCTATAACACTTAAAGATCTCATTAACAACTTAATGCATGAAAGCGATAATTTGGCAGCAGAGTCAATTATAAAAACCATAGGTAAAAGCGATTCGGTTGCAGGAAACTGGAAAGATGGTCTTAGATTGACAAAAAAGTATCTTTTTGATTTTACAGGTCTTGATACTTCAGATTTAAGAATTGTTGATGGTTCTGGAATGTCAAGGTATAATCTCACCAGCTCAGAACATATCACAGATTTTCTTTCTTCAATTTATTTTAGTAAAAATAAAGATCTTTTTTTATCCAGTCTTCCTAATGGTGGAAGCTCCAAAAGTACAATCGAAAAACGTATGGAGCATCTGGGATCGAATATAAAGGCAAAAACTGGTCATCTTTCTGGCGTTAGTAATTTATCTGGCTTTATTTTTTCAGAAAAAAATGGCACAATAGCATTTTCTATTTTAATGAATGGATTTATTGGCTCGCCAAAGGCTTATCACCGTTTGCAAGAAGCAATTATTCAGCAGTTCTACCTATGATTAAGCCTCCATCATTAAAGCCTGGAAGCCATATTGGACTGATTAGTCCGTCTTTCTGGCTAAACAAAAAAGAGCTAGCAGGAACATCAAAATTTTTCCGAGATCATGGATACAAACTAAAGTTTGGTAAAAGTAATTCATTGAAATGGGGTCCTTTTGCAGGCACACCCCAAGAAAGAGCCGATGATATTCATCGTATGTTCTCAGATCCTGAAATTGATGCTATTATCTGTGTACGAGGTGGATATGGTGCCAATAGAGTTCTTCCCTTAATTGATTACCAATTAATAGGTGAAAATCCTAAAATATTTATCGGGTTCAGTGATATTACAGCATACAATATTTCTATTACACAAAAGACTGGCCTAGTTACTTTTCACGGGCCTATGCTAGTAAGTTATAAAAAACAATTTATCAGATATAATTTCAGTCTAATGGAACATATACTTACAGCAAAAAAAAGAGTAAAAATTGAATACCCAGAGAAACTATCTCCAAAAGTATTAAAACCTGGAGTGGCTAATGGGCCTCTTTGGGGTGGTAACATAACCCTGATACTAAATAGATTAGGAACAACTGAACAGCTAAACACCAATAATGTAATTCTATTTCTTGAAGACGTAGATGAATATCTTTACTCATTCGAACGCATGCTGGTGCAAATGCGTACTACAGGTATACTTGATAATATAAAAGGATTGATAATTGGAGAACTTGTTGATTTCAAAGATCAGGATATCCCCTTTGAAAGAGATACTGATGAAATTATCATGGATATATGCGGGGATTTAGATATTCCTATTATATCTAATTTCCCATGCGGTCATGGCACCTATCAAGCAACTCTTCCTATATCAATACCCATAGAATTAAATGCAAAAACTAATACTCCCTATATAAGTCTATTGGAATCTGCTGTGGAGGAAAATCATTAAATGTTGAATTATATCTGGTTTGGTATGATGCTAGTGGCAGTGGTTGTTGGATCCATAAACGGTAATATAGATGCTGTGACAGAAGCAGCTATTAATATGGCAAAAGCTGCTATAGATATCGCAATTGGACTAATAGGAATTATGGCACTCTGGTTAGGAACCATGAAAATTGCTGAAGAGTCTGGTTTAATCCAAATTATTGCTAGATTCTTAAGACCAATTACCAGCCGACTCTTCCCAGAAGTTCCATCAGACCATCCTGCCATTGGTTCCATCGTACTAAATATGGCAGCTAACATTCTAGGCCTTGGCAATGCAGCAACACCTTTAGGATTAAAGGCTATGGAAGAATTGCAGGAATTAAACCCAAATAAGGATACTGCAACCAACGCTATGTGCACTTTTTTGGCCATTAATACTTCGAGCATACAACTAATCTTACCCGCAACTGTGGTTGCACTTATGGGGACTGCATCAAATCAGTTATTTATCACTACAATTTTTGCTACAGGTCTATCAACAATCGCGGCAATTATCGCTGTAAAAACACTTGAAAAAATGGATCGTTTTACATTACCAGGAGATAGAGAGAATGATTGATTCACTAGTAGCATTTACTAATGAATTATCCCGCTATATAATTCCATCGTTGCTTGTAGGCATACCTTTCTATGGCCTGGCAGTAAAAAAAATCAAGGTATACGAATCATTTGTTGAAGGTGCCAAAGATGGTTTTAATATTGCTGTACGTATTATTCCGTACTTAGTAGCTATTCTGGTTGCTATTGGCATGTTTCGTGCATCTGGAGCCTTAGACATGCTTTTAACTTTTCTAACCCCTTTACTGAATATTATCGGTTTTCCGCCTGAGAACCTTCCTCTTGCCCTGATGAGGCCACTTTCTGGAAGCGGATCACTGGGTTTGTTAACAGATCTTGTTAATATTCACGGTCCAAATTCATTAATAAGCAAAATCGGCGCTACTATGTTTGGTTCAACAGAAACTACATTTTATGTTTTAGCCGTATATTTTGGTTCTGTGGGAATCCGGCGCTCTCGGCATGCCCTCGCGGCAGGACTTATTGCAGACACAGTTGGAATTTTCAGTGCTGTATATATTTGCAAAATTTTGTTCTCAGGTTCATCCCTGACAATTGATTCAATCAAGAAAAATGAGCTTGTAAACATTCAACAACTTGATCAAACAATATTTGTAGAATTAAAATATTCATCAACAGATAATTTTATGAAAACTGATGTCTATGGCGATCTTGATATATGTTATTTGCGAAAGGAACCTGCCAAGATGCTGACCAAGGCAAATTCTTTTTTGAAAGAAGCTCACCCAGAACTAAGACTATTGGTTTATGATGGCTTACGACCAAGACATATTCAGTGGAAATTATGGAATACAATTAACCATATCCCAGAAAATGAAAGAACGAAATTTGTTGCTGACCCTAGATCGGGTTCAATACATAATTTTGGTGCAGCAGTTGATCTAACCCTGGCTGATTCTCTTGGCAATCCTTTGGATATGGGGACCAAATACGATTTTTTTGGGGATCTGGCTTTTCCTGTTCTGGAAGATTCATTACTTCAAATTGGTCAATTAAATATGCAACAACTAAAAAATCGCAGGATTTTGCGTAAAATTATGTATGCGGCAGGATTCACAGGAATTGATACGGAATGGTGGCATTTTGATGCCTTCCCATATCGAGAAACAAAATTAAAGTATGAAATTATTGAGTAAAAAATATCACATATTATAGAAAAAGTTAATTTATGACCGATTATAAAAAAGATTTAGGTCTTAAAGAATCTGTTTCAATTGTAATCAGTCGTATTATTGGATCAGGAATATTTCGTACTCCAGCACCGATCATGGCACTTGTGGGTTGTACATCTCTTTTTGGTCTGGTATGGGTAATAGGCGGTATAATTACTATTTTCGGGGCTGTCATCTATGCGGAATTGACCGCCATGATACCTAAGTCTGGTGGCCCCTATGTTTTCTTAAAAGAAGCATACGGGCCATACGTTGCATTCATTCGCGGCTGGGCAATGTTTTTTGTTTCAGAAACAGCTTCGATTGTCGCAGTAGCTTTGGTTTTTACTGAATATATAAATGCAATATGGGAAATTACTTCTGGAGCTCCTTTTAATCTACTTTCCACATTCTCTATAGCACTGATAACAATATGGGTTTTGACAAGTATCAATCTTTTTGGAGTGATTCTCAGTGGAAAATTTCAGTTAATATTTGGTATTACAAAAATTGCCGCAGTAGGCGCCATAATTGGATTGACATTAACATCTTTCTCAACAGGAAATATTAATAATTTTGTAAACCCTCTATGGCCAGAAACTTTTGGATGGCATACTGTTCTAGCAATAGGGGCTGCTCTTCGATATTCATTCTTTGCATTTAGTGGGTGGGAAGGTTCAACCTATATGGCAGAAGAAGTAAAAAATCCTCAAAAAACTTTACCCTTATCACTCTTTCTAGGTATCAGTGGTGTTATGTTGCTTTATCTGGGTGCAAACTTGGGTTATTTATTTCAGTTAGATGTAAACCAAATAATAAAAGAAAAGTGGGTGGCATCTGCAGCAATAAAAGTTGTATTGGGTGCAACTGGAGGAATTTTAATTTCTATTGCTGTAGCAATAAATGCATTTGGCAATATCAGCACTCAGATATTGTGCAAAAGCAGATCATGGCATGCTATGGCAAGGGATGGATTGTTTTTTGAATCGTTTAGTAAGCTTCACCCTAAATATAATACACCAAACAATGCCTTGATCGGTCAAGGAGTCTGGGCAACCGTTCTTCTGGTTTTTTCAGTTTTATCAACCTATAGTGAATCTGGAATGGCTGGTACAAACACTTATGAAACTATAATTGACTTTTTCTCAGCTACCAGTACTATTTTTAATCTACTGACATTTGGGGCTATATATATATTAAGAAAAAAATGGCCAGATAGAAACCGACCCTATAAAGCACTTTTTTATCCTTGGAGCATGCTTATTGTTCTTATGTTGTATTCTGCATTTTTAATTATCACATTAATTACGGCATTCGTACCATCATTAATTGGAATCGCATTTACAGCCAGCGGAACAATATATTATGTCTTTAAAGTAAAAGATTAATTATAATAATTAATTGGAATCAAGATTAAGTCTGGTTAAATCAGGTTTAATATTTTTAGTTCGGTTTAATTCATAAGTATATATCACTCGCCCAAGATCAGATAAAAAAGGAATAGATATTTCATCATATTCATATATATTGTCATTTAAGGTATCATTCTGATTAACATATATCACAGCACTAAGAAAAAACTCTAACCCATTATTGACATCTATGATATATGCATTATCTAACATGAAACCATAAGCAAAGCCAACTTTGTTAAATATCTGAATATGATCGGGAATACGATTTCTTGTATCACCAAACAAGAAAAATTTACCATAACTATCATAATATTGATCATCGCTGTAAACAGGATATTTGCTTTCCCTGGGCAACAAAGACATTTTTTGGTAAAGAAAATTATAATCATCATAAGTTAGATTTAATCTTTTGTCATCAGATACTAATTCTGGAAACATGATTTGGATTAAAAAATTATGCTGTTCCATTAAATTCATAAAATTTTTTCTTGAAAAATCAAACGGTTGTTCTATGCGGTTACCATTCTCCAGGTAAGACTTTCCTACTAAGTGATTATCATAATTAATATCTAAATCAATGGATGTATTTTTGCTTGGTTGTTTATAAATGAGGTCTGTACCATCAAAGAATCGAAAAGCACTGCTATAATGATTCTGTTTTCCATTTAATGAATTATCGTAACGATGTCGTATTCTTGCTCCAGTATATCCCAAATCCCAGAGCCTTTGATTAAGATATTCCAATCCTAAAAAATCAAAAAGTCGATTGCTGGCATCATTATCGGAAACAACAAACAATTTATGAACATAATGTGCTATAGTCGGAATACCGGTTTTTGACGTTTTATCCACTAATACACTTTCTATGCCAGGCATATCAGATAATATATTAAGATGTGAATGCATATCTACATTTTCTATACTATTGAGTTTTTCAAGTGCAATCGCTGCAATAGGAAGCTTCACCGTACTGGCAGGATAAAAATATTCTCCAGGCCTATACATGTAAGAATGAGTTTTTAGTTCTGGAATATTTTGAGTGTTTCTGTTCACCTGGGTGTAAATAATCTGCAGTTTATAACGCTTCGGTGCTGAGATTATTTCATGGAACTCAGGGTTTAAATTTTGAAGGATTTCCTTAAACAGGAACGAGTCTGAATGTTGTGCCATGGTTGTTGATAAAGTAATTATAAAAATTATAGAATGATATAGCATTGAATTACAATCAAAATTAATAATACATTTTGCTATCATCTATTTTTTTTGAGAATTTATTCTAATTGGGAAATAGATGAATGCGCAATAAGATAAGAATCCATTATAATTATTTTTGTAGAAAAAATAATTTGAATCTGATCCGAAAAAGATAGAAAGCATTTAATATCATATTAAAATCATAAATTTCCAGAAATAATGCGACATAATTATTTTCAATTATTAATTTTTTTTATCATATTTATTCAGGCACTTACTGGTGCTGGAAATATGGAATTTCGAAGTACATGGGTCATCACATGGAACCATATTGACCGCTATAAGAATCCTGGACAAAATATGAATACGGTTCGAACTATTATGGATAATCATGTTGCCGCAAATATGAACGCTGTCATATTTCAGGTACGTCAAAGCGGGACAGCATATTATGAATCATCATTTGAGCCATGGGGATATTACTCTGGTTACCAGTACCCAGGATATGACCCTCTTAAGTTCGCGATAGAAGAAGCACACAAAAGGGGTCTGGAGCTTCATGCATGGTTCAATGTATTTCAAACGTCGAGTACGACAGCCGGAACGCCTGCAGCATTACACCCAGAATGGATCTGCCGGGATCAAAGTGGAAACACAATGACATCTTACCGGTCGGTCTCACCAGGACTTAAAGATGTACGGGACTATACCTTAGATGTTGCCATGGAAATAGTCAACAATTACGATATTGACGGGCTACACCTAGACTATATCCGATGGAATGAACATACCAATGCCAATCAAAGACTTGTCACCCGTGAAGCAGAGCTAAAACGCCAGGATGGCTTTATAACAACCGAAGAACTGGAAAATCTCAATACTAATTTATCAGGACGATACCTATACGATTATCTTCATCCATATTCTTCCGGAATCCCGGAGGGGTTTAACTCCTGGGAAGAATGGTGGCGCTGGAGTGTAACCGAATTTGTAAGTACTCTACATGACTCTATTCAATTTGTAAAACCTCATGTTAAGCTGAGTGCAGCTGTACTTGGTAAGTATAATTGGTCAGGATGGCAGGGCTATGGTACTGTATATCAGGATGCAGCACTATGGTACAACGAAGGATATTTAGATCATATCATGCCTATGCACTACCACTGGATATCTGCCAGCGGTTTTTTAGATATGCTGGAACAGAATTGTCCAGAGTGTTGGAAAATATTTATTCAACCTGGAATTGCCTCCGGAAGACCGTTCACAGTTGGACCCGGTTCTTATGTATTGGAAAATAACAATGTATGGAATAATCATGGAAGTATAGTGAATGCCTGCAGAGGATTGGAATGGGTAGATGGTTTTCAATTTTTTAGCTATGGGACCTGGAATGATAAATCTTATTTTAATGCTGCAGGACAAACAATTTTTAATGATAAAATGAAAATAAGTCAAAATCCGCTCGCAGGATCAAAAGTACCAGGAGCACCAATATTAACTATAAATCCAATTGATGAATTTCATAATGAATTAGTTATTTATCCGCTTGAAACAGATAAACAAAATTGGCTCATTACATACCGGTCCACAAATCCAACAGCAACTACGGAAACAGCAGATATAATTAATATAAATTTTTCTTCTGATCCTGTAACAGTTATAGATGAATTATCTGTGTTGGATACTTCAAATATTTTCCTTTATTTTGCAACAATGGCAGATCGATTCTGGACAGAATCACCCCCATCCAACCTGGTCTTTTCCACGAATGATCCACTACCAGAAAAGGCAGTATTGTTTCAGAATTATCCAAACCCCTTCAATAAGTTTACAAAAATAAAATTTTCAATCTCAAAATTACAAGACATCAAATTGGTTATCTTATCTATAGATGGGAAACTGATAAATACTCTGGTAAATGATAAATTATTCCCTGGTGATTATTCAACAATTTGGCACGGAAACAACCGTATGGATAAAGAACAATCTTCCGGTATCTATTTCTACTCTTTAAAATCAAATAATCAAATCATTGAAACAAGAAAACTGTTATATGTCAAATAGCTTTAATCCCGCCCAGGTAAAGTTTTATGTGATTAATTCAAAAATCCTGTCTGAAACAATTGCAACTAAAATATTCACCGATACAGAGATAAGGATAAACCATGTCCATGCCAAACCAATCTGTTTTAGATAAAAAACAATTAAAAAACTTAAAATAAGGCCTAAGATTAAACTTTCAGTTCGAAATGGTCTATCTAATTTGGACAAAAGAAAAAGACCCAAAAGGCCACCATAGGTAAAAGATGCAATCTGAAGACCCATAACAACAATAGCAGTATCACCTTCGTCAAACACTAATGCAATACCAATAAGAATTGCAGCCCAGATTAGACTGACGATCTGAGACTTCTGAACAGTTGCATCTCCCCCAAACCAATCATTAATGGTAGATGAAGCCAATGAGTTTATAGAAGAACTGAGCGTTGACATAGCAGCTGACAGTATACCTGCTAAGAGTATCCCTCTTAGTCCAATAGGTAAATATTCTACAATAAATGTCGAAAATTCCCTGTCCTTTTCAATCGAAATTCCACCCATAAAAGAATAGATTAATGAACCCGCAAGTAAAAATAAAGAAAACTGAAAAAATACAAAAAACCCACTACCAATCATGGCTTTCCTGGCAGAAATTAAGTCACGGGTCGTTAAAACTCTTTGTACCATCATATAATCTGCACCATGAGATGATAATGATAGAAATGCACCTCCAACCAAAGCAGAAATAAATAAATATGGATCAGTAATAAAATCTCCGGTAAAATTGAAAAAAGTAAATTTACCAGAATCGTAAAGGCGAGAAAATATTTCTCCCGCCCCGTTATCCATATTCCCGAGGATAAAAAAAATGGTAATCAAACCGCCAAATAAATATAATAAAAATTGAAAACTGTCGATCCAGACGATAGTTCTAATTCCTCCTAATAGCGAATAAATAATTGTTACAATACCAATAATAAATACAGCCGCTGTCAGCGACCATCCAGTGATAACTTGAACAATGACGGCAGTTGCCAGAAAACGTATTCCATCAGCTAGAATCCGAGTAAATAAAAAAACGCCTGATGCTACTTTTTGGATGCCTGTACCAAATTTTTTTCCAAGAACTTCATAAATGGATGTCACACCTAAATTAAAATATTGAGGCAGTAAAAATATACTTACCATTATCCTCCCGATAATGTATCCTAATGCAAGTTGGAGAAACATCCAATTTCCTCTATAGGCAATACCAGGAATACTTATAAATGTTAGAACGGATGTTTCTGTGGCAACAATTGAAAACATTGCCACAACCCAAGGGAGATTTTTCCCACCTAGAAAAAAATCTTTTGAAGATTTATTGGATTTACTTTGGTAAGCACCCATAAAAATTAATGCCGCGATAAATCCAATAATTATTGTGATATCAATCCAATGAATATCCAGAGTCTCCTAAATTAATTTACTAAACTATTTTTTCACTTAGTCTATTAAAGCTACTTGGGACCAACATATAAATTGTTAATCCTATAAGCATTTACAAAAATATGTGATTTCTATATTACTTCAATATTTTTATACCTGATATTTTTTATTTCTAGCTATCTTAAAGGTATACATTTTTTCCTGTTGACATAATTTATCATAAAGAATAATGATCAATATAAACAAAAGTATTATAATCCTTGTAACTATTTTGGTAGTTGTCAATGCAATGCCTGTTAACCGTGAATTCCGAGCAACCTGGGTAATTACCTGGGAATATATTAGTGCATCTCAAAGTGCAGTTGAGACAAGGAACCGGATCGATGAGATAATGGATAATCATCTCGAAGCTAACATGACTGCTGTATTTTTCCAGGTGAGACAAAGCGGTACCGCTTATTACGAATCATCCTATGAACCCTGGGGATACTATGCCGGATATCAAAATCCAGGGTTTGATCCACTTGATTATGCGGTAAATGCTGCGCATGAAAGGGGTCTTGAACTCCACGCATGGTTTAATGTTTTTCAAACATCGAGCATGCATGTAGGGTCACCCGCTGCAACACACCCAGAATGGATATGTCGAGATAGGGATGGCAATCCCATGACATCTCATCGTAGCCTTTCACCGGGCCTTGATGAAGTAAGACAGTATACTGTAAATGTTGCCATGGAAATAGTCAATCAATATGACATAGATGGACTTCATCTTGATTACGTCAGATGGAACGAATACTCTAGTAGTTCACAAAATCTTTTACCAGCGGGACAAGTTGAAGAAGTCAGGATGATAGATGGAGATATCTCTGAGCAAATGCTAAACGATCTACATAATTCAAGGACTGGAAGATATTTATACGATATAAATCATCCCTATTCTGCCGGCATACCTGATGGTTACAACACCTGGGACAATTGGTGGAGAGATGGCGTCACTGCATTTGTCAGTACACTACATGATTCCATTGAAACAGTAAAACCATACGTAAGACTATCTGCTGCCGTTTTAGGGAAATACAATTGGGGTGGATGGCAAGGATATGGTACTGTATATCAAGATGCCGCATTATGGTTTAATGAAGGGTATGTAGATCAGTTAACACCAATGCACTACCACTGGACTTCACCTGGTAGTTTTGTACAAATGCTTACAGGATCCAGCCAAAGCTGGGCTCCTTATATACAGAATGGTATCCAGGATGGAAGATTGTTTTCTGTTGGACCTGGATCATACATTCTTGCTGATCAAAATTTATGGAATAATCATCCAAATATTGTGAGCGCTGTACGAAATATTAATTTTGTTGATGGATTTCAATTTTTCAGTAACGGAACATGGGAAGACTATCAATACTGGGATGAAGCCAGTCACACCTTCTTTGAAGATAAGACTATTGTTAGAAATATTAATGCAAACGTAGAACCACCTCCCAATCCAAGCATGACTCTAAGTCAAATCAACAATATGGAATATGAGATCAATATTTTTGTAAATGGGCAGGGTTCAGGTATATGGACAGTTGTCAGTCTGCTACCTTTAGACAGCTCAAACTCCCTGGGGTTAATCCATTCCACTCACTTTGGATCAGATAACATATCGATTCCTTTAATATTTGACGGTCTTCAGCCTTACGAAGGTATCTATCAAATCAAAGCAGAAAATTATAATCGGTTCTGGATGAAATCTGACTCGAGTGCCCAACAACAAACAGGAGAAATTCCATCCTACCCGGCAACAATAACAGAGATTAATATAAATGAAGGCGATACAATAGCAGTAAACACAGTTATTAGAATTTCCTTTTCCAAGCAAATTAGTTTTTCATCATTCGAATCAGCTTTATCAATAATTCCAAATACGAATCCGTTGGATATTCAATTATCGGATCATTGGGAAGATGAAATGAAAGTGGTTTTAATATCATTTCCTGATCTGCTGGAATTTGATATGGATTATGTACTGGAGATATCAGACGAACTTGTTGATATTATTGGTATTCAATTTGACGGTAATATGGATGGAATTTCCGGAGATAATTTTTACTTAGAATTTCATACAGAATCAACTGACCTGACCGGTCCACAGGTAACCGGGTTTTATCCACCTACTGAATTTATCATTGATACTGAAGATGTATTTAATATTACTTGGGATGAAACAGTAAATCCCGCGTCCATAAACGAAATCTCAGTGAAATTAATCTCCGATGAGCAGTATTTAACGGTAGACTACATTGAAAATACAGTTAATGAAATCACTACAATTTCTTTAAAACCATTTGCACCTTTGATGAATAATGCAAACAGTACAGTGATACTTAATAGTATTACAGACACATTAGGAAATCCTATACCAAATCCTATTGATTTTACTTATACCACTACGCCTTATTATTATTCTAGCAAAACTTATATTGATCGATTTAACTCAGGTGCAGGATGGTGGCAGCCTGATGGTAGTGGCTCTACTGGCGGAATTATTGGGAGTGAAACACAGTTTGGATATACCAGTGCTGTATTCGTACCAGGATTAAGCATGAATATTAATGAAAGAAAATCAGGATACCTTCGGTATAGTTGGGACGCAGATGCTTCAAGTTCATTATTAAGGCTTCATAATGCAGGTAGTCCATCTGATATTGCCTTGGACACATCAGATGTGGTCCAGGTTTATCTTTATGGTGACGGAAGCGGAAATCAGTTTAGCATCTCACTCTATGAATATTTGAATGGATCTCTTACAGGAGATATCATAGAAGTAATGTCCTGGCAGAAAATAGACTGGACAGGATGGAAGTTGATCGAATGGAAGCTTTCAGATCCGGAACAAATCGGTACCTGGCTAAGCAATAATAAGACTATGGATGGAAATCAATATTTCCTGGATGGGTTTTTATTAAAACCGGCTGAGAATAGTGGAATGAGTGGGAAGATATATATTGATGACCTAAGAATTATCGATAAATCGATAGGAACAGCTCCCCTGAACTCAGCTCCAATAATTACCGCATTACCCGATACCAGTATTGAATATGGCGATAATTACTATTTTTTTGTAGAATTCTCTGATGATAATGAAAGCGACATACATCGGGTTATAGTGAACGCTGATACATCAGCCATCACATCTACAATTTATGGACACACATCTGAATCTGTTGTTAACATCGAGTATGAACCGTTTTTCGGGCAAACAAATATTAGTGTTATTGTCAATGATTTTGGTCTTGGAGAGCTTTCAGATACTGTTCAATTCCTGTTAACTATTCAGGAAGCTTTAGCTCTTGATGATGAAAATATACCTTATAAATTTTCTCTCGGAGCACCCTATCCAAACCCATTTAATCCAATCGTAATTATTCCATTTACTTTAGAAAAACAAAGGAATATTTCAATCCATATTTTTGATATTTCAGGGAGAATAATTAATACAATTGTTCAGGATCAAATATTTAATTCTGGCAACTATCAAAAAAAATGGGACGGATCCAATTACAAAGGTAAACCTGTATCAACAGGTACATATATCATTCAAATCATTTCGGAGTCTGAGTTCCAGAACCAAAAAATAACATACATAAAATAAACATATGAAAAAATACAGTATTATTTTTTTAGTGGTTTTTCTAATCAAATGCACGACCCCTAAAGAACGAATCACCATTCTTAACCCTATTAAAGAAAGCCATGAAAATGGTGTCCGGACAGGCCTGGATGTTTTATTAGAAGATTATTCTGATTACCTGAAGGGTAAAACAATTGGTCTTGTTACGAACCATACCGGAATATCGAGGAATGGGGATAAAAACTATGACCTATTTCAAAACAATCCAGACATAACTCTGAAAAGAATATTTGCTCCTGAGCATGGGTTTTACGGTGAAGCAAGTGCGGGGGCTAAAGTAGACTATCAGAATCAAAAAAGTTCTGGATTCGAAATCGTTTCGCTCTATGGGAAAACCAGAAAACCTACGGCAGAAATGCTTGAAGAATTGGATCTTATTATCTATGACATACAAGATGTGGGTGCCCGTTTTTATACATACATTTCTACTCTGGGAATTGTTATGGAGGCAGCGGGTGAGAATGGTATTGATGTAATGGTTCTAGACAGACCTAATCCCTTGGGAGGAGAAATTATTGAAGGTGCGATACTGGATACTGCTTTTAAAAGCTTTGTGGGTTATTATCCGATTCCGACACGCTATGCACTTACCGTTGGTGAGCTAAGTCAGATGGCTGTAAAGGAAGGTTGGTTATCTTCCACACCCCCGGAACTTATCGTAGTAAGAATGGATGGCTGGAAACGTTCTATGTATTTTGATGATACAGGTCTTCCTTGGATACCTCCTTCACCAAATATACCTGATCTGGAGACTGCAATCATTTACCCTGGTATGTGTTTCTATGAAGCGACCAACGTTAGTGAAGGACGTGGCACAAATAAACCATTTAAGCAGATAGGTGCACCATGGATGACTTATGAAATTGCAAAAGAAATGAAAAATTATAAACTGGATGGTGCTGATTTTCGATACGCAAGTTTTAAGCCAAAGAACCTACCGGGCCGCGCTGAAAACCCTAAGTTTGAAAAATATGAATGCCTGGGTCAAAAAATTGTTGTTACTGATAAGTATAAGTATAGAGCCATAGAAACAGCTGTTCACAGTCTCTATATCACTTTTGCATTTTACGCAGAAAATTTCAGAGTGAAACAAAAGAGGATGGCACAACTATGGGGTAACAACCAGTTATTTCAATTATTAAATGGTAAGCTTAGATCAGCAAACGGTAAAATTATAAAAGTCCCATCCGGCCTGTTTAAATTATTAAAAAGAGACTGGGAATATTTTGTGATACAATCCGGTCCTTATTATTTATACTAATTGGAATTCTCTCTCTAAATAGCAATTACCGAAAAACCAATAATATAACTTTTTTTTTAAATATAAAATTAGTAAACAAAAAGGGGCCAAAAGGCCCCTTTTTGTTTATACATTAATGTAGTAATACTACTTGATAAATGTCATTGTACGGTTAAGTACTTTTTTATTTGTTTTCAGCTGGTAAATATACATACCGCTTGCAACTTTAGAACCGATTTGGTTCGTACCATTCCATTCAATTACATGCTGCCCGGACATCATCTTCTGGTTTACCAGTGTTTTCACCAGGCGTCCTTCAATATTGTAAATACTCAGGTTTACATTTTCCGATACCGGGATTGAAAATTCAATACTGGTAGCTGGATTGAACGGATTTGGATAGTTTTGCTTAAGCACATACCTATCAGGTAAGACGGTTAAACGGTCTTTATCAACAAACGAATAATCTTCTGCATAATGATAGATCCCGTGACTATAAAAATCTGCAAGATAGAGATTACCGTCAGCATCAAAGGCTGCCCCACGGGGACCGTCGGTTACTCCTTCACCGGAACCA
>TARA_B100000686_G_scaffold93522_1_pt1 | contig 25915 bp, 23 predicted proteins | sample TARA_B100000686 | Tara Oceans TARA_B100000686 (sample SAMEA2622733) | marine metagenome | biome: marine biome (ENVO:00000447); feature: marine epipelagic mixed layer (ENVO:xxxxxxxxx); material: "saline water (ENVO:00002010), including plankton (ENVO:xxxxxxxx)" | depth 150 m | reverse complement strand
TCAGAGGTGGAGAATTTAAGCAGATGAGTTCTGAAGAAAGAGAACTTGGTTTAAAGACTATGATTGAAATTACATTAAATTCTTTATAAAGTTAAACCCTCTACTTTTAATATCTCTATTGTTTTATTTAATGAATTTAAATTTGAATTAATATTTTGAATAAATTTTTCTGCAGTTTCGAAATTTATATCTGGGAAAGATTCTAAATTAGTTATTTCATTTAGTGTAAATACATCACCAATAATTGTTCTCATATCATTTTCAATCAAATTGAACTCTTTTTCCTTTTTGTTAAGTTTTCTTTTAATTTTTTTAGAAACATCTAGAAAAATTACAGGTCTTTTAGCTAAATAAAAAAATTCTAGAGCTATGCCTGAAAAATCTGTTATAAGGTATTTATAATCTTCTAAATTTATTAAATCTTTTTCTAAATCTAAAATGACGTCGCTTCCAATCTTTAATTTACTAATATCTGTCATTGGATGAGGTCTAAACACGGGGATCAAAGATTGTTTATTTATAAAATCAGTTAACTTATCTAAATTAGATACTATTTCATTTACACCATCCTCTCCCCAAGTTGGGGCAATCAAGACTTTGCTATCAAAATTAGTAAATTCGTCTCTAGGTTTAATCTCATCAAATAATAAATAACCCGTTGTAAATATTTTTACTTTACTTCCAACCAATGGTTTAAGTTGTTCTGAAATTATATTTGATGGTGAAAAAATATAATCAAAGTCTTTAAAAGAATTCTTAATATACATTTCATTCGGACTTACTAATGAATGGAAGAAATAAAGATATTTTGGTCTATCTTCTTTCGGTCTGATTTGTGATTTTGGAAATATTGCTGAACCAATACTTGGTGTGGTTGTTATAAAAATTCCCCCTTTCAAGTTTTTCAGAATTTTAATTTTTTCTAAATCATTTTTTAATATAATGAGGTTAATTTTTTCATTATTATAAACTCGAGAACCAAAAGGATTTTCAAAAGATAAAACTGTTATTTCATAATTATTTTTTGCAAAATATTGAAATATTTTTTCAACAAACCTAAAGTGGCTTAAATCTTCAATAAAGAAAATTATTTTATTTGCGTTTTTCGTTCTAATAGCAAAATGAATTATAGTAGTTATATTGTGGAAAATCATAAAGTCTATGTTGGAATGAGTGCTGATATTATTCATCCAGGCCATATAAACATTCTTAAGGTTGCTAGTTCATACGGCGAGGTCACTGTTGGTCTTCTAACAGATCAGGCTATTGCATCGTATAAAAAAATGCCTTTGATGAATTATGAGGAAAGATTTAAAGTAATAGAAGGCATAAAGTATGTATCTAAAATAGTAAAACAAGATACATTAGATTATTCCAAAAACCTATTGGAAATAAAACCTAAATATGTAGTACATGGAGATGACTGGACTACAGGTATTCAAAAAAATGTCAGAAAAAATGTCATCGATATTTTACAAGAGTGGAGTGGGGAGCTTATTGAAGTGCCATACACAGAAGGAGTTTCTTCCACAAATATAAAAGAAAAAATTGGAAACAAAATAACTACTGAAGATAGAAGAAAGTCACTAAGAAATGCATTAAATGTTAAAGACACTCTAACTTTTTTAGATATACACAATGCACTTTCAGCAATAGTAATTGAAAATACTAGCGTTGAAAAAAATGGACAATTAGTAGAGTTTGATGGAATGTGGGCAAGCAGTCTAACGGACTCAACTGCAAAGGGTAAGCCTGATATTGAAGCTGTTGATACTTCTTCTAGGTTAAATACTTTAAATGAAATTATGGAGATAAGCACAAAACCAATTATTTATGATGGAGATACAGGAGGAAAACCTGAACATTTTCTTTATACTGTACAAAATCTTGAAAGGCTGGGCATCTCTTCTGTAGTTATAGAGGATAAAAAAGGTCTCAAAAAAAATTCTCTCTTTGGGACAGATGTTCTACAAGAGCAAGACACTATAGAAAATTTTTCTGAAAAAATTAAGGTTGGTAATAATGCAAAAAAGACTGATGATTTTTTAATTATTGCAAGAATTGAAAGTCTCATTCTTGATAAAGGACTAGATGATGCATTAAATAGAGGTGAAAAATATGCTGAAGCTGGTGCAGGTGGTATTTTAATCCATAATAAAGATGAATCAGAGAAGGAAGTTTTTGAATTTGTTAAAACATTTAAAAAGAATAGTAATTTACCAATAGTTGTTGTTCCAACTACATATAATCATATAAATTTAAATGAGTTTGTAGAAATAGGTGTTGATGTTGTAATTTATGCAAATCATTTACTTAGGAGCGCTTATCCTGCAATGTTGGAAACTGCAAAGGCTATCCTTGAAAATGGAAGAACAAAAGAAATTGAAGAAAGCTTAATGTCTATAAAAGAGATTATTAACTTTATTCCTGCTGATTAAAAAATTAAATTATGATAAAAGCAAAAAATTTCATTAATGAACTCAAAAGATTAAATGTTGATTTCTTTTCTGGAGTCCCGGATTCACTTATGTCAGAATTTAGTAAAAGTCTCCATTTTGATTTCAATGATGAAAATCATATTATTTCTACAAACGAAGGTAGTGCGCTTGGAATTTGCATGGGTTACAATATAGCTACTGAAAAAGTCCCTTTAATTTATATGCAGAATTCTGGATTAGGGAATTTTATAAATCCTTACACATCTTTGCTTCATAAGGATATTTATAAAATACCATTTATTCTATTAATTGGCTGGAGAGGCGAGCCAGATTCTGTTGATGAGCCTCAACATCAATTTCAAGGAAGGATAACACTTGAATTATTAGAATTATTAGAAATTAAGTTTCTTATTATTGATTCAGAATCTAATATTGATCAAATTTTTAAAGCAATTAATTTATCTATAAATAAAAAAGAACCCCTTGCTTTAGTTGTAAGAAAAGGCACTTTTGAAAAGGACAATCGATCTTTTGAGAAGTCTGAACATTTACAAACTAGAAAAAATGCTTTATCAAAAGTTGTTAATAATTTCAGTAAAGAAACACTTTTTATCTCCACTACGGGAAAACTTTCAAGAGAACTTTATGAATTGAGAAGAAATACTAATCAAGAATGTAATGATTTATATGTCGTTGGTGGAATGGGGCATGCATCTGCTATCTCAACAGGAATTTTATATGGAATTAAAAATAAAACAGTTGTATGTTTAGACGGCGATGGTGCAGTTCTAATGCATATGGGTAATCTTGGTATATTAGGGACTAGTGGCATGGAAAATTTTGTACACATTATTTTTGACAATTCTGCTCACGAATCAGTTGGAGGGCAACCTACAATATATAACCTTCTAGATAGTAAAAATTTATTTAAATCCTTAGGCTATAGAGAAGTATTTTTAATAGAAAATTTAGATGAGTTAGATGATATAAAAATATCGAATTTAACTGGACCAACCATGATTGAAATTAAAGTTCAAAACAGTTCAAATTCAGATTTAATGAGACCAGATAGAACACCTCTAGAGAATAAAGATAGTTTTATTAAAAAAATAAATGAATAATCAATTACTTATTGAAAGAGATTTTGAAAAAAATTTTTCAGATATTTTAGTTGAGAATAAATTTAAGGAATGTTTGGTCGTAACTTCTGATGGTAATGAAAGGAGAGGTTATCACGATTCCTTTATAGAACTTGTAGAAAAAAATAAAGCTAATTTTTTTGTTCACAAAATTAATAAATATCCAAACTTGTTAGAAATAGAAAAGATTTTTAAAAAATATGGAGACAAAAATATTGATTTAGTATTGTCAATTGGAGGGGGAAGTGTTATTGATGCTGGAAAGTTATTTTCCTCATGTAAAACTTTAGGTTCGAAGCTAAATGATATTTCGAATTTAAAAAACCGCAGTCCTCAAAATTCTATTTTCACAATAGCTATTCCTACTACATCAGGTAGTGGAGCTGAAAGTACAAAATTTGCAACTATATGGTCAGAAGAAACTAAACAGAAATTTTCTTATGAAAATGAAAATCTTCTTCCTGAGGTTGTTTATTTAATACCTGAATATACAAAAAGTTTAAATTACGATCTAACTCTAACAACTACATTAGATGCTTTGTGTCACGCTGTAGATAGCTTGTTAAATAAAAATTCAAATCATGAATCTATAAGATTATCAAAGGAAGCTATAGAATCAACCAATAGTAACTTTAGTTTATTGTTAGAAAACTTAGAAAATATAGATTATAGAGCAGAAGCTCTTTATGCTTCTAACCTATCTGGCAGGGCAATAAATATATCTAGAACTTCATTAAATCACTCAATATCTTATCCCTTAACAAATTATTATGGACTTCCGCATGGCTTAGCATGTGCTTTTTCAGTCATAAGCACAATAGAATATTTTAAAACTGATATTAAAAAGTCTGATTTTGCTAAGTTTCTATTTATGGCTTCTGACACAATAAAAGAACTTCAATTATCAAGCATATATAGAAGATATCTAAACAAATTAGATGTAGAAATTATAAGCAATAACACATTAAAAAACTTAAGGTCAAATAATTTTCCTTATGAACTAGAAAGTAAAATAGTTCAAGAAATATTAAATGAATCAAAAAAATACTATCTTACAGAATAAATTTTTTTTTATATTAATGTGACTATATGATAATTATCATAGATAGTTTTCAATATCTAGATCCAGGAACAGGCTCCTATTTATATCAAGTATTGATTGCAGCTGGAATTACAGCTGGAATATATTTTAGAAATTTAAAATTCTTTGTAATATCTTGGGTGAATAAGTTTAAAAATATTACTAAAAAAGAAAAATAACAACATATAACCATGAATAAAATAAATTCATTAAAAATAAATCTTTTCATCTACCTACTTCTACCAGTTCTTCCACTTTTAAATTTATTTGTTAAAAATTTCTATATCTTATCTCGCAGAGAAAAGTTTTACCTAATTTATGTAATATTTGCGATTTATTTTATAGGTTTTTTATTAAAATTTTTTGAGTCAAAAGGTAAGTTTAAATTATCAAAATTTTATTTAATTTGGGGGTTTTTGTTTTTCAATTATTTCACTATTACTAATTTTGCATTTAGTAATTTCCCTCCAGCTATAACCAGAATTGATAACTATGCTTTTTATTTTTATTTCCTTAATTTTCTATTTGTTTCTTTTTTATTTATAAAGTTCTTTGAAAAAGAGGCTTTCAAGGTTTTATTAAACGTATTTGTAGTTGTATCTATAATTTCTACATCTTATTTTTTCTTTTCAGAAATATTTAAAAACAGATCTCAAGACCTCAACACAACAACAGAGAGCATGGTTGATTTCAAAAAATATCCTGATGTATACTTCATTATTTTTGACAACATGGCAAACTTCAAGACCCTTAATAATTATTACAATTTTGATACATCTGCTATTAATTCTCAGTTAACAGATAACAATTATCATATTTATGAAAACAGTACTTCTCTTTATGGGCAAACTAGGTTAAGTATGTCTAGTATATTAAACCTTGAGTATCTTTACCCCGAAGGAGAGGTGCCTTTTAGTACGAGAAGACAAATAGTTCAGTCATCTTTAACTACTGATTCTCTTGTGTACTCAACATTTGAAAAAAATAATTATGAATTATTTATAGTTGGGGAAAATTTTCCTTGTGACAATAGTAAGCATTACTGTATAAACTACAAAGTAAATGATGGCTTTTTATATAACTTATTAATAAATACCCCATATTCTATTTTGGTCAACAACAGAAGTTCAATGCCTGATTTATATAAAAAGATTAATAAATTTTTGAGAATTGACTGCAGTCCTGACTGCAAGGAAATTACTTTTGAAGAAATTTTAGCCAACATAAAAGAAAATGATGACCCTTTAAGACCAAACTTAGTTTTAATACATAATAATAATTCACATAAGCCTTTTAGGCTTAACGCTACATGTGAGAATTTAGATTCAACAAAATTTGAACCTGCAATTTACAACCAACAAGAATACATAGATGCAAATAAATGTAATGTAAAAGAATTAGTCTTCTTAAAAAATAATTTAAAAACAGAGACAGTTATTATTGCTCAGTCAGACCATGGTCCAAGGTATAAAAACTCTGTAGATACATTTTCAGATTTAACTAAAGATGATATTCAGAATAAATACACTACTTTTGCCGCAGTATCTGGACATGAAAGTATATGTAGTCAGTACTCTGAATTAATTTTTTATGGGGTCAACACTTTTAGATCTTTATTTAATTGTCTAAGTGAAGATAGTTATTATGAATATCTAATATCAAGATCTTTTTATGCATCTTATGGTACACAGTTGGGTGAAATAAACTATGGTTTTAATGAAATTGTAGATATAACAGAGATATTAAAAAGTTTAAATACAGGAAGTTAATCGTATATTTTCAATATTTATAGCTATTTTAATTTACCCTCTAATTTCCTTAATTTCATTAAGTCAACAAATGCATCGTATGAGTCATAAAAATATCTAACAGTGGTTTGATTATCTTCATCAACTTTATTTATTATCGGTATTTCATTAATCTCAATATTTTCTTTAATTGCTCTATAAATAAATTCGGTTGTTATAAAAAATTGTTCTGAAAATGATTCTGAAGATAATTTTTTTGCTAATTTAGTTTCAATAATGAATGTACCCATGGTGTCCTTAATATTAAGATTTAAAATAATTTTTTTTAAAAAGTTAAATCCAAATGTAATTATTTTTCTGTCAAAGCTAGATTCCGAAAAAGAATCTTTATGAGCCCTTGAGCCTATGGTGTAGTTACTCAAGGTAAAATTTTTACTACTAAAATATTCCAACTCAGATTCTCCAAAAGTAAAATCTGCAGGGATAAATGCTATAAAGTCACAACTAGCAATAGAGATACCTTTTTTTAGTGCATTCCCAAGTCCTTTTTTTGAACTGTGAAGAGAAATATTTTCTGTATTTCTAATATAATTTTCAGTTACTGAATATGAATTGTCGGTGCTTTCATTTTCAATTACGATAATTTCATGATTAATATTTTTATCTCTACATTTTTTTACTATTAAATCCAATGTTTTTGAAATACCCGCTTCTTTATTATATAGAGGGACAATTATTGAAAGAGTTGTCATTTTAAATTCTTTTTAAATAATTTATAATCTTTATTACTAAAAATTAAAGTATAGTATTTTTCGTAATAATCCATTGTTATATGACTATAACAATAGTCCTCACAAAAAATATATTCAGGCTTATTTTCTACAAATAATTTAAATTCATCTTTAAAAGTTAAATTTAATTTAGTAAGAGAATTTAAAATATCATTAAATCTATCTGTGTTTGGTAAATTGCTTGGATGGACAACTTTAAAAGGAACAATTGAATCATTATAAAGATAAATTATATGATTTTCTAAAACTAAAATATCTCTACCCTCAACCCCTTGACTTGATAAAAAATTAGAAATATTTTTTAATTCATAGTTTGATTCAATGTTTTCATAATTCAAAATATTATTAAAACCAATAAATAATAGATTTAAATTAATCAAAAACGTCAGAGATAAAACAATGGTTGCTGAATATTTAATATTTTTTAATATATTTACGCCGCTTGCAAATAGTACGGCAACAAATGGAAATAGTTGAATTAAATAATGATTAAACAACCTTCCTCCAAAAATTATTGAAATTGTTAGAAATATTAAAATTAAAATACTCAAAATATTTAAATTTGATTTTCTTAGTTGGGATATATTTTTTAGCAAGTAGATTAAAACTATTAACAAAACAACAAATATAATTAATTCAAGAGACAAAGTCTGATCTAGATTTAATTTATTTAAAAATGCTGTTGTGAACTCACTAAAATTCATTCTGTAAGAATCAGTTGATTGTAGTGGAAACTCCCAAAGCATATAAATATAATTTCTTAGGCTTCCGTGAAATATAAAATATATTGAAATAATAAATATTGGAGTAAAGAATCCTAAAGCTAGTCTATATATTTTTTTAAAATCTAAATAGTTTTCAATAACTAAGAAAATAAATATTCCTAAACATGCAAAGGCTAAGTTATTTCGAGTATTAAAAGCTAAAGAAAAAAGTATTCCTAATTGGAAAAAATTTAAATCTTGTTTATCTCTAAGTACTATATACAAAGAAAGTACAATAAAAAAAATACCTAGATGCTCTGTCATCGTTGGTTGAGAAGCTTCATAACTAAATAAGTAAATTAAAAACAAAGCACCACTTAAACTAATTAATTTGGAATAATTTTTTTCAAGGATTTTGTAAATAAAAATTGTACTTAAAAGTATTAATAAATCACCAGCCAATCTTCCAACTAGAAGTGTTGCACCAAAAATTTTAAATATAATACCTAAATAGAGAAAAAATATAGGAGGTTTAGCTTCCCAGTAGTCTACATAAAGCACAGATCCTTGTGATGCATATTTTGAAATTAAGAAATATGTACTTTCATCCCAATCAATAACTTCATATTGAATATATGAAAATTGTGTCAAGAAAACGATTATAAAAATCGCAATATACGCTATTGAATTATCAGATGCTTTTAATTTTCTAATCACTATTGGTATTTTAAAGGATTAAATTACAATTCTATGCACGCTCTAAAAAAATATAGTGACAGTAAGAAATCTGTAAACTTGTATAATGATTAATGTAATTTATTAAGGTTAATAATTATTTTCATATGAACATAAGTATTGATAAACTTTCAAAATATTGTTTTCTATTTTTTGGATTAACAACATCAGCAATTTTTATATATAATATTTTTTCATATTATAGTTTTCAGGCTCCGGATGGAGATGCACACAATGAATATGTTTATTATTTATCTATTTATTTACCTGATAGTTTAAAGCTACCCTCGATGTCAGACACCTATGAGTACTTTTCTCCACCAGTTGCATATTTTTTTCCTGCTTTGGGTATTGTCTTATGTAGAAATATTTTTATATCAGAGGACTATAAGACAGATTGTCTAGATTTTTATGATAATTTGGGACAAGCTTTCTTATTTTTCTTATTTATTATTTATATAATTACTTTGTTCTACATATCAAAAAGACTATTTAAGGATTATTTAAAGTTCTTTATTCCTCTTCTTATATTGACTTTGTCGCTGAGTGTTAATTATCAGATGTTTTCTTCTTTCCGGGGTGAAACTTACATTTTGCTTTTTTCTTCCTTTGTGTTTTTACTACTATTAAAGATTTCACAAGACTCTAATATAAATAATTTTTATTATTTATATCTTGGATTATTGATTGGGTTAATGCTTTTGAGCCGCCAATGGTCTGTATTTTTTCTACCTACCATTTTTACTTTTTGGGTTATGAATAAGACTTCAACTTTAAATAAACGAAAAATGTTTTATATGTTATTTATTTCTGGATTAATAGGATTACTTATTGCCTCACCCTTTTATATAAGCCTTCAACAAAAAGAAGATTCAATTGTAGCTTGGAATGGTGATTCCTATGAAATTGATTTTCAGAAGTATCCTTACAGCTTTTATACAAATCTTGGCTTTTCAGAAGGGTATTTCACAAATCCTACGATATCAAATCCTCAATATGATAAATACATTCATGGCCAAAGCATCGTTCCAACATTCTTATCAACAATTTGGGGAGATCCGAATGGTTATTTTTCCTATACGCATTTAAGATATCTTGAAAGAAATCAGACTTTTGAAAAATATTTAGGCTTTGTAAATCTTCTTGGCTTATCGTTTATAGTTTTATTTACTTCAGGAGTAATTAAATTTCTTAAATCGGATAAAAAAAATGATAAAAAGAATTCGGAGATACTTTTCTTTAGGCTGATTATATTTAATTTTATTAGTACATTTATATTTTATATAATTTGGATGTATCTCTATTTACCTTCAATTAATGCAAACTACATGCTTCAAATTACAAATTTACTTCCATTTTTTGGAGCATATTTTATTTACAATCTAAAAGACACAAAAAAATATAATTTTGCCTTATTTGCCTTATTTATAACTTATGTTTTATTATTTCCATCTTTTATTTATGGATCAAGTTATTTACTTAATTAAATTTTTTTGGGAATAAATATGCAATTAAATATGGTAAAAACAGCGCAGGATAATCAAGGAGAGGGCGAATTTTTGTATATCTTTTCTCACCCTTGGCATATCTCATCTTTACAGGTACTTCTGTCTTTTTAATTTTTTCATCTAACATTACATTTGAAAAAAAGTATGGCTCAAAAGCATATGTATAAAGCAATCTTGAATTTAAATTAAAAGTCGCTCTTTTAATGAGTTCACTTTTAAAAGCTCTAAATCCACATGTGGCATCAGTAAATTTAACTTTAAATATTTTACTGTATAAATTAGTTACAAAAGGAATCATTATTCTTCTAAAAGTAGGTAGGTAGTTTATTTCATTATCTAAATACCTACTACCCTGAACAAAGTCGTAATTTTCAATTTCAATTTTTTCTATAAACTTGCTTATTTCTTGAGGATCCATTTTCCCATTTCCCGCAATAATACAACAAATTTCAAAACCATTACTAAGAGCATGTTCAATACCTTTAATAATTGCATAACCACCACCTTTGTTTACAGGTAGTGAAATATGTTCAATATTATTTTTTATTAATATATTCTCAGAGTTATCAGTTGATCCTGAGTTAACTACAAAAAGATTGTTTAGGTAATTACTGTTTTTAAACTCATCTATTAACTTTGGAAGTTTGTCAGCTTCATTATAAGCAGGGCAGATGATTATTAACTTTTTCATAACTTAGATTTTTCAGAGACTATTTTTTTATTAAATTTAAAATACATTCTTCACATTCTACCTGTCTTTGTTACTTTTTAAGCTTTCTTTATTTCATCATATATGATAAATATTTAGTTCTAGGGAAATAGAAAATGAAGTAATATATAAATTGTGAACAAAAATAAATCTTGGGGAAATTATCCAAAAGTAAAAAATCAAAAAACTATTTCTTATAGTGAAGATTTTGCATTTACTGAGTCCAGTTATCTTTCAATTGGACTTGGTAGAAGCTATGGTGATGTAGGGCTTAATGAAGACGGTACTTTAATTTCAACACATAATTTAAATAAAATAATATCTTTTAATGAAATAAACGGAATTATAAATTGTGAATCTGGATTAAGCATTAAGGAAATATTAAATTTTATAATCCCTAAAGGATGGTTTCTCCCAGTAGTACCTGGAACAAGAAATGTAACAATTGGAGGTGCTATTGCAAATGATATTCATGGCAAAAATCATCATGTAGATGGTACATTTGGAAATTACATAAAAAGCATGAGACTTTTAAGATCTGACGGCGCTATTTTAAATTGTAGTAATGAAGAAAACACCGAATATTTTGATGCAACCATTGCTGGACTAGGTTTAACTGGAATAATTTTAAGTGCTGAACTTCAATTAAAAAAAATAACAAGTGAGTATATCGATGTAGAAACATTTAAATATAAATCATTAGATGAGTATTGGAAAATTAATAGTTATTGTGAGGAAAAATATGACTACACAGTTAGTTGGGTTGATTGTCTTTATAATAAAAAAAATGATTTAAGAGGTGTCTATTTAGCAGGAAATCATTCTAAAAAATTGATAAAAAGAAAATCTAAAAGAGAAATAAATATTCCATTTCCACTCACACCTCCCTTTTCATTTGTTAATAATTTTTCCATGAGGATAATAAATCAATTTTATTATACGCTAAACAAAACAACCAAAGAGTCAGTGCAACACTATAAAAAATTCTTTTTCCCCTTAGATGTAATTAATAATTGGAATAAGGCTTATGGAAGAAATGGTTTTTTTCAATATCAATTTGTAGTTCCAAAAGAAAATGGGCCGGAAACTTTAGATAAAGTTTTAGAAATTATAAAAAGAAAAAATCAGGTACCTGCATTAGGTGTTTTAAAAAATTTTGGAAATATAAAATCTCCGGGGCTAATCTCTTTTCCTTTCGAAGGAGTAACACTTGCCTTAGATTTTCCCAATAAAGGTGAAAAAACTAAATCGTTATTTAAAGAGCTAAATAAAATCATATTTGATAATAATGGTAGAATTTATCCCGCAAAAGATGCTCTTATGCAAGCAAAAGAATTTCAAAATAGTTATCCAGAACTTGATAATTTTACCAAGTATATTGATCCAAAATTTTCATCAAGCTTTTGGAGAAGAGTAAATTAGTGCAGATTTCTTAAATTATGTCTTAAAATATAAAATATGCTTTTAAATAAAAATATTTATCTAGACAGAAAGACAAACTTTTTTATAAAAAAATTACAGGGTGAAGTAAACATAGAGGAAGAAAGTATACAACTGTCCTGCTTCTTGTGTCAAACAGACGAGTTTAAAGTAATTTCAGAAAAAGATAGATATGGTTTATTTTATCCAACTGGAATTTGTTTAAATTGTGGACACTTACAACAAACAAGTTATCTTAATTCAAAAAGTCTGAATAAATTTTATGAAAAGCATTATAGAGATATTTATAAAACAGGGAATCCTGAAGAGTTATTTTTAAGTCAGTATTTTGAAGTAGCTAAAAAGATTGATAGTTTTGTTGGGGATATTAATATAAAAAATATTTTAGAAGTGGGATCTGGACCTGGAGGAATCTTAAAATATTTTGAAGATAAAAAAAACTCTAACGTTTTAGGAATTGATTTAGATCAAAGATATCTTGATTACGGAATTAAAAATAATCTTAAATTGATTAATTCGACAGTGGAAAGTTTTAGTAGTAATAATAAATATGATTTAATTATTGTTTGCCATGTCTTAGAACATTTGAAAAATCCGATTAGCCTTCTGGAACAGCTTAAGTCGTTTCTTAATAACGATGGCACAATTTATATTGAAGTTCCATCGTTAGAATCTGTTAAAGATGGGGCGTATGGAAAAAATTTACAAAATTATTTACATCTTGCACACGTTTCACATTTCACAGAAAAAAGTATTAAAGATTTAATTAATATTTCTGGATATAAGATACTAAATTTTAATGACTCAATTCAAGTTTTGATTCAAAAAACTTCTCAAACTACAAAAAATTTAAACAATATTCAATCTAATTCCTATAAATACACAGAGGGTCTTCTTGAAGAAATTAATAATGACAACCAAAAAAAAGTTGGTTTTAAAAATCTATATTTATTAACACTTTTCTTATATAGAAGGTTGAAATTTAAAGATTTTTTAAATTTTATTAAAACAAAAAAATATAAGTTTTCATATTATTTAAGTAGATAATATTTAAAAATAGAAAATTATATAAAGAAATCTTTAGAAAGTATAAATTAGTTTTTAGGAAACCAACCGTAAGGATCCTTACCTTTGTCATCTATGTAAATATCTGCATTTGGTTTTCCAAAGACTAATCTGTGATACCTAACACCCCAATCTTTTAGCTGATTTGAAGTTACTTCTTCCCAATCAATACCAGTTAGATATCCTCTCGCAGTAAAAAATACAATTTCATTACCTTCATCATATAATGTATTTATTTTCTCTATTCTATCTGTGTAAGGCTTTGCATGAGAATATTCAGTTTCTTGAGTGCATATAGTTCCATCGATATCAAAACAGTAAATCATAAATTTTTATTATTATATATTTTCATATTTTAACAAGTTAAAAATACTTAAGTTAGAGTATAAAATTTGTTTATTTGGCTGAGATATTTTTTGTTGTTTTCAAGTATGAACTTTACTTTCTTAAATTCTTTCATGGTGTCAACACCAATCAATTCATTTTTAACATCATAACTAAAAACATTAATGTCATTTTCAAGGCATCTTATTAATTCAATATTTTCATTTTGTTCTAAAAAAGATTTCTTAAAACCTGTAATCCTGAGCAAAGTTTTAAACTCAAAACAAAATATTCCTATATGAATAGATCTATTCAAATTTTTATTTGAAAAAGGAATATCAGTTCTACTTATGTAGAGAACTTTGTTTTTACTATTCATTACCAATTTTGTTGTGTTCAAATCGTTTCTTGATTCTATATTTCTGTGAAGTGTTATCACATCTGCATTTTTATTTTTTTGAAAATTACTTAATAATAAATTTAAGTTGCTTTTCTCTATTAAGGGTTCATCTCCCTGGATGTTAACTATTCTGTCTTTTAATCTAAGTTTTAATCTTTCTCCTGCTTCAGCACATCTTTCAGTACCATTGGAGTGTTTATTCATTGTTTTTATGTATTTTATATTTAATTTTATACACCAATCAATAATTTCATCATCTCCTGTGCATATATATACTTCATCTAGATTTGAATTAACAGATTTGAAATAAGTGTGAGCAAACAGAGGATATTTATAAATTTTTTTAAGCAATTTATTTTTTAATCTTGTACTTTTTAGTCTGCAAGGAATTAATCCTACTGATCTAATTGTCATTTTTATTTATATTAAAGTTAAATTCTATAATTTGCTCAACAAGATCTTTGAAGCTATCAAGATATATCGAATTAGGCCCATCGCTAGGAGCTTTATCTGGGTTAGGGTGAACCTCAAAGAAAAAGTTGTCAATACCCATTGCACTAGCAGCTCTAGCTAATCCTGGTACTAGAGATCTATCACCACCACTTGAATCAATATCAATGCTTGGTTTTTGAACTGAATGAGTAACATCAAAGAATATAGGAACATTAAAGTTTTTTATCATATAATCCAGTCCTGCAAAATCGACAACTAAATTGTTATAACCATAAAGAACTCCTCTTTCAGTTATCCATACTTCGTTAGCGTCAGAACATTTACTGAGAATTCCACTAACATCCCAAGGAGCCATAAACTGAGCTTTTTTAATATTAATAATTTTTCCAGTATTTATTGCTGAAAGAATTAAGTCAGTTTGCCTACTAAGAAAAGCTGGAATTTGAATTATATCTACATGGTCTTTTACCAAATTTGCTTGGTAAGACTCATGGATATCAGTTGTGGTTCTCACGTTTAGTTGATTTTTGATTTTTTCAAACCCTTTAAGACATTCTTCTAGGCCTGCTCCTCTTTGCCCAGAAATAGAAGTACGGTTAGCTTTATCAAAGCTTGCTTTAAAAACATAATCAATAGAATTGTCTTTACAAATATCTCTACACGTTTCAGCAATTTCCAAAGACATATCTAAATTTTCGTATTGACATGGACCTGCAATAATAATCATTATTAGGTAGATTTTCCGCCAGTTGATCTTCTATCTATATCATCAGACTCAAACTCTGACCAATAAAATTCATAAGCAACACCATCTTGAAGTCCTTGAAACTGATGATAGAATCCAGGCTCAACTTTATAAAAATCACCTACATCGAGTGTTATTTCTGACAATGATTCTTCATCTTCTTGATCCCACACTTTTACTAAAAGCTTGCCAGACTCAACATAAAATGCATTAAATTTATTTTTATGAACATGCTCAGAACAATGGTATCCTGCTTTGTATTCCAATCGATGCACTTCAAATAGTGAATTTTTAAATACTTCTTTAGTGAAGCCCCATATTTTTTCTTCCATCAAATTAAGTATAGAAAAATTATTATCTAATTTTATATATATTATTTTTAAATATTTTTTTCTATAAAATCTAACAATTTAGATGGTAAAAATTTTATAAGAATAGCCATCATTTTTAGACCTATAGTAGGATATAAAATTCCTTCTTTTTCTAAAAATTTTATAATAAGTGAAGCAGCTTCAGGTTTATTTAATGTAAAAGGTGGGTCACTATGATTTTCAGACATTTTTGTTCTAATCTTTCCAAATCTTAAAATCAAATAACTTAAATTACCTTCTTTAATGTTTTTTTCTAGTAATGCTTTAGAGATTCCATATATAAAATTTTTTTCGCGCGATTTTATTGCTGCAATTGTTGAAATATAAATGAATTTTGCATTTTTGTTATTTTTTGCAATTTCTTTTGTAAGAAATAAAGGGGTTCGAAAGTTAATTTTAAAAGTTTCCAATGTTTCTCTAATACTTGGATAGTACTTTGGTCTATTTTCTCTCAAATAGCCATTAAAAAAAATTACATATGGATTATTTAAATTAGATATATAATCAGAAATTTTTTCAGAATCTTCTAGGTATTCATTAACTAATAAACTTGCGACAGAATCTATTTTTGATGAAACAGTGTGGGCTTTATAGGTGCTTTGAACCTCAATTTTTTTAAGGAATTCAAATGCTAACTCTGAAGAGGACCCTATTAAAACAATTTCTTTTATCAATATTTTATTCCAATCTTTTCATAAAAATTATATTAGTTAAAAATAGAAGTATATAAATAGAGATAATATTACCACCAGTAGTTTTAATAACACTTTATCTCTGACGAGGCCAAAAACAAAATCTTCAAGTTGAGCGTCTGTCGAGTTTTTTATTAATCTATATGTTATGTAAACAAAAGTTATGTTGTAAGTAATTAAAGAAATTAATTTATTGTTTGAAAAAACTTTTGTTAAGTTAATACCCCATAGTATTAAAGATAGGTTAGTTGCTAATCCTAAAAAAATTAAAATATAAATAAATGAAAATTTATCATTTTGCTTTTTTAAAATTTTATGAAATGAATTATTTTCTAGGAACTGCTTATTTAGAATAGAATTTTTCTTTAAATAGACAATAAACATAGATATAAAAAATATAAAAATATATAAATATATTGTTATATCTACATTGACAGCAATTCCACCAATTGTAAGCCTAATTAAAAATAGAAAAGAAATAATAATTGAATCAATAACATTGATAAATTTGAAAAACTTTGTATAAAAAATAGCAAGTACTAAATATATGCAAAACAAATACACTATTTGAATTTCATAAAATATACTTGTTATGAATAATGAGCCTATAAAAAGAAAGCCTGAAATTTGCCTTCCTAAACGTCGGCTTACTTTTCCAGAAGCTATTGGTCTATATTTTTTTTCAGGATGATTTTTATCTAAATTTATATCACTTAAATCGTTAAGAATATAATTACCCGAAACAAATAAAGAAAATAAAAAAAATAGAGCAATTGAATAAAGTAGTTTTTCTAAGCTAAACGAATCAGACAAAACTATCGGAATTATAATTAAAAAGTTTTTTACCCATTGCCAGGGTCTCAACAATTTAATATAAACTAAATAATCAGAACTTAATGAACTCATTAATTTTATTAATACTTTCTTTTTTCCTTGATACAAAAGTATAAATTAAAAATATATAAATTAAATAATTAAATTTATTGAATCTAAATAAATATACTAAATTAATTTCTTCAACACAGCACTGAGGCACCCTCCAAAGGGTTGAGTACAAAATTAACAATATTGAATTGGATATGTTTAAATCTTTTTTCATTTGTTCAGAATTACTCATAAAATAAATTGCAGAAAGTGAAAATATTAATATATGAAGCCATCTACCCCAGTCTATTGCTATAAAAAACAAGGGAATAATAGCAAATAAAATTAAAATAAATAGTTTATTATTTTTAGTAATCCACCCACTAAAAGTAAAAGGAAGTAAGCCAAGAATAAAGTAGATCCCATAAACAAGAAGATAATTGCTATCCTCAAAAACTCTATTTATTGAAGAATTAATTGAATCGGAACTGTTTTGTTCTAGATAGTATGCTTTTGTACAGTCTAAATTTTCTATATTTAAGTAAGTTTCATTACATAGAGAATTAATTAATTCCGGACTTGCTGGAACAAGAAAGTATGTACCTATAAAAATAATTGAAATAATCAAAAGCGTTAATATTATTTTTATTTCAAAATTAATTTTTTTAACTAAATAAGCCACTATCAGAAAGGCAATTACAAATAAATTTACCTCATGTGATAAAATACTAATTGTGAACAGAGATATTATTAAAAAATAATATCTCTGATTTAATTCTTTATAGCTTGAACGTAAAACCAGTAGAAAACAAAGAATACCTAGGAGCTCTTTGTTTCCAACTCCTTTAGATACATTAAATATTGGAAAAAGAATGTACAAAGGAGAAAATAAAAGAAATAGAGAGTATATGTTTTTATTATTTTCTTGGAAAATTTTAAGCGAGATATAAATCACTGAAAAGTGTAGGAAAAATAGAATTATTGGAATTAAAGTATAAGCAATAAAATTTAAATTATCTGTTATAGCCAATAAAAAAGATCCTATTAAGCCCCTTCTAATAAAACCAAAGTTGTAATGAATAAGCCATTCTGAAATATTGTTAGCATATGAATAATTAAAGAAAATATAAACTGCTCTTATACCTACGAGGGTTGAAAGAATAAATATATTTTTATTAGTAATGTTTAGTATAAAATCTTGTATCGAATGAATAGTTTTTTTTAGAAATTCATTATTTGTATGTCTTAAAAATATAAGATATGTGATTAATATTTCTACAATGATTATTTCATAACTATAAAGAAATTTAAATTCTTGTGAAATAAAATCAACACTAAACAATGTATAAGTAAGAAGATTAAAAGCAGTAATAGAAAACAAAAATAGCTTTTTTCTATTTGCATAAAAATTCAAATAGAAAATAAATAAAATAATTAAACCACTATTTTTAATCACCTGAAAAAATAAGCTATCGCCCGATATCTCAACTCTAATTACTGGCCAACCGTCCTGAATTAGTTCAATTTTATTTATGCACTTTAAGCTTTCTGGATTCCTAATAAAATTTACATGATGTTTATAGATTTGATAAGATTTATCAGCTTCTTCAAAATCATAAAAATTAATTTGATTTATAGTATATTTGCAAGAATCTGAAGATGTAAAATTTTTATAGTCTATGTCAGTAGAATTAGTGTTTACAATAAAATTTGCGAATAATATATAAATAATAAAATAAAAAATTCCGATAAAAGAGAATAAATTTTTTTTGCTTACATTTAACATTTAAATTAGTTTATTTGATTTTAAATATACATGTGATTATATATAATTTAAGTCTGACTTTATTGATTTTTATCAATAAAATGTAAAAATATGTCTAAATTAAACAAATCAAAAATACTAGGTTTTACCTTATTTATCAGTTGTTTTTTTTCTTACACATGGATTAATTCATTTTATATATCAAGTAGAAATGTAGATTATTCAAAGTACTACGGTTATATCAATTACTTTACAGGAATAGATGTAGAGATTGATTATGGACAAGGTGTAATTTATTATTTTTTAATTGCTAAAAGAGTGTTGTCAAAAGTTGAGTTGGTAAATCTTTCGAATATAGAATTCATACTCAATTCGGCAGTACATGAAGTCAACTTTATATTGTTTTTGATAGGATTACTTGGATTTTTTTTCTTTTTAAATTTTAAAAATTATAAAACAGAAACAATTCTTGCAAGTTTAATATTTCTTGTATTCTTTCCTCAAACAATATATTTAAGAGCAGTAATGAAACCAGAAATACTAGCTTTTGCATTTACCCCTTGGGTTTTATTAAATTTAGAGAGATATCTTTTAGATAGAAGATTAAAAAATTTATTATGTGCAATACCTTTTTTATCATTAATAATCAACTCCAAAGGATCTATAGCCGGAATGATATTGATTTATTTAATTATTTCTTATTTTGAAATACTGAAAAAAATTAATCTTAAAAATTTCATAATAATATTAATTTCATTGCTTTCTATTTTGTCTTTAGTTCAGATTGAAAACTATTCAATTACCGGGAATACTTTATTTGATAGAACATATGATCCAGAATATGACTTTAAAGCTGAACCTCAAATATTATTAAATGCAAATATATATGAAGCTTTCAAATTTCCTTTTTTTAAGTTAAATGATTATGGCGAAACTTATCACAGCAAGTCTGTAATTAATCCAATATTGTTAGATACTTTTGGGGACTACTTTAATCAACTTTTTGATTCTGATTCTCAATATTTTTTAAAATCAAGAAAAGAAGTGTTTGTTAATAATTCTGAATATTCATTTTCTGAAACACGGCAGATTAACTACCAAGGAGCATTTAGTGAAATCTTAATACACCATATGCCCCATATCAGAAAAATAGTTTCACTTCTGCTTTCAATAATCTTTTACATCTCAATAATTGTTCTTGCATTTAAAGATAAGAAAAATAGAAAATATTATATAGCTCCATTAATAGGTATTGTTGTTTTATATATTAATTCGTTAGGTCTTCCGTCCAATAACTATAACCCAATTAAAGGAGACACATTTAAGGCCTTTTATTTTTCGTTTTTATTGTCTATTCCAATATTATTTATAGGACTAAAAATCTTTAAAAAAATAAATTCAAGGACTATATTGATTTTAATTTTATATATATTTAGTATCTTATTTATTACAGGACATCCAAAAGAGAACAATCAGCTTTTTTCCGAACATTTAGTTGTTGCAAACCAATATTCACCATTTTGTTCAATCAACAATTTTTTAATTTATGAAAATGTTTTAGTTAAGTTGGTATTTAAATCAGGCAACATAAATAATTTAAAAGCCGATTGTTCTGACAAAAAATTAGGTAACAGTGAGAACAGGAATATTTATGATGAAATCTATGCAGTCGATTGCATTGGAAGCAAAAGAGAAATATTAAATAATCATGGAGCTGATAAATCTTTAATTCCAAACAGTAGTGAATGTCGAATATATGCACTAGAGCAAGTGAAGTCTCAAAATAGTTTAATTGTTCCGAAAGTTCCTTTTATTTCTATAACCCTGTTTGTAATTTGTTTTTTGTTTATTTTGCTTGAATTTAAATCTTTTTTTCGAAATAAATAATAAATTAATTGAATATATTTAATTTGCTATATTTCAATATTTTAAAAAATATTTTAACGCCGTCACTTAATTTGATTTTCTTCCCATCCTCATAGCTTCTACCTTCATACCTTATAGGGACTTCAATTATGTCAATTTTATTTTTTATAAATTTTGATAAAACCTCAACTTCAATTGCAAAGCCTTGTTCGCCAATATTAATTTTTTTTAAACTATCTACTTTGACTAACCAATAACAACTTGCAATATCTGAAATTTTATATTTATTCAATATTGAAAAAAGTATTGTTAAAATTTTATTTCCAAAATAAGTATAAAAATAAAGGCTTTTCCTTTTTTTCGAACCAATTGTTCTTGAACCTAATATAAGACTATCTTTGTCAGAAGATACTTTTTCAAACATCTCAGGTATATCACCAGGGAAATACTCTAGATCTGCATCATGTATAATTACGTGACTAGTTGTTATTAAATTTAAGCCTGTTTTGACGGCTGCCCCTTTTCCTTTATTCGAGTCGGTTTTAGTTAGCAAAATCTTATTGTTATTATTTGAAAGTTTTTCTGCTTTTAAATAACTTTTATCAGTGGAGCAATCATCAACCAAAACAATTTGCTCAGCAATCTCTAATTTTAGAAGTCTAGATACAGATTCTTCCAAGAACTTTTCTTCGTTAAAAAAAGGAACAATAATTCCTAATGAAATACTTTTATTCATGTACTAAGTATATTTGTTTTCCTTTAAACAATATACGAATTTTTAATGAATAACTAGAAGTGTTATTTTGTTATAATTTTTAAGTGATACAAAAAAAAATAAACAAAATTCTAAATTCTCTTTCTAGCAATGATTTAGTATATTTTTTTTACAGCATCCTTTTTTATGAAATATTTTTTAAATTAACTAGAAGATATTATTATGCCTTCGAAAACACCCTAGATTATTATTTTTCATTTTTTGGTGAAAACATTTTTTATACTTCATATAGTTTTTTAGTACTTGCTCTAGTAGTTACCTCTTTTTCGATATTGTTTAATAAGCTCTTATCGTTCAATTATTTTTCTTCAAATATTTTTGCTTTTTTTACTGTGTTTTATTTACTTAAAATAACCGATTTTCCAAGAAGCAATTTTTTATACTTGTTAGTTCTTTTTCCACTTTTTTTTCTAGCTATATCAAAAATTAATATTAATTATTTAATAAAAATTGGAATTTTATTAATTCCAATAATTATTTCGGTAAGCATTCAAAGTTACTATTTTGAAGCAAGGCAAAATTCTTTTTTGTCAAACATAACTGCACAAGATTTTGCTTATATAGAAACTGATGTTTACCAAGATAGAGATCAGATTTATAATAATTCAAACTCAATTATTGAATTTAGAAATATTTCATTTAACGATGAGATATTTATAAAAGAACTTATTTTATGTTGTGAAAATATCAAATTTGATAAAACAAGTGGAAAACCTATTGGATACCTAGAAAAATATGAAAATAATATTCTATATATATCAGCTACAGGTGATCTCTTTTATATGAATCTAAAAAACTTAATGAATGAATCTAAATCTAATTTTCAACTAATTGATACTAACTTTAGGGAGCTTGTAAAGAATAAATATCTTTATGGTTTAGATAAAAGATTTAGTTGGGGTGGCTGGGAAAGTGTAAGAAATATTTTTTATGATGATGGCTATATATATGTTTCTTATATAGACGAAAGTGATAATGATTGTGGAACTTTAAGTATTTTAAAAGGAGAGGCTGATATAAATGAAGTTAATTTTACTAAATTTTTTACATTAAATGATTGCATTCCAAGAACAAATGAAGGATATACAGCTGCACAATCTGGGGGTGCTATAGCAAGCTATGATGAAGCAAATTTAATATTAACAGTTGGAGATTTTAGGCAAAGAAACTTACCTCAAGATATTACTAGTCAGTATGGTAAAACTATAAAGATCAATAAAAATGATGCCTCTTATGAAATACTTACACTTGGTCATAGGAATCCTCAAGGAATTAAAAAAGTAAGTGAAGATTTATTTATTTCTACAGAACATGGCCCGAGGATGGGTGATGAAATAAACTTAATTGATACTACTAAACAAAACAATTATGGTTGGCCTGTAGCTTCTTATGGGGTACATTACAAATCTAAGTGGGGTATAAATTATGTTTTTGAGGAAACAGAAGATGTACCTCGATATAAGAAGTCCCATAAAGAATATGGATTTGTAGAGCCAATCTATTATTTTGGTGTTGATAAAACTGTTGAGCATGGAATATCAGATATTGCAATAATAGAAAATGATGAAAAAAATATTAAATTTATGTTCGGATCTTTACATCACAACAGACTTTATATAGCTTCTTATGATCTTATAAATTCAAGCTTTAATTCTCTAAATTCATACAACTTAAAAAATCGAATTAGGGATTTATTAAAAATTGATAGTAGTAATTATTTAGGTTTACTTGAAGATCCAGCCAGGATTGTCATAATTTCATTAAATAATAGTTAATTTTATATTGTTTTGATTTAACTAGAAGAAAATATCTTATTAATTCTATTTATGGTCTCTAAATGATTTTGGTTTCCATATATAACATTTTTTAAATTTTCAATGTTATCAGATTTGAGCTTATCAAGCTTTAGTTTTTCTATCATATTTATAAGGTCTTTTTTGTCATTAATTTTTGGTAAATTAATATTTGTTAAGATACTAGATAGTTTTCTTTGTGGATCAGGATCTGGATTATTAATTAAATAAATAGGTTTATCCAATAATAAATAATCAACGTAAATTGTTGAGAAGTCGGTTATTAAAATATCACTCATTATTAATTGGTCATAATCATAATTAACATCCATATCATCTTGAAAGAACAGATTCTCATTATCTTTTACTAATTTTTTGATTTCTTTAGATATAGAGTCTTTTGGGTGTGTTTTGATTATCAAATTTACATTTGTATTTGAAAGCTCTTCAATCATAAGCTTATAAAAATCAACATTGTATAAAGAAAATTCTGAGTCCATATATTGTTTACTACCTCTATTTGATGTTGGGGCATAAAGAATAATCTTTTTCCCAGTTAAAGAATTTCTAGCTTTTAACTCATCCTTGTTTTTAGTATTTTCAATTAATACTTGATTTCTAGGAAATCCTAAAATGTTTAAGTTAAAAGTTTTACATAAAAGTTCATCTTGAACTATTTTTTTATCGTAAGGTGAATGAAGCCAAACTTGATCAAAAGTCTCTAAATCTTGTATGGTTTTTTTCTTATTTTTTGGTACAACACCCCAGATGCCAGGAGGACACCAAATTGTTTTAATTCCTAATTTTTTTATTGTCTTGTGTAGAAAAATACCATGCGAAGCAACTACCATTTTTGAACCTAAACCTTTAAATAATTGAAGAATATTTAATGGAGTAAGGATTCTGTTTCCGTATATTTTTTTTAAATTTAAATAATCTCTGTAATTTAATGTGATAAAAAAGATATTGTTTTTATTAAATCTTGAATCTTTGAATATAACTTCTAGATTCCCAACAAGCTTCTGACCAAATAACAATATATTGTTATTTCTTTCTCTTATAAAACTTTTTAAAAGTATTGCTATAAAATAATTAATTCCTGAGATAATGAAAACAAAATAGTGAGAAATTTTATACTTATTAAACTTCATAAACCATTATCTTTCTTAATGTATGAAAATAATTACAATTAACAGAGTAATTCTTAATATACTATAGTTATGCTTTTAAAAAGTATTCGAAACAGCCTTGATAACATTTTATATGTATCAAGAAAAAGCAGCATAAAAAATAAAAAGATAAAAATATTCTTCTCTCTTGTGTTGTCAAATTTGAGCGTTTTGTTTGATATATTTATAATTTTATATTTTTCTTATTTACTCTCTTCAAAAAGTACAATCGAATTGAATTCAATATATAGGGTAGTTTTAGAGTTTTTGTTTGAAAATGATTATTTAATGATTTTAATTGTAATCCTTAGGTTTTCCTTTTTTTATTTAGAAAAAGTTATAATTCAAAAATTAACATTGGAAATTAGAGAAAGCCTACGTAGTTATCTGTTAAAGGAAATTTATAATAGGGGTAATTACTCGATTGCTGATTCAACATTTTATGTTAACGAATTAACAATTCACATTTCTTATTTTTACAATGCATTTGCAAAAATATTAAACTATACAATTCAACTTTTTGTATACGTTTTCTTTTTGATTGATTCAAATTTTGAATTTTCAAGTTATCTATTAGTTTTGGGAATAATAATATATTTCCCAACAAGATTACTACTAAAACAAGCACGAAAATATATTCATATATCTTATGAGAAGTCAAAAAAAATTAGTCAAGATATTCAAAAAATCATAGATAATATGTTTTTAATCAAAATACTAAAAACGAGCGATTTAGAGCTATCTAGATTCAAAAAAGTATCAAGATCTTATGAGTCTGCTCAGTTTAAGAATTTTAATTTTTCAACAATTAACTCTATATTTCCGACTTTTTTTGCAACATCAGTTTTCGTTATTGCACTGCTAAATAAATCAATAATTAAATTGATTACATTGGAGTTTATTGGCGTAACTTTAAGGCTTGTTCAGACATTGGGTAATTTAAATAATTCATTAAATGCACTTATTAATTCTCAGGTACATATTGAGAAATTAATGGAATTTGAGAGCGATAAAGAAATAATGCTTAGCCCCTTAGTTGTTGATAAAAACATGAAAGAGAGTGTGGCAATCAAGGTTGAAAATGTAAATTTTAAATATTTTGGATCTACTGAATATATGTTTGAAAACTTAAGTTTAAATATTGAAAAAAATAAACATACAGTAATTACTGGATTAAATGGAACAGGGAAAAGCACTCTAATTGGTCTTATGTCGGGTATCTATTTTGCTACGGAAGGTTCAGTAAAAGTATTTTCAGATAATTTTGGTTATGTCGGGCCGAATCCTCTAATAATTGATTCATCGATAAGGGAGAACCTAAGGTATGGAAATAGTAATGA